>Ga0228641_1000735_pt1 | contig 9735 bp, 10 predicted proteins | sample 52DmetaG_FD_186022 | JGI IMG/M metagenome (GOLD analysis project Ga0228641, IMG submission 186022) | Seawater microbial communities from Monterey Bay, California, United States - 52D | ecosystem: Environmental > Aquatic > Marine > Coastal | place: USA: California | collected 2016-10-17 | reverse complement strand
AAGGAAAGAGGCTTGAAGTTCCAAGATCTGGTAGAAGAGGCAAAAGACTGAATATACTGGCAGCAAGAAATCATAATAATGATTTAATATGTTCAAAAATATATGAATCATCAATTGATAAACAAATATTTAAGGACTATCTTAAGAACGATCTATTTCCAAATATTGAGTCAGGATCTTATCTGGTACTTGATAACGCCAAATTTCATCATGACTCAAAGGCAGAAATTGCTGATAAAAATATTGAAACCATTGCAGACATAGCAAAGAAATTCAATATCACATTACTTTATCTTCCAGCTTATTCACCAGATCTTAACCCAATTGAAAAGAAATGGTCTCAAATCAAGTATTGGTACAGGAAGTGGAGAAATAAATACAGCGATAAAAGAGAGTTACTCGAAATGTTGCTTGGAATAAGAGAAAATGCAAGCTTAATTTAGTTGTCTATAATAGATCTTCTAGCTCAATTGATGTGAGAGTTATTTGACTTAATTTTTTATCTTCTTTTCCGAGCATTTTTTAGTATTTTAAAATTTTTCTACTGCCACGACTGTGGATTGATAGCCTTGATCATTGATGTCATGAGTTATGGCTTCAATAATCCATTCCTTGTCTTTTAGATATTTGATATCTGGTATGATTATTTTGCTCTGCGCACTTAAAATAGGGTTGCCTGGAAGTGAAATTTCTAGCTTTGTTATTCCTCTCTCAAATTCTGCTAATTTTGCTTTAGCGGCTTCCAAGGCTCTATTTTGATCAGTGAATGTGTATCTCATCTCATAATCTGGTTCATCATTTCCAATTGTGACTTTCTTTTCTTTCGCTGTTGCAAAGTCATGATATTTAGCAATGACTTTGCCAAACTTGCCTCGATCAAGAATATTTAATCGCCAGCTAGTGATTTGATTCTCAGAAAGCTCTAATTTTGGAAGCTCTTTGCCAGTAATAGTTGCGCCTTTATTCTTTTTGGCAAAAATTAATTTTCCTGCCACGAACTTGATAAAAGCATCATAATCTCTGGCGAAGTTGGTTAAAAACGACAGATCACTCTCATTAGTTTGATCAATATGAGCGATGTAGATCTGCTCAAAATATTCATCAATTAGAGATGTAAATTTATGCTCAGTTGCAATTTTAGAAATTATCCCAACCAAACTATATTCATGCCACGATCTGTTTTTTGGTGATCTGATTTTGTTGCTTAGATTCTTATCATTACCATAGCTGGCTTTGGCAATAATTCTAAGTTTGCTTGGAGGAGATGAGAGGCTAATATTATCAACGATGAAGCTACCCATTAAGGATAGATTTTCTTTATCATAGCCTAGATAAATTTTAAGCGTTGTTCCTCTAGGCGGAATATCCAAAATATTATCCCTATTATCTAAAAGAATTTCTGCCTTATCAGAAACTAACCCAGTTTCATCGCTAATATTTAAAGAAATTAGTCTGGCAGATAAAAGATCGGTGATATCCTTATCATCAGCAACAATAGAAAATATAGGTTTCATGAATTTTTTCTAAGACCAGAGTTTTACTGTTTCAGATTCTTTTTGTTGAATTATGTCAGGCAGAGTAATCTTGATTCCTGCCTCAAATACTGGTTCAAGATCTACAATATGAGGATTTGCTTCAATTACCTGTTCAGCAATTTTGCTAGTTTTGCCATAATAATTTTGGCAAATTTGATCCAAAACATCGCCGTCCTTGGTAGTGTAGATAATGCTCATAGCGCACTTACAACATTTTGAATAATACCTTTAATTCCTCTTTTTTGATCCTCACCATATCGCTTCAAGCTAATAGAAAATTCAATTTTCCTTGGAGCCCCATCATTTAAAAAATTACTTTGATTTTCAGTTATTTTGACAATGCACCATCTACCAAAAGCAAAGCCATTTCCTGAAACAAGAAATAATGGTTTTCCAAGTCCTGCTTGCGCTCTCATTAAAGTTATTTGCTTTAATCCTCCTTTAAAATGCGGATAAATAACTCCTTCAAGATCAATGGTTTCAACGCCAAAACCAGTAAATTGCAAAGTTGGGTTGGCATTTATTCGGTTAATTTCTTGCCAACGATATTCACTTTGTCTTTTGAGTGTTTGGTAAGCAGAGCTTTTGATGGCAAAGCGGTAAGCACCTAAAAGAAGCATCATATCAACTTTCAGCAGATTATTAACTGTTAATTTGGAGCTGATATTTTTAAAGAAATCGAGTGCCATAACTTAGTCAAAATTGAGTGCCTGTTTTCTCACTGCAAATTTATGCATCACCTCATCAATTGCTATTCTAACCTGATTAGCGATTGTTTTTTCATCTGCATTGGTATGTGCATTAATAGTAATTGGAGCAGAAATTGAGATATTGGAATTTGAGCTACTACCAGCAATATTAGAGATATTACTGGTTTCGATTATCTTGCTAAAATCAGTATTGTCAGATTGTAAGTCCTTAATCGTATCACCAATTTGGCTTTGATTATTTGCCTCATCATCAGAAAATATACCCTTTACAGAACTGATTCCTTTGCCAGCAACATCTTTAATTTTTGCTAGTGGTTTTAATAATTTACTAACCCATTTAAAGGCTTTTTTGACATAGCCAATTACTCCACTAAATAAATTCTTGAAAAATTCTCCAACTGGTTGCCAATTTTTAATCAAAAGTCCTGCTGCAATTGCAATGCCACCAATTATTAATCCAATTGGATTACTCATTACTGCAACACCAAGAGCCTTAATGCCAAGAATTACTTTTGGGATAGAAAAGCTCATCAAGGTCATTGCAGTTTTATAAGCAAGCAAAGCTCCTTTAGCTGATAAAAATCCTCCTTTTAAAAAGGTAAATGCGAATCCCATTCCAATAGAAACCACTTTAAAGCTGATCATTCCAGCAATTGCCAAGCCAAGATATTTGGTTAAAACTGGAAATTTCTCTGCAAAAATACCTACTCTTCCTGCAACATTTGCTGCTGTTTTGGCAATTGATGCAAAGGCAGGAAGTAGAACTGAACCAATAGAAATTCCAACTGATTCAATAGCTGAGGCAAATTCCTTAAATGCTCCTGATGTGGTATTTTTTAAACGATCAGCCATTTCTTTTGCTGCACCATTAGCATTGTTAATTTTTTGCTCTACCTCATCTAATCTTCCAGTTTCAACTGATTTAAAAATAGCTAAAGCTCCTGCGGTTGATCTAGTACCAAAAATATCTTTGATTATTGATAGTTTTTCATCATCGGCTAGGTTTTTGGTTGCGTTATGCATTTCTTTTAAAATGCTAACCATTGATCGCATCTTGCCATTTTCAAAGATTTTAACTCCAAGACCAGATAATCTTTTTTGAGCAAGTAGAGCCTCTTTAGCAACATCTGGCATTTCTTCAGCAGAGATTCCCATTTCATTTCTCATCTGACCCAAAGCTTTAGCTCCAGCTTTTGCAGGTGCAGCGAGTCTCAAATAAGTTGATCTAAGCATTGTTCCTGCCATGGTTGCCTGAATACCAGCGTCCCCTAAAACACCTGCTAGAGTTGCAGTTTCAGATAAAGTACCACCAACTGCCGCTGCGGCAGGAGCAATAAATTTCATGGTCTGACAAAGCATCTCAACATTCACATTAGTTGATCTACTTGCTTGAGCCAAAATATCAGCTACTTCACCAGTTCTTTCCGCCTCCATATTAAAGCCAGTTAGAATATTTGATGCAATATCTGCAGTTCTTCCAAGATCCATATTGCCAGCAATTGCTAGATTTAATACGGATGGAGTTGCAGATAAAATTTGATTGGTATTAAGACCCGCCATACCAAGAAATTGCATGGCTTCGCTTGCTTGAGATGCTGTATATTGCGTTGTTCTACCTAATTCTCTTGCTTGTTTTGTTAAGGCTTTAAATCCTTTACTATCTGCTGCCTCATTAGTTATTGCACCAACTTTTGCCATCGCTAATTCAAAATCTACAGCTGGCTTTACTGCCGAATATAAAACTCCACCAAGAGCGACAGCATCAACCATTTGTGAGCGATAATTTGCTCTATTGCTTAAATTAGCATCCTTAGCATTTTGGTTATTTTGTAGAGCTGATTGCCTTCTTTTTAAAACATTAAGATTTTTACTTAATTTTGCTTGTTCTAAGTTAAAGTTTTTAATATCAATTCCACCAGAGCGAAGTTCTTTTCCCATCTGCCTTGTAGAGCTAGCAGTTTCAAGAAAAGATTTCTTTGTTTGATCTGCTAATCTTTTAGCTTTTGGGGTATCAGGCACAACTCTGTGGAAATTTACGGTCTGAGTTAATTTTTTCTCTTCAGACCGTAAAATTTCACAGCAATGTGTCTGTGAAGTAAGTTCCCATAGGAATCACATGTTTATGCGATAATAAAGAAATGTGAGATATTGCTTCATCACTGATCTTTTCTCCATTATTGCGAAGTTGGGTGATTATTTCCGACATTTTTATAGTGTTCCAATATAAAATTGCATTTGAGGCTAAACTTAAACAGCTAGCTTTATTCATAATTTCTTCATAATCACCAACCATAAATTTACCCTGATTTGCAAAGAATATCCACCTTGCTAGAGCGTGTCTATGTTCACCTTTGTTTAATTGACGATGAACTTTATTTCTTAATTCTTCATCTGTGATATATTGCAAAATATATTGGGTTTTGATTAATCTACCCAGATGGGTAAAAGCCTTAGCAATTTTGTCAGATGGCGATCCTTTTGATAATCTGCGTATAATTTCATGAGCAGGACATAACTTATCTTTCATGGAAGCTACAATTCTAACCATTTGATCCCATTGTTCTTTGATTAGCTCAAGTGATACTGACTTTGTCATTAGTTGATTAAATTCACCATAATCATGGTTTTTGCTAGCTTTATATAATTGTTGTGATTTTAGATTTTTAATTCTTGGCATAAATTTAATACCAAGCAAATGGCATAAAGCAAAAATATGCTCTGTATAACCTTCGGTATCAGTTGTATGTTCTTTGATTTGTAGGATTGTATTATTATCCAAAAAGCCATCTATTACATAAAGTGATTCTCTGGGTGAGCAAGAAATAGCATTTGTGCTATAAACAGAATATTGATCTGATGTATGAGTATAAACTCCAACTATTTTATCGTAATAACCACAATATTTTGGATATAATGAAGCAAGTAAACTGCTTGCTGATATTATAAATCTTTGTCCATCAGAAGAAGATAATGTGCCATCACCATAAGCTTGACTAAGTGTTAATTGACTATGTTGATTTACAATTTCAGCATTGGCTAATTTGATAGTTTCTTCCCTGATGCAAGAATCTGTTATATTACTCATCATTTCAGCAGTAATATCAGAATTGCAATTCTGCATGGTTGCAAATCCAATATTAGTAGCTTGTGCTAATATAGATGCAATCAGAGTTTTATATGAATTTTCATTGTTTCGTTTCTGACCATGAATAGGGGTAAAATGCTTACTAAATCCTGTCATTTGATCTACCTCAACCAATAATTGTTCAATCTTTATTTTTGGTAAATATGAGTCAATAAGAGATTGAATGGGCTTAACATCTTCTTCTATTTCAACCTTTTCTTTTTTCCTTAATTTCAGTTTCTTATTTTTGATAGTAGCAAAATCATCTTTCTTGAATTGATCTTCTGATTTCTCAGTAGATGAATTAAATTCATCACGAATATCTGAGGTAGCTTTCTCACTATCTTTTTCTAAATTTAGTTTTTCATAAGCTTTTTCTCTGTGTTTTTGCCAATCAAATTCTTTATAAACCAAATTCCAGAAAGATACATGCTTATTGGTGTCTTCTATAAAAATATTGCCTGATCTAAATGATTCTTTAATTGCACCTGCAATGCCAACCTCAAACAAGTTTCTTTTAATATCACCATTCTTATCATAAATTGATCGAAGAATATTATAATCAATAAATTTAATATCTATGTCTTTTGGTATTTTTGATATCTCACCTTTATCCAACTGTCGAATAATATTAACGGCTTTAATCAGGTTCTCGCTACCAGTTTCACTGCGAAATGGTAAATTAATAAATTCAGCAAAATATCTTCTCATACTACCATATCTATTTTGGAGTAGGTACGCATAACCATATTTGCTTTCAATTTTATATTTTCTCATATCATCTCTTGCCTGTATTAGCTCGGTTTTGCTTGTTGCTTTATCATAGATTTCACTGAGGGCAATTTTATTGGAATCTTCAAGAGAAAGAGCATAATCAACAAAAGACTCAATTTTGCTGATAGCTCTTTCATTTTGGCGTTTATATCTTTTGAGATTATTTTCATGGATATTGTTACATGATCGATAAATACCAGTAATATATTGGTCATGCATTTGAATGATGTAATCCAAAATGACTTTCTTTATTTCCAGCAGGAAGGCAAGCATCAAGCTATATTTCTTTTCTGTCTTGAAACGCTTTATCTGCCAAGAATTGTAATATTTTGCCAATCCAAAAAGATGTTTCTGAAATTCAATTGGAATAGAAGAAATATCAATTTTTTCTAGCCGTAAATCAATTAGCTTTTGATATCTTGTCAAATAAATATTGAGTAATTTTATAGTTGATGAGCCTGGATATTCTTTGAACCTCTGAAACCAGCTTGTCTTGTTATTTTCTGGTAGAGCGAGGATATTATCTACTTCTTGAATAAGATTATTTGGAAGGAGTTTGTAAATATTGCTATATAATTCCTCCTGCTTCTTGGAACAAAATGAACCGATAATTCTGTTGAGATTATATGTTGTTGGCAGAAGAATTTTGTTCTTAATTAAAAATGATTCTGCCTCAACGGCAATCTTACCAGCTATAATGTAACCTTCATCTACAATAGATTGAAGCCAATCCTCAAAAATATCTAATGATTCTTCAAAGCTTGTAAATTCTAAATATTCAAATAAGCGTTTTCTTTGATCTGCTTTTGTTGCCTCTCTGCTTGGTATTTTAACAGTAGCAGTAATTGGTAAGCTTAATATCCTGCAAACATATCCAATTATTTTAGTATCAAGGCTGTTTGGATTATCAAGTAATTGGCCAAATAACCGTAAAGAGCAGAGCTGTAGATAAACATATAGGCGATAATTGATGTTGAATTTTGAGATAAACTCTTTGTCTCCATCTTTTAAATACCAATCCCTAATTATTTCATCTTCACTCAAATCAGCCATTATTATTTACTGTCTTATTCTTTGGTATTTTCCTGAGATATTGATACAAGGTTTCTCTGCTGATACCAAAATCTTTAGCAATAATTGTTTTCTTTTCACCATTTTGTACTCTGGTTTTCAGCTCTTCAACCTGTTCCTCTGATAAAGAAGGTTTTCTACCCTTATAAAGACCTTTCTTTTTTGCTAAAGCTATACCTTCTCTTTGTCTTTCGCGAATTAGTGATCTTTCAAATTCGGCAAATGCACCCATAACAGAAAGAAGTAATTTTGACATAGGAGCATCTTCTCCTGTGAAAGTTAGATTTTCTTTAAGAAACTCAATCTTAATTTTTTGAGATGTTAATTGCTGAACTAATTTTCTTAGATCATCCAAATTTCTAGCTAACCTATCCATTGAATGAACAATGATAATATCTCCATCTCGAACATAATTTAGCATTGCTTCAAGCTCTGGACGGTTTACATCTTTACCAGATGCTTTATCCGTAAAACATTTATCTAATTTTATTCCTTCAAGTTGTCGTTCATGATTTTGATCAAGAGACGAAACTCTGATATATCCTATTCTTTTTCCTGTCATAATGTGGATTGACTTTTTGTATTTAATATGGTATAATTTGTTCACAAATTCCCGCTAGGGACAAGCAACCTCTCTTCATGAGAGGTTGAATATAGTCTTCCCCGTTTTTTTCTTGATTGCATCAAATAACTCGTTGCTTACTTTTCCTATCATCGTTGATAGTCTTTTACTAGAAATTGGCTTAGCCTGACACATGATAGCTGATTGTTTTTTACCCTTGAACTCAAAATTAAAATAGTATGGATTATCCTTTTGAACGGATGATAGTGGAATAGCAAAAAAGAAATGATTATTAAATTTTTTTAATATCAAAACAGGTCTACTAAATAGCTGACTTTTGCCACAAAGTTCATCACCAACATTTGTACCTATATTAATCCACCATATTTGCTTTTCCTCAAAAGAAGGAAACTTTTCTCTTTTATCTAACTTCTTTTTAAGAATACCCCAATTGTCAAAATCCTTTTTCATATCAATATTTGATGAATTATTAATTTACAGACTTAAAATGTCAGGATAAACTTTAAGATATAAAAACAAATATGTCAATAAAACAAAATACTGATTCTATTCTGACGTAAAATTGATATTTTGTAAATGTAAATTTAGAGTACAGGTTAGAATGACAAAATAAAATTATATAAATGGAACTTTATCTAAAATCTTCAGAATTTATTGATTCTGATAACAGAAATATAAAAGAACAGGCAAAGATTTTAGCAGAAAATCAAAATAGTGATTATGAAATAGCAAAAAATTGCTTTGAATATGTAAGAGATGAAATAAGGCATAGTTGGGACTATAAATTAAATCCTGTAACCTGTAAGGCATCAGAAGTTTTACAACATAAAACAGGTTATTGTTATGCCAAAAGTCATTTACTTGCTGCTTTGTTAAGAGCTAATAATATTCCAACAGGATTGTGTTATCAAAGACTAGCCCTAGAGGAGGAAAACTCCTTTTGTTTACATGGATTGAATGCTATTTACCTTAAAAATTATGGATGGTATCGAGTAGATCCTAGAGGAAACAATAATGATGTTAAAGCAGGATTTACTCCTCCAGATGAAAAACTAGCATTTAAAGTAAGTAATAAACTGGAAGCTGACTTTCCAGAAATATGGTATGAACCATTAAAAATGGTAACAGATATTCTTACTTCTAAAAAAAACTTTCTTGAGGTTTATAAAAATTTACCAGACTTACAAATTATCAGACCGTAAATTTTCACAGAGTTGTGCCTGATACCCCCTTTTCTAAAATTATTTTGTAACTGCTTTGATGGGCTATCGGTTGCAGAAATTTCTTTTGATAGAGCATCTAATTTTTGCTTAGCATCACGATATGCAATACTAGCTTCTTTTGTCGCTCTACTAGAATTTCTAAAAGCTTCAATTTGGTTTGCTCTATCAGTGACTTTTTTGATAGCAGAGCCAAGAGAGGACAATTGCTTATTTGCAGACCCAAAAGCACCTTTGAATGATTTGCCAAGCTCTGCGCCAATTAAAACTGAAACTGATGCATTAGGCATGATTAAATATCGTTAGATTCTTTTTGTATTAAGATCGCTTCATCGTAAAATAAGCAGAACTCTTCTTCAGTAAGTTCTAAAATTTCAGAAAGTGGCCAATGAGTGATTTTTGAGAGAATAATAATGGCTCGTCTTATATTCCCTCGGATTTGAAAAAATCCATATAAGCCTTTTGTAAATTGGCATAATCAGACTCGTATAGCTCTTCAATGATACTTGGCTGCACTTCACAAAGATTAGCAAAAAGACGTATTTCTTTTTCCTCATCAGATGAGTTTTTCATTTTAGCTACAATGAGGCGATCTTTAACTTTTGATCTTCTCATATTCAAATCAGTGATATTTGCACCATCTGATTCGATTGGATAATTTAATTTGATATTTTGCATATTTGTCATTTGTTAAATTCCTATTGCGTCACGAATTTCA
>Ga0228641_1000714_pt1 | contig 9843 bp, 6 predicted proteins | sample 52DmetaG_FD_186022 | JGI IMG/M metagenome (GOLD analysis project Ga0228641, IMG submission 186022) | Seawater microbial communities from Monterey Bay, California, United States - 52D | ecosystem: Environmental > Aquatic > Marine > Coastal | place: USA: California | collected 2016-10-17 | reverse complement strand
CAAATAAAGATTTAAGACAAAATCAATTAAATACAAATCTTACTAGATCACCTCAAGGATTATCAAGGGGTTCAAGAAGTATTCAAAATCAATATCGTTTTGTGGAACGTAGTCCCGAAAGATCTTCCTTAAGAACTCGACAAAGAACTAGGTCCGAAGCAATTGTTTCTCCAAGAAATTCTAGAAACCCAAGATCCGCTTCTCGAGTTGTTCAACGATCTACCAAAAATGAAACAAAAAGTGCCAGTAACAATTACCGTAGTCAAAGAAACAATAGGTATAGCCGATCAAATAATTCCTACAGTAATAATAGACCTTCTACTCGATCATATAATTCTTCGGGAAGTCGTTCCTCATCCTCGGGAAGGAGTTCTAGTTCCTCTGGAAGTGCTGGAAGAGGTCGTTCAAATTAAGCGTAATTTAAAATTTTAAACTAATGCGTTCCTTATTTTATTTAGGTACAGTGCTTATTATGTCTCAATTTTTAGTTTCACAAACTTTAAATGATATAACATATTTAACACAAACATCTTTAACTGGTTCTGCTCGTTACACAGCCATGGCAGGGGCATTTGGAGCTTTAGGAGGTGATCTTACAGCAATTTCAAATAACCCAGCTGCCTCTTCTGTATTTTTAAATACTGAAATAGGTGGATCATTAAATTTTCAAGAACGTGAAAATGAGAGTAAATATTACGGAGAATTTACATCTTTAAACGAAGAAGCTTTTTATTTCGATCAATTGGGTGCTGTGTTTGTTTTTAACAATACCAATGAAGAAAATCCATGGTCTCGAATAAGCGCTGCAATAAATGTAAATCGTGTGACAAATTTTGATAATCAAACTTCACTAAGCGGTATTAATAACAAAAGTATAGCAGATTATTTTTTGTATTACGCTAACGGAATCGCATTTGAAGATATTCAACTTTATGATGATGAAACAATTTCAGATATTTATCGTTATCTAGGAGATGAAATTGGTTTTGGTGCACAGCAGGCTTTTTTGGGTTATCAATCCTATATAATTGATCCACTTAGCCCAAATGATTTGGAAAAATCTTATATCTCAAATGTATCTTCTAATAAATATCGTAACAATTTAGATATAATAAACAGTGGATTTCACAGAAAGACAAGTTTTAATTTTAGTGCATTGTACCAAAATATTCTTCACATTGGAGTAAATCTCAATAGTCATAAACTAGAATTTAGAAATAATCAAGATTTTTTTGAGTATGATCAAGATATAGATTCATATATATATAATGTTAATTTCGATAATGATTTAATCAGTTATGGAGATGGTTTCTCTATCCAATTCGGTGGAATTTTAAAATTAAAAAACATACGAATAGGTGCAACCTATGATAGTCCTCAATGGATTGATATTAAGGATGAAACCCAACAGAAATTAAGTGCATATAGATTTGAGGACGACTTTGAAATTCAGGAAATTATTGATCCAGAAATCACGAACTCTTATTCACCTTATCGTCTTAAAATTCCATCAAAAACTAGTCTAAGTTTTGCTTATATTTTTAATATGTCAGGACTCATCTCAATTGACTATAGTTCTCAAAATTTATCTAATAGCTATCTTAGCCAGAATGACACGAGTGAGTTCTTAAATAGTGTAAATACTGAAGTAAGTAAAACCCTAAATCCAATAAATATTTTAAAAATAGGAGGAGAATATCGATTTAAAGACATCAGTTTTAGAGCTGGATACTATTACCAAACAAAAAATCAAGATACAAATATAAATGAAGATCAAGCTGTAACTTTAGGAATTGGCTTCGACTTTGGAGCTAGTAATCTAAGTCTTTCTTTGATAAAGTTTGAAAAAAATAAAGATTTTGTGCTTTTTGCTAAGGGCTTAAATTCACCCTATCAAATCAAAGAAAATTTAACTCAGATTACTCTAAGCTATAATTTTAAACTTTGATGTTAAACTAGCCAATGTTATCCTTACTAAAATAATTATATTTGTACTGATCTTATAGGTTTATGAAAACAAAAAAAAATATTTTTAATAATCCTAATGAATAGCTCCCTAGTCGTATTTAACTCATTAACAAGTAAAAAGGAAACTTTTAAGTCAATTTCACCTAATAAAGTTGGTATGTATGTTTGTGGGCCGACTGTATACAGTAATGTTCATCTTGGGAATTGCAGAACTTTTATTTCTTTTGATTTAATTTTCCGATACCTTCAACATTTAGGATATAAAGTCCGATATGTTAGAAATATCACTGATGTTGGCCATCTCGAAAATGATTCTGATTACGGCGAAGATCGAATTGCAAAAAAAGCACGTCTGGAATCTATAGAGCCCATGGAAGTGGTTCAAAGGTATACTTTAGACTTTAGAGATACTATGACAAGATTTAATGCTCTTCCACCAAGTATTGAACCTACAGCAACTGGACATATCGTTGAACAAATTGAATTAATTAAAAAAATTATTAATCAAGGTGATGCTTATGAAGTTAATGGATCTGTCTATTTTGATGTAATTAAATTTAATAAAAAGACTCCCTATGGTAAACTTAGTGGACGAATAATAGAAGAATTAATTCATAACACGCGTAGTTTAGAAGGTCAAATTGACAAAAAAAATCCACAAGATTTTGCATTATGGAAGAAAGCAGAACCAGAGCACATAATGCACTGGCCGTCTCCTTGGGGTGAAGGTTTTCCTGGATGGCATTTAGAATGTACAGCAATGAGTCAGAAATATTTGGGTTCTCAGTTTGATATTCATGGCGGTGGAATGGATTTAAAATTTCCTCATCATGAATGTGAAATAGCTCAAGCTGAATCTGTTTACAAAAAATCTCCTGTAAATTATTGGTTACATGCCAATATGTTAACTCTTAATGGAAAAAAAATGGCTAAATCTACAGGTAATAATATTTTACCCGACCAGATGTTTAGCGGAGAAAACAAAGTGTTTAAGAAAGCCTTTTCCCCTATGGTTGTTCGATTTTTTATGTTACAAGCTCACTATCGAAGTATTGTTGACATCAGTGAAATAGCACTTGAAGCTTCTGAAAAAGGTTTTAATAGATTAGTAGAAGGGATTAAAACATTAGATAATCTGGTTGCTTCATCTATAACAAGTGAATTTGATTTAAAAGCCTGGAAAGAAAAATGCTATGGTGCTATGAACGATGATTTTAATAGCCCTATACTTATTGGTTACCTATTTGATGCTGTTAAATACATAAATGCAACTGCAAATAATAAACAAGAAATTAGTACTAAAGATTTAGAAGAATTAAAACAAATTATGAATGAATTTTTTAATGATGTTTTAGGACTAAAAAGTGATGAGAAAAGTATAAAACTATCTGAAAATATTAAACTTCAAGGAACACTTGATTTATTATCAGAAATCAGAGATAAAGCAAGGAATTCCAAGGATTTTGAAACCTCTGATCTTATTCGAGATGCTCTTGCAAAGCTAAATATACAAGTCAATGATGCCCCAAAAGGAAGCTCCTTTAAAATAAAATAAAATATTTTTTGAAAAAAATTTTAATATTACCATTTATATTTTTAATTAAAATTTATAGAAATTTTATATCGCCATTGCTCCCTGCTTCATGCAGGTACCAACCTACTTGCTCACAATATGCATTGGACGCTCTAACTAAATATGGCTTATTTAAAGGAGGCCTATTAACCCTAAAGCGTATCTTAAGATGTCATCCTTGGGGAGGATTTGGTTCTGACCCAATTCCATAATGAATTGTTCTGTTTCCCTGCTATTTTAATTACATTTACTGGATTAAAAACATATAAAATGTACTTTACAAAAATTGATTGGGCACCAAGCGAAACACTTTTTAAAATTGGAAGTTTTGGTATTCACTATTACAGTCTTATGTTCATTATTGCTTTTGGGCTTGGATATTATATCATGAAAAAAATATTTATTGAAGAAAAAATCTCCTTGGATTACTTGGAATCTCTTTTTGTGTATATGGTTTTATCAATTCTTCTTGGTGCTCGTTTAGGTGATGTTTTCTTTTATAGTTGGGATTATTACCAAAATCATCTTTTAGAAATTTTATTACCTATTAGAGATACACCCAATGGATATATATTCACTGGGTTTAGAGGTTTAGCTAGCCATGGTGCTGTAATAGGGACTTTAATTGGTTTGTATTTGTATAAATTAAAGTTTAAAGAAAAATCCATTTTATGGCTTTTAGACCGAGTTACAGTACCTGTAATAATTGGAGCTAGTTTTGTGCGCTTAGGTAACTTTTTTAATTCCGAAATTGTTGGGCGATACAGTCATTCTAACTTTGGTGTAGTTTTTTTAAATCGTGGAGAGAATCTCCCAAGACACCCAGCACAACTTTATGAAGCTTTTGGTTATCTAATACTCTTTTTTATTCTTAGAAAAGTATATAAAACTAAAAAGAGAAATCAAGAGGGGTACCTTATTGGATTATTTTTTAGTGGAATGTTTATAATTCGTTTTTTCATCGAATTCATAAAAGAAAGTCAGGGGGGCTTAGAAGAATTTTTACCTTTATTTTCTACTGGACAATGGCTAAGTATTCCTCTTATTCTCTTGGGCGGTTATCTCATGTTTAAAAAACAGAAAATAGCTTAATTTTAAATTTTGATTGAAAAAATTAAGTATAATGTAAACAATGTTTGTTTAGATTTATAAACATAAGCTTAATGAAATTGAAAAAAAATTAAATTCAATTTATTCACCTTGTCTTCCTTATTCCTTACTTATTCTAACAGAGGATTCTTTTCTTTGTGTATCATACATGACAGGCGTTGCAATAAATACAGATGAATAAGTACCTACAATAACCCCTACTATTAGAGCGAACATAAAACCTCTAATCGATTCACCACCAAAAATGAATATAGATAAAAGTACAAGAAGAGTTGTTAATGACGTGTTTAAAGTTCTACTTAAAGTGCTATTAAGTGCACTGTTTACAGTGCTATTAAACTCCAATTTAGTATGCTCATTAATAAATTCTCTAATTCTATCGAAAACGACCACCGTATCATTCAAGGAATACCCTATTACAGTTAATATGGCAGCGATAAATGCTTGATTAATTTCCATACTGAAAGGCATAAATGTATAAGTGATAGAGAAAATTCCAAGTACAATTAATACATCATGAAAAACAGCAGCTACAGCACCTAAAGAAAATTGCCACTTTTGAAAGCGTAACAAAATATAAAGGAATACAACAATTAAAGAACCTATAACTGCTAGAAATGAATTCTTTTTAATATCGTCCGCAATAGTAGGTCCAACCTTTATAGAAGACATAATTCCTATAGATTTTTCAGAGCTTCCTTTCACAAAATCATCATATGAAATTCCATTTGGTAGATAAGAAGAAAGTGAAGTAAATAGTTTATTTTGGATTTCTTCGTCAACTTCAATACCTTCAATATCTACCTTATATTTTGTAGTAATTTTCAACTGATTTTCCTCTCCAAAAGTTTTAACTTCAACGCTACCAAACTCATTGGTTAACAAAGAGCTAATTTCAGTTGGATTTACAGCTTTTTCAAAACGAACAGTATAAGATCTTCCTCCCACAAAATCAACACCTTGATTGAGACCTCTAAACCCTAGTGAAGTTAAACTTATTAAAATTAATATCGAAGAAATTATATAAGCAACTTTTCTTTTTTGTAAAAATCTTATACTTATATCTGAGAGGAATCCTTTGGTTGATTTTGTTGAAAAAGAAACTCCTTTTCCTTTTTCATTTCTTGAATCTACAAGAATACGAGTAATAAATATCGCTGTAAATAATGAAGTTCCTATTCCAATCAATAAAGTAGTTGCAAATCCTTTAATAGGTCCTGTTCCAAAAATAAATAAAATTAGTGCTGTAAGACCTGTAGTAATATTGGCATCTAGAATTGAAGAAAGAGCGTTATTAAATCCGTCAGCTATTGCTTTACGAATTCCTTTACCCTTATTGAGCTCTTCTCTGACACGCTCAAATATCAATACATTAGCGTCCACAGAGATACCGATAGTTAGTACAATTCCTGCAATACCAGGTAAAGTAAGAACTGCTCCTAATCCAGCTAGGATTCCGAAGATTAATAAAATATTTAATAATAAGGCTATATCTGCAAAAAACCCAGAGCTTCCGTAGTAAAAAATCATCCAAAGCAATACGATGGTTAATGCAATTAAAAATGAATATATACCTGCCTCTATAGCTTCTTTACCAAGTGAAGGTCCAACTATTTCAGATTGAATAATTTCAGCCGAAGCAGGAAGTTTTCCTGCTCTTAAAACATTTGCTAAGTCAATACCTTCATTCAAAGTAAAGTTTCCTGTAATCTCAGAACGTCCGCCTGAAATAGCTCCACTTGAAACACCTGGTGCAGAATAAACAATATTGTCTAGTACAATTGCAATATTACTAGCATCTTTAAATGCTTTTCCAGTCATATTCTCCCATATTCGAGCACCTCTTGAATCCATTTGCATAGAAACTGCTGGATTTCCAAGTTGATCAAAAGTTTGCAAAGCGTCAACAACAACACCTCCACTCAAAGGAGCTAAATTATCACGATTTGATTTTAATGCATAGAGCTCTACAATATTTCCCTCTGCTGTTGGTTTACCCCAAACGAATCTAGTATATCTATATTCTGAGGGCAATAACTTACGAATCTCAGGTTGATCTAAATAACTCATTATTAAATCACTGTCTCTTGCTGCAAATTGTGCTAAAACTGGCCCTCCTTGAAAGCCTTGACCTACAATACGATCTAAAATTGGATTACTAGTAATTGCAATTGAATCTTGAGTAGCTACATCTGCTAAAAGATCATCAATTTCTGAACTGATATCTTTTTCAGTATTTCCATCAAGTACTTGTTCAGATTTTGAACTCAAAAGTGAATTTGCTTCAACAAGAAAACTAACGAGTTGATCATTTTTATAAGTCTCCCAAAACTCCAACTGAGCTGTACTTTGAAGTAGATTTTGGACTCGATCTACGTCTTTTGCACCCGGTAATTCAACTAAAATTCTTCCTGAGGTTCCTAATCGCTGAATGTTTGGTTGGGTTACTCCAAACTTATCAATACGCTTTCTTAATACTTCAAAAGCTGACACTATAGATTCATCGATTTTTCTTCGAACTACTACTTGAGTTTCTTGATCACTCATTTCAAAGTTAATCTCATCACTTAGTGTTCTGTTTGCAAAAATATCAGGCGAAGCTAATTTCTCTCCACTGTTTATTTGATCGAAGGCTTCAAAGAAAGATTCAATATATGGCTCATCAGAAGATTTTTGAAGTAGATCAGCTTGATCTAATGCTTCATTAAATTGAGGATTTTTAGTGTTTTCAGCTAATCCACTCAAAATATCTCGAATGGATATTTGAAGAATTACATTTATCCCTCCTTTTAGGTCAAGTCCCTTATTAAGCTCTTTTTCTTTAGCATCGTTGTATGAAGTAAATCCATATATAGGATTATTTCCAATCGAATCTAAATAAGCATTGGCCTTTTTATCTCTTACTTCTAGATAATTGTTTTCATCCTCAGAAACAGTCTGGCTTGCATATGTAGAAGCTTGTTTTTCAACATTACTGGTAATGAACGTAAAAGAGAGTTGGTAAATACTTACAATTGCAAATAAAACACCAAAAACTCTTATCAAAGAATTGTTTTGCATTATAATAAAATTAAAACTTTGTTAAGGCGTGCAAATATAGTATTAAACCTATTATTTGACAACTCTTAATAGAGAATAATGCTCTTTTGGAGATTGCTTTTTTAAAGAATTTCGTTTAATGCTGTATTCATAATCTTAACTTTATTAGCACTTTCTTTCAATAAATCCTGTTCTGTTTGGTTTAACTTAATATCTACTATAGATTCAACCCCATCCGCTCCAATAATACAAGGAACTCCTATACATATATCATTTAGACCATACTCACCTTCTAATAGAACAGAACAAGGTATCATGCGCTTGTAATCATTTAAAATGCTATCTACCAAAAAAGCAACTGAAGCTCCTGGTGCATACCAAGCAGAAGTTCCTAAAAGTTTAGTGAGTGTTGCTCCCCCTACCATAGTATCTGAAACAACTTTTTCTAGAGATTTAGAATCAAGATACTGTGAAACGGGTCCACCATTATAACTTGCTAGTCTAATTAATGGAATCATTGTTGTATCACCATGTCCACCAATCACCATACCTTGAATGTCATTAGCAGGCTTTTCTAATGCAAGTGAAAGGTAAGTTTTAAAACGTGAACTATCTAGAGCTCCTCCCATCCCAATTATACGATTTTTGGGAAGACCAGTAGATTTTAATGCCAAGTATGTCATCGTATCCATTGGGTTTGATACAACAACAATAATAGCATTTGGAGAGTGATTTAAAATACTTTCTGAAACTTTTTGAACAATCCCAGCATTGATTCCAATTAGTTCTTCACGAGTCATCCCAGGCTTTCTAGGAACTCCAGAAGTAATAACTACAACGTCACTTCCTGAAGTAGATGAGTAATCATTAGTTACTCCTGTAATTTGCGTATTAAACCCTAAAGTAGTTGCAGTTTGAAATAAATCTAAAGCTTTTCCCTCTGCAAATCCCTCTTTAATATCAAGAAGAACAACCTTACTTGCAATCTGTTTTTGTGCTATATATTCTGCACAAGAGGCCCCAACATTGCCAGCCCCAACAATGGTAACTTTCATTAGTATTAATTTAGTCTGTTTTAATTAAAATTATACATCAATATTTGCGTAAATAGCATTTTGTTCAATGAATTCCCTTCTCGGTGGAACCTCATCGCCCATTAACATTGTAAATACTCTGTCTGCCTCGCCACCAGGTTCAATAATGACTTTTCTTAAAGTACGTTCCTCAGGATTCATTGTTGTATCCCAAAGTTGACCAGCATTCATTTCACCAAGACCTTTGTATCGTTGAATGGATACTCCTGTACCATATTGATTAACTAATAAATCGCGCTGATCGTCATTCCAGGCATAATCTTTCTTCTGCCCTTTTTTAACCAGGTACAGTGGAGGAGTTGCTATATATATGTATCCAGACTCAATAAGCTCCTTCATATAGCGAAAAAAGAAAGTTAGAATTAGAGTTGAGATATGACTTCCATCAACATCAGCATCACACATAATAACTATTTTATGATAACGGAGCTTTTCCAAATTTAAAGCTTTACTATCTTCTTCGGTTCCAATAGTAACACCCAAGGCTGTATAAATATTTCTAATTTCTTCGTTTTCAAATACCTTGTGCTGCATGGCTTTTTCAACGTTCAAAATTTTACCTCGAAGGGGAAGTATGGCTTGAAAATTACGATCTCTACCCTGCTTAGCGGTTCCACCCGCCGAATCTCCCTCAACTAGGAAAACTTCACATAAAGTGGGATCTTGTTCAGAACAATCAGATAGCTTTCCAGGAAGTCCTCCCCCACTCATAACCGTTTTTCTCTGAATCATTTCACGAGCTTTTCTTGCTGCGTGTCGTGCTTGGGCAGCTAGAATAACTTTTTGCACAATGATTTTAGCATCATTTGGATTTTCTTCTAAGTAATTCTCAAGCATTTCAGAAACTGCCTGAGAAACTGCTGAGGTTACATCCCTGTTACCTAATTTAGTTTTAGTTTGTCCCTCAAACTGTGGCTCAGCAACTTTAACTGAAATAATAGCCGTAAGCCCTTCTCTAAAATCATCACCTGCGATATCAAATTTTAATTTATCTAGTAATCCTGAACTATCTGCATATTTTTTTAAAGTTGTTGTTAATCCTCTTCGAAAACCAGAAAG
>Ga0228641_1000697_pt1 | contig 9978 bp, 6 predicted proteins | sample 52DmetaG_FD_186022 | JGI IMG/M metagenome (GOLD analysis project Ga0228641, IMG submission 186022) | Seawater microbial communities from Monterey Bay, California, United States - 52D | ecosystem: Environmental > Aquatic > Marine > Coastal | place: USA: California | collected 2016-10-17 | reverse complement strand
ACTAGCAGCCCACTTATCAGCAGAAGCGATATTCTCATCAGCTAACTTTCTGCCATGTGCGCCAAGAACTACGCCTCTTCGCTTCGCTGCTGCCAGTGCCGCTTTAGTCCTCTCAGAGATAAGACGGGCTTCCTGCTCTGCTAGCGCAGCCATAATGTGCAATGTAAATGTGTTCGCCTCAGGAAAATCCAAAGCAACAAAATCAACTTTGCTTTCCAACAATCCACTTATGAAGTGAACGTTTCTCGCCAGCCGATCTAGCTTGGCAACTACGAGTTTAGACTTTGTCTTCTTTGCAAGAGCGATTGCTTTCGCCAGCTCAGGACGATTAGACTTCTTGCCGCTTTCAACCTCGACGAATGCGCCGACCAACTCAGCAGAATTTTCTAGGGTGTAATTCTGGATAGCTGCCTCTTGAGCTTCGAGACCAAGGCCCGATTCACCTTGTCGCCTTGTGGAAACCCTTGTGTAGGTAACGATCTTCATCTTTTTTAAATCTTGGTTGTCGGTTTACCTTTAAAATTCCTCTGAAAAAAGGATCCGTCTATTCTCCAGCAGCTTCGTGGATGATTTTCGCCGCCGCTTCCAGTGCCATCGCAACAGTCAGTTGTCTTGGATAAAGTTTCATAAGCTCCGCTGCGAGTGTTTCTTGGTCTGTCATGTGGGAAGTTTAGTACTTCCCGAAAGGAGTACAAGTCCGTTCACAAATTTTGCACCACTTTTGCACCCTAAATTTTCCCGATTACCTCATTTTATGTTTTATGTTTTTACGAAAACCGGCTGAACTCTCCTTGCTGTAGAAGCCTTTAGCTTCTTGCCACTGAGCTCTTTTTACTATGGCGACTGTATGCTGATTGTGTAAAGTCACGGCTAAATTGAAATTTTCCCACAGAATGATGCGGTGCCTAATTTTCCTATATGCATTGAGCCTCTCATGCTTAGCGTCAAAACATTCACGACTTAACGTCGTCTTTTTCTTGGTTGACGATTTAGGTTGGCGAGATCTTTCATGCCAGGGAAGCACTTACTATGACACACCCAATATAGACCTTCTTGCGAAATCAGGTGTTCGCTTCACCAACGCCTATGCAACATGCGCAGTTTGCTCCCCTACCCGCTCAAGCTGCCTGACTGGAAAATACCCTGCTCGAACTTTAATCACCCAATGGCTTCCTGCTGGCCGCTGGTCTCCGCTTAAACACAAAAAAAGAGAAGGCCGCTTCCTTCGATCACTCCCGCTCGAAGAGATTACTCTTGCTGAAACTCTCAAAAAGGTAGGCTATAAAAATGGCTTTATCGGGAAATGGCATCTAGGTGGAGCTCCTTTCAGTCTCCCAATCCATCATGGCTTCCATATCAATGTGGGAGGAGATGACCACGGGGCACCTGGATCCTACTTTTACCCCTTTAAAGGGAAATGGCGTCTCCCGACAACAAAGCATGATATTCACAAACAAGCCTATGAAGGAGGGGAAAAAGGAGACTATCTAACTGATCTACTTACAAGTGAGGCAGAAAGCTTTGTCGATGAAAATTACAATCATCCCTTCTTCCTCTATTTCTCCTTTTACAATGTTCACACTCCCCTTCAGGCCAAAGCTGAAAAAATTGCGAAATATCAATCTCGTCCTGCTGGCGACCGTCAAAATAATCCAATATATGCTGCAATGCTCGAATCAGTCGACGAAAGCGTAGGAAGAATCATCAGCCGGCTTAAAAAACACAAAATTCATAAAAACACTTTAATAATCTTCGCCTCAGATAATGGAGGATTTTCTAAAGCCACATCTAATTTCCCTTTGCGAGCCAATAAGGGGAGCTTTTATGAAGGAGGTATTCGAACACCAATGATCATCTCTTTACCTCAATCAAAAAGCGCAGGTCAAACTTGCGAGATTCTTACCAACTCAAATGACTTTTACCCTACAATACTGTCCGCCCTTGGGCTACCTCTGCTTCCGCATCAACATCAAGATGGCCTCAGCCTTCTTCCCTGGCTCAAAGACGTAGATACCCCAGCCCCTGAACGCTCACTTTATTGGCATTACCCGCACTATAACCGGCATCCTTCTTCTTTTCCTTGCGGCGTGATCCGCCAAGGCCCCTGGAAACTCATCGAAAATTACGACGACGATTCCATCGAGCTTTACCATCTAGAGAATGACCTAAATGAATCTCAAAATCTTGCTCAAAGTGAGCCCAAAAAAGCCCAAGATCTCCTTAAGAAACTTCAAATCTGGAAACGAGAAACGCGCGCCGAGCCAATGCAGTCTAATCCCCTCCACTCTTCAAGATGATTCGCTTCCTAATAGTCTTAGTTATTTCCTTCTCTCCTTTTGGAATCTCGGCAAAACGCCCAAACATACTTCTTATTGTTTCTGAAGATAATGGCCCAGAACTCGGATGCTACGGAGAGCCCTACGTCCAAACTCCCAATCTAGATCGCCTTGCCTCGAAAGGTATTCTTTTTGAGAAAGCCTATGTCCCTCAAGCAGGCTGCAGCCAATCAAGGGCTGCTTACCTCACCGGACTTTATCCTCATCAAAATGGCCAAATTGGCCTTGCGACTTGGAAATTCCGCCTCTACGAGGATTCGGTTCCCAATCTAGTGAGCACTCTTAAAAAAGCCGGTTATCGCACCGGTTTAATTGGCAAGCTTCACGTCAATCCCTCTTCCGCCTTCCCATTTGATTTTAAAAAGATTTCGACTGCAAACTTTAGCCGTAAAAAGCTCAGCAACTACACCAAAGAGGCAAAAGCCTTTATCGAAGATTCTCAGCAACCATTCTTTTTAAACGTAAATTACCCGGACGCTCATCGCCCCTTCCTCTCTCAAGTTGCTGGCCTGCCCAAAAAACCTCTTACAGCTAAGGAAGTAACGCCACTCGCATACTTCGGACTCAATTCTTTGGAGCTTCGGCAACAAACCGCTGATTACTATAACTGCATCAGCCGCCTTGATTCAAAAATTGGAGAACTAATTGAGACGCTGCAAAAATCAGGGAAACTTGAAAACACTCTAATCATTTACTTGGGTGACCACGGAGCCGATCTTTTACGGGGTAAACGAACTTGCTACGAAGGAGGAACTCGCATTCCTCTCATTATTTCTTGGCCTAGCAAGATCGTTCCCAACTCACGGCGGAAGGAGCTTGTATCTAGTCTCGATCTTTTCCCCACTATTATTGATGCCGCGGGATTGAATCTTATCTCAGGGCTTGCCGGACGTTCGCTCCTACCACTTTTCAAAAAAGAACCAGTATCTTGGCGGCAACATATTTTTACGGAATACCATCTTCACTCTGCTCATAACTTCTTTCCTCAAAGAGCTGTTCGAAATCACCGCTATAAACTTATTCAGAACCTTCTCCCTAATCAGACCAACCCTGGATATAATTTTACTCGTAAGAAATTTATCCCACGACTTCCCGAAATTCTTGCTACGAGCTCCAAGGAGCTTCGTAGCGCCTATCAATGTATGGAGAAGCCGCCCGAATTCGAACTCTATGACCTTGAGAGTGACCCATACGAATTTGTCAATCTCGCTTACTTGAGTCAACACGCGTCTACCCTTAAAAACCTCCGAACAACACTTAGAAATTGGCGTGGCAACACAAACGACCCTTTACTCAAAGCCGAAAACCTGAACCGACTAAAAGCAGAAATTGAATCCTGTTTTACCAATGGCAGCCCAGATAAAAGCGACCTCCATCTGACTTATCCTCAGTTTTTCTTCTCTAAGTAATGACCCGGATCTTCACTTTTCTCTTAGCCAGTATGCTAAGCGGCTACTGTGTCGCTGCTCCGCCACCCAATATCTTATTTATTGCAATCGATGATTTACGCCCTTCTCTGGGCTGCTACGGAGATTCAATTGCCAAAACACCCAACATAGATGCCATCGCTAGGAGAGGAGTCCGTTTTGAGAAAGCTTACTGTCAGCAATCCGTCTGCGCTGTTTCACGTCTAAGCCTCCTCACGGGACAAAGGCCAGACACGATCGAAGTCTGGGATCTCTCAACAAGCTTCCGCAAAAAATTTCCTGACTTAGTTACCCTTCCCCAACTTTTTAAACAAAACGGATATTACACTCGCTCAGTTGGAAAAGTTTTTCATGGAAGTGGACCCGCTAGCCTTGATCCGCCATCTTGGACTGCCCCTCCCATCTTGGACGGGCGAGCTAAGAAACGCTACGTAAAACAAAAAATAGGCAACCAAAAGTTGAAACAAGCATCTTACGAATCTGTTGCCGTAGAGGATACAGATTACACTGACGGCTTAGTAACTGCCGCAGCCGTCAAGATACTAAAAAGTCCTCTTTTCAAAGAATCACCCTTCTTTCTCGCAGTTGGTTTTAGAAAACCACATCTTCCTTTCAACGCTCCAAAAAAATATTGGGATCTATATGACCGCTCTCAATTCAAACCTCCCTCAAATCAGCTTCCACTCAAAGCTCCTGAGATAGCAACTCGTTCATGGCTCGAGCTCGAAGGGTATCAAGATATCCCTAAGAATCTTCAAAAAGACCCATTAAACGAAGAAAAAATCAAATTGCTCCACCACGGATACTACGCATGTATTAGCTACATTGATCATCAGATTGGACAAATCCTAAGAGAACTAAAAGAACAAGCTCTCTGCAATAACACCATAATCGTTGTATGGAGTGATCATGGATATCACCTCGGTGAGCAAGGTCTCTGGACCAAGGGTAACAATTATGAGCTTTCGACGCGAGTCCCCCTCATCATCTCTGACCCCCGTATGGAATCCCAAGGAGCAGCAAGCCAATCAATCGTAGAATTACTTGATATCTATCCAACACTTGTCGAACTCGGAAATCTCAACTCAAATCAAAACATCCAAGGAGCTTCCCTAGTTCCACTTCTTCAAGATCCCAGTACTCTCCGAAATACAATGGCGCTCAGCCAATGGCCAAGAGATCGTTTCAAAAATCGTCACCGGGGCCACGGTGACATTATGGGGTATAGTCTAAGGACCAAACGCTACCGTTACATTGAGTGGCGCGACTGGAAAAGTAGTAAACCGTTGAAGCGGGAACTCTATGATCACCAAAAAGACCCCGAAGAAATGCTCAACATCGCAAACGAGGCGGGAAATACGCAATTGATAATATCTCTTCGCGCAAAACTTAATAAGAAACTCAACTAGTAAAAAATGCTCCGCTTACTTTTTATATCACTAGCACTCAGTTTTTTTAGCTCAGGTAGAAGCAAGCCCCCAACAAACATTCTTTTCCTCGCGGTTGATGATATGCGTACTTGGGTCAACTGTCTCAAGGACGACTATCCTGGAAGAATTCATACCCCCAATATTGATCAACTTGCCGAATCAGGGAGACTCTTCACCAACGCCCATGTGCCCGCATCCAAATGTGGCCCTTGCCGAGCCTCAGTCCTTACCGGCCAGTTGCCTTCTACTTTGGGTATTTACGGTAATAATCAGTGGCTCAGACCTAACTATCCGAAGCTAATCACGCTCCCAAACCATTTCAAAATGAACGGCTACCACGTCGTTGGTGCTGGAAAAATTTTCCACCATACAGCCGGATTCACACCACCAGACGAATGGCATCACTTTCAAAAAATCGATTGGGAGGACCCGTGGGACCGACCTATTTCAACATATCCCTTCCAGCGAAAGATTCCTCGTCCGGATCCCCATCCCATTTCAGGAATCAAAATTAGCAGGCACGAATTTGATTGGGGAACATTGCCCAAAGGGTATCAATACCACGATCCAAAATCAGCTGACTACGCAATTGATTTTCTGAAATCGTATAAAAGCAAAAAGCCTTTTTTTTTGGCCTGTGGTATTTTTCGACCTCATTGTCCTTGGTATGCTCCTAAAGAATTTTTCGATCTTTATCCCCTCGAGGAAATCCAAAAGCCAGCAGGTCTAAATGCAAACGATCTCATTGATATTCCTGACTCAGGTAAAGAGACAGCAGAGCCAAAAGACTATCGAAAAATTATTGAGGCTGGAAAATATAAAGAATCACTTCAGGCATACCTTGCTTCTATTAGTTTTGCAGATTTCCAAATTGGTCGGATAATGAAGGCGCTTAAAAGCTCATCTCATTCGGAAGATACGACTATTATTTTTTGGAGCGATCATGGCTGGCACCACGGAGAAAAAAACCATTGGCACAAATGGACTTTGTGGGAAGATGCAACCCATATTCCCTTTATTATAGCGGGCCAATGTGTCCTGAAGCCCGGAACAAGTGTTGATTCTCCAGTCTCAGCTCTATCACTATATCCGACACTTGTAGAAATTTGTCAGCTCCCAGAACCCAAGCATAGTCTCGACGAAGATTCTCTTCTCCCTCTTTTAAAAGACCCAACTTATAAATGGAAAGAAGCTGTCATTACTCAGCGCCAGCAAGGAGAATGTGCCGTTCGCAGTCGGACGCATCGCTTCATCCAGTATGCAAATGGTGATAAGGAACTATACGATCTAACAACCGATCCTCACGAGTGGCAAAACCTTGCAAAAAAACCTTCTTCCAAAAGTATCATTGCAAAACTCGCCAGCTACCTTCCAAAAAAATGGAAAGATCCCGTTCAAAAGAAATCTGCATTCCTCTTCGATCCCAAATCTTACACTTGGACTATACGGAAAAAGAAGATGCAGTGACGCAAGGTGACCAGGATAACCTGTCCGTCGAGTAAGGCTCTAAAGAAATAGAGTAAGATATTGAATATCCGACAGCCTCACTAATTCTAAAATTCTCCGTTGTGCCGTCTTTAATTCCCTTTTCTTCAATTTTAGAAAACTAGAGGTAAGACGAAATAGGGTATTATGCCTTCAATAATCTTGTTACATCACAATCAATGATCATTAGTCCACTCACTATTAGATTTTTCATCTTTTATTTAATCACTGTTTCAGCTTCTAAACTGGAAGGTGTGCCACCTAGTGCCATCCAAACTCCGCACCGCCAACAGGTGCCCCATACCACCAGGAATGGCAAACTACTCACCAAGTATGATCCCAAAAGTTCATTTTTCCCGATCGGCCAGTGGGGGGTTCCGGAATCGCGCGTTTATAAAGGGATCGATTACCGCTGGCATCATCTGGTCAAGGCAGGATACAACACCGTATGGCCGTGGGCGATGGGTGGCTACTCCAGTGAGGAGCAGTTAGCGCAGGCTGCCAAACACAAGCTACAAGTAGTAATCATGCGCCGCCCACGAGGAGAAGCGCTGCTCCGCATTAAAGACTCCCCTAACCTGTTTGGGATCGTCTGGCAGGATGAACCCTTGATCAACTTTGGGGTCGAGCCCGAAAAACAGAAGCCCCAACAAGCCGAATTCCTTGCCTATAAGCAAGAAGTTGCCGATGTCGCCCCCGACTTACCAGTGTTCGTTAACACCGCTTCATGGATGGTAGGCAACGGGCGGGACCCCTGGATAGCTTGGCATAAAATGGGAGATCTAAGTTGCCATGATAACTATGTGATCTGGCCGGAGACGCGATCACTCAATCTAGGATCATATGGCACCGAAAAAAACGGGATTGCGGATGCAACTTCGTTAGCGGTTAAGGTGACTGAAGGAAAGAAACCAGTGTGGCTGGTCGTTGGCGCCTTTGAAAGCGACACACCACCAAATTCGAAATTCCCATTCCGATATCCTACGCCAATGCAACTACGTGGGATGGTTTACACTGGCATCATCCATGGAGCGACCGGCATCACATACTACGCTTGGGATAGCAATATTACCCGTTTCGGTATGGCACCTGATATCCGCACCGAAATCCCTGGCCGTCCGCGTGCATCCACTACTCAAGCCATTACCGCCAAGGCGCTGTGGGAGACGGCCGCCGCGGTTAACCATGAACTCCAGGAGCTGGCGCCCGCGATTCTATCCCCCACCGTAGGAGACGAGGTCGGCTACCAGGTCTCATTCAAGGGCACCGCGATCACCCCCTCACCACTTCGCACACTTTTAAAACATAGCCCCAACGGCGGCTTTATCCTGATCACCGTCAATATGGACAACACTGTCATAACCGGCCAATTCGAATTCGATCAACCTCTTGAAGAACCCAATTTGATATTTGGCAGTAGCAACGAAATACCACTCGATGAAGGAGGGCGCTCGTTTAGCCTCTCTTATGAACCCTTTCAAGTAAGGGTTATTCAATTAAAATCCCACCAAGGGAACACCGATTGCAAGTAGGTAGCGTTTCCACTAGAGTATCGGCGTGGCGCTTGATCTCACTTCCTTTTTTAAAGATCCGGATTGGTTCCATCGATTTGATGAGCACGTTCTCGCCCAAGGGAAAAAACTCTCATCCCCACGATTCCTTTCCGCACTGAATCTCGAAAAGGTTGACGATGGCTACCTACTTATCGCCCGCTCCAACGAACATGACGTGGAGATCAACCTATGGCCAGAATCTGATTCACGATGGGAATTCGACTCATCCTGCACCTGCGAATTTGGTTCATTTTGTCCACACGCAGCTGCTGCGTTACTCCGCGCCTCCCGGCCCAACACTCTAGCGCGCCTTATGCGGGGAGGCGGCACGACACCATCACCCCCTCAACTCCAAAAAGAAGAGTCCGTAGTCGTAAAAGACGACAAAATCTACAAGCCCACCTTTCACCTAGAAGTTGCCGAAGAACCCGCACGCGCGCGAGTAGTCCAGCTCCTCCTGCAAGCACTCAAAATGAAACAACGAGACACTTGGCTCGTGGCTCGTCCATCCGTTCACTATGGCCCTCACACCTTTCCTCTCATCAAGACGAGTAGCGAATCTCAAGTAACTCGCAATAAGCCCGCCGAATTTCGTGCCATCGAACAGCTCACCAAACTAGGCCTTACCAATCTCTCCACCAATCCGACCTACCGCTTCCTTCTCTCCCTAGCTAAAAAACAATCCTCTGAGCTCTCTGTAGAAGGCTGCTGGTTTCCAGATCCCCATCTTTCCACTCCATCTGTTTATTGGCCTTGGTTTCGAGCCAAAGCTGCTCGCATGCTTGCTGAAGCCGAATGGCAAATTACGATCGATGAAAACTTTGGCCATGATGTTCATGAACTCTCTGATGATGAAATAGAGGCTTCCCTTGTCCCCGCTCCGGGAGGCTGGTTCACCCTCTCCGTTGGTATCGATCTTGATGGTGAACGCCTTGATCTCCTTCCCATCCTCACCAGCCTACTTGACAGCGACACGATCGAACAACTCCAAGAACTAGACGACAACGAGCCTCACCTCATCTACCTCCCCAACGGAGGAGCTTTGCAGGTTCCCGCCGGTCGACTACGAGCCATTCTCCATCACCTCGCTGCCCTCACCGATCCCAAGGCTCCCTCACTGCACCCACTCGATGCCACCGCGCTCCTTGAGGATGAGGCCCTTCCTATAGACCCACCCGCCGAACTCAAAGGCCTTCGCTCCCGCCTTCTAAATAAACAGAAAAAAACGGAGGAATTCATTCCACCCGAAAGTTTAAATGCCGAACTTCGAGACTACCAAAAAACGGGCACCGAGTGGATGAACTTCCTCTCCAACCATGAACTCAACGGCATTCTAGCAGATGATATGGGGCTGGGGAAAACCCTACAGACCCTCACCCACATCTTGCAACTTAAAGCCGAAGGTAAGAACGGCCCTGTTCTGGTGGTTGCGCCTACCTCAGTAGTTCCGAATTGGCTCGCCGAAACCAAAAAATTTACACCATCACTCCGCGCCATCATTCTCCACGGGCCACAGAGAAAAAAACTCTTCACCCACATCCCGCACGCCGACCTCGTTCTCACCTCTTTTGCTCTTTTACAACGCGACGTCATCGATCTCAAAAAGCACAACTTCCAGCTTGTCGTTCTCGACGAAGCTCAGCACATCAAAAACCCATCCGCTAAAGTTAGCCAAGCTGCTTGCGAACTCAAATCCCGCCAGCGGCTCTGCCTCTCAGGTACTCCAGTCGAAAATAATCTCGGCGAA
>Ga0228641_1000686_pt1 | contig 10048 bp, 8 predicted proteins | sample 52DmetaG_FD_186022 | JGI IMG/M metagenome (GOLD analysis project Ga0228641, IMG submission 186022) | Seawater microbial communities from Monterey Bay, California, United States - 52D | ecosystem: Environmental > Aquatic > Marine > Coastal | place: USA: California | collected 2016-10-17 | reverse complement strand
TATGAGTTAATATGGAAGAAGTAGTAGTTTTTCCATGAGTTCCAGCAACAGCTAATGTTTTCTTATTGATACAAACTTTGGCCAGAAATTCTGCACGCTTAATTACATTATTACCTTGCTTTTTAAAAAATACTAACTGAGGATGAAAATCAGGAATCGCTGCTGAATAAACAATTTGAACATCAGTAGATAAAAGCAATTTTTGTAAAGCTTTCACAGAATCATCAAATATGATTTTAATACCATTTTTAATAAGCTGTTCAGTAATATCAGATGATGTCTTATCGTAACCATATACCTCGCAACCTTCTTTTAAACATAAACGTGCTAAAGCAGACATTCCTACTCCTCCAATGCCAATAAAATAAAAAATATTTTTTTGTTTAGTTATCATTAAGTTGTATGATTTCTCTTATAATATTTTGAGTTGCATTTGGTCTAGATAATCGTTTTAAATTTTGTTTCAGCTCTTGTTGAGTTGATTCATCACTAACTAAAATCAAAAAATATTTTTTAAATTTTTCTTCCAAATCTTTTTCTTCAACCATTAAGGCTGCATTCTCTTTAACTAAAGCATGAGCATTACGATATTGGTGATTTGCAGTTACATTTGGAGATGGAATTAATAATATAGGCTTCCCTACACAGCTAAGCTCCGAAATACTCCCTGCGCCTGCACGTGAAATTATAAAATCTGCTGCTGCATAAAGTTGTTCCATTTTTGAGATAAAAGGTTTAATAACAACTTTATTTGAAGCATCTTTTTTATATTTTTCATAATATATTTGTCCGCATTGCCACAAAACTTGAAGATCTAATTCATTGAAAAGATCTAAATTTGACTTAATTAGTTCATTAATCCTTTCAGAACCTAAACTTCCTCCTAAAACTACAAGAGTTTTAATTCTGGGGTTTAAATCAAAATGTTTTTTGGATTTCTCACTAGAAATTAAATTAACTAAATTTGATCTAACGGGATTCCCTGTTAAAAGTATTTTAGATTTTGGGAAAAACTTTTCCATACCATCATAAGCAACACAGATTCGATTTGCATTTTTACTCAAAATACGATTAGTGAAACCAGGATATGAATTCTGTTCTTGTAAAATGGTTGGTAAATCAAGCAATTGAGCAACCCATAGTAAGGGACCGCTAGCGAAACCTCCTGTACCTACAACTATGTTTGGCTTAAACTTCTTTAATACTCGGAATGCTTGAATAATGCTTATAACTAACTTCAAAGGAAACAATAAATTTTCGAAAGAAAGTGAACGTTGAAAGCCACTAATCCATAGCCCTTTTATAAGAAAACCTGCTTTAGGGATTTTTTCCATTTCCATTTTCCCTTTTGCCCCTACAAATAAAATACTAGTATTTAAATTTATTTTCTGCATTCCTATTGCAATGGCTAAAGCAGGAAAAATATGGCCTCCAGTACCCCCACCAGATATAATTATTTTAATAGGTTTCACTTAGAACTCTTAAAGGATTATTTTCACCCAAATGGGTCTCTTTTTTTTCAGTTTCTTTCTTTGCACTTATACTTAAAATAATACCCATTGATATACAAGTCATCCATGCGGAAGTTCCTCCACTACTTATCATAGGTAAATTTTGACCGGTTACGGGTAGCACTTGTAGAGCTACTCCAATATTAATAAAAGCTTGTAAAATTATAGGTATACCAAGACCTATGACCGTAAGCTTTCCAAAAATATTTATGGTTTTATACGAAATCACAACTATTCTGTAAAGCAACAATAGATATAAAATAATAAGACCTCCTCCTCCCAAAAGCCCGTATTCCTCAACAATTATCGCATATATAAAATCTGAAGAACTTTGGGGTAAGAAATTTTTCATTCTACTTTTTCCTGCACCTAATCCAAAAATTTTACCTGTTACAATTGCTGTTTTAGCGCGCTCTACCTGGTAGTTTCCGTCAGTACTTTTACCACTTCTAAAATTCTCAATTCGATTAATCCAAGTATCCACACGGTTAGGAAAAGCTTCTGGGAAAGTCTTTATTGATAAAAAAAACAATAATATAAAAACTATTCCTACGCATAAAACAGTCATCAAATATCGCAAAGGATAGCCTGCCAAAAAAGATAAAATAAATACCATAGTAAATAAGAGTAGTGCTGATGAAAGGTTAGAAGGAAAAATAAGTGAAACAATTACAAATACAGGAAACCAAAAACGAATTAATGAACTTTTTAACGTTGGTGATTTGTGACTAATTTTTGATAGGTAAGTTGATGAATAAACCATTAAAACAACTGAAGCCAATGTGGATGTTTGAAAACTTAAACCTATAATTGGTATTCGAATCCATCGACTGGCATTTGCTCCTGCAATTAAGGTTCCTTGACTAGCAGTGTATATAAGTAAAAAGCCTACAATCGGAAGCATCAAAATTGAGATACCTTTAAAATAATTATATGGGATTCGATGAACTGAGAACATCAAAATAAAGCCAATAACTAATATAATGAAGTGTTTTAAGAGATAGCCCCATGGAGTGCCTTTACCAATTACATAAACCAAGTTAGTGCTTGCACTAAAAACAGGTAGAAATGAAAAAATAGCCAATAAGGCCAAAATTCCCCATAACACTTTATCCCCTCTTAATGCTTGAAACATAGTTTATAAATTTCTTACTGCATTTTTAAATTGATTTCCACGATCCTCATAATTTTTGAATAAATCAAAGCTTGCACAAGCAGGAGATAGTAATACAGTATCTTTTGCAATAGAAACTTTATGAGCAATTTTGACAGCTTCACTCATTGACTGGGTTTCAATAAAAATTTCACTTACATTTTCAAATGTATCACGTAATTTTTCATTATTTAAGCCAAGACATATAATTGCTTTTGCTTTTTTTCGAACCATAGGAAGTAACTCATTATAATCATTTCCCTTATCAACACCTCCAACAATCCAAACCAATGGACTGTTAATACTATCAATAGCAAAAAATGTCGCATTGATATTTGTGGCTTTTGAATCGTTGATATATTGAACATGCTGAATGGTAAGTACTTTTTCCATACGATGTGGTGCGCCTTTAAAATGATATAAACTGTCACGAATAGAGTCTTTACTTACATGCAATAAACTTGCTACAGTTGAAGCAGCCATTGCATTCAACAGGTTATGCCTTCCTGATAAAGGAAATTGTGCGGAATTAATCATGATTCTCTTTTTTTTATGTTTTATTATGATTTGATCTTTAGTGGCAGTTACCCCTTCTATATCTGAACTTACATCTAAGGGGATTTTTTTAGATTTTAAATTTTTCTTTTTTATAACTCTATTTAATACTGGGTCTTCAGCATTAAAAAGGAAAAAATCTTTTTCAGATTGATTTCTTAAAATCCTAAGTTTTGATTTTATATAATCCTCAAAATTATAATTATACCGATCTAAATGATCAGGAGTAATATTTGTAATAACTGCAATATGTGGAGCAAATTCACGAATATCATCAAGTTGAAAACTACTGATTTCTAAAACGTAATAATCAAATTTAGTTTGAGCAACCTGGAGAGCGAAGCTTGATCCAATATTCCCAGCTATCCCAACATTTAGTCCTGCATCCTTTAAAATTTTATATGTGAGCATAGTGGTCGTAGTTTTGCCATTAGTTCCTGTTATTCCAATTAAAGTTGCAGATGTATGTTGAGCAGCAAATTCTATTTCAGAAATAATAATTTTACCTTTATCAAGCAAAGTTTTAATTAACTTTGTGTCAGAGGGAATTCCAGGACTTTTAATTATAAAATCTGCTGCTTTTATAGTATTAATTGTATGCTTTCCTGCTTCCCATTGAATACCCTCTTGATTTAAAAAATCTTGTAAAGATTGGTCAATCTCTTTTATATCAGAAACAAAAACTTCATAGCCTTTCTTTTTTCCTAAAATTGCTGCACCAACTCCACTCTGTCCCGCTCCCAATATGACTATTCTATTTTTCATTACCTGAGTTTGAGAGTTACAATAGTTAGTACAGCAAGAATAATTCCTAAAATCCAAAACCGTGAAACAATCTTACTTTCATGAAAACCAAGTTTCTGAAAATGGTGATGCAGTGGTGCCATCTTGAATATTCTTTGTCCAATACCAGTCTTTGTTCGGGTATATTTAAAATAACTGACTTGCATAATTACTGACAGTGTCTCTATAAAAAAGATTCCACACAGTAAGGGAATTAATAATTCTTTTCTAACAATTATAGCTATTACAGATATTACAGCTCCAATGGATAAACTTCCTGTATCTCCCATAAATATTTCTGCTGGATATGTATTATACCATAAAAATCCAATTAATGCACCTAAAAAAGCAGAGATAAATACGACAATCTCTCCAACATAAGGGATGTACATAATATTTAAATATGAAGCAAAATTTATATTTCCCGAAACAAAAGAAAATATTGCCAGTGCAAACACAATAATTGCTGAAACACCTGCTGCTAAACCATCTATACCGTCTGTTAAGTTCGCTCCATTTGATACAGCAGTAATAATAAAAATAACAATCGGAATAAAAACTAGCCAAGTGAATTTAGAATCGATACCGGCCCAGCTAATAAGAGAATGATAGTTAAATTCATTATTTTTAAAGAGTGGGATAGTCGTCAGACTTTCTTTAATATCCTTAGTGTTTTGAGAAATTTCAACTGAGTATTCTGTTTTATTCACCCTAGAATCAAGTTCTGTTCGAACTTTAACATCCGGATGAAAAAATAGAATAGCACCTACGAAAACTCCCAACACGACTTGTCCTGTAACTTTAAACCTACCCTGAAGGCCCTCTTTTTTTTTCTTAAATATTTTTATATAATCATCGAGCCATCCTATCAAACCCATCCAAATCATGGAAACCATCAAAAGTATAATGTATATATTGTTTAAATGGGCCAATAATAAAACAGGAAATATTGTACTAAAAATGATAATTACCCCCCCCATAGTTGGAGTACCTTCTTTTTCTTTTTGTCCATCTAATCCTAAATCACGAATATTTTCTCCTATTTGCTGACTTCTCAAATAATTGATGATTTTTTTTCCAAAAATCATAGAAAAACCCATAGAAAATATAATTGCCATAGCAGATCTAAATGAAATATATTGAAAAACACTTGCGCCTGGAAATTGGTATTGTTGTTCTAAAAATTCAAATAGGTTGTAGAGCATCTCTAGTCTAAGTTTAAAAATATTTGCTTTGCAATTTTTAGATCACTAAAAGAATAATATTTCCCTTGGATCTCTTGGAAGGATTCATGTCCTTTTCCAGCAATTAAGACTACATCTCCATCCTGAGCCAACTCAGCTGAAGTGGCAATTGCTTCTTCTCTTAAAGTTATTTTTGATATTTTTTTAAAATTTTCTTGTGACACTCCATCTATCATCTGTGAGATAATCTTTTCTGGATCTTCATTGCGAGGATTATCAGAAGTGAAAATAACTTTATCGCTATGTTTTGAAGCTATTTGTCCCATTATTGGCCTTTTTTCTTGATCTCTATTTCCTCCACAACCTAAAAGAGTGAAAAGTTTTTCATTTCTAGTACGAATTTTATTTATCGTTTCTAATACATTTTCTAAAGCATTAGGCGTATGAGCATAATCAATTATTACTGTGATCCGATTTGGAGTTTGAAATATTTGAAAACGTCCCTCAACATTTTTTAGGCAACTGATTTGTTTTAAAATATCTAATTGAGAAAATTCAAAAAGTTCTGCAACAGCATAAACAGCCAAAATATTTTGCATATTAAAACCACCAACTAAGCTAGTCCAAACTTCTTGGTTTTTTATTTTTATAAGCATGCCAGAAAATTGTTGTTCAAGAAGCTTTGCTTTATAATCAGCATTTTGTTGAATAGCATAAGTATATTTTTTTGCCTTAGTATTTTGAAGCATAAAAGCACCATTTTTATCGTCTAAATTTGTCAATGCAAACGCATTTTCAGGTAAAGTGTCAAAAAATGATTTCTTAGTATCTCTATAATTTTTAAAATCTCCGTGATAATCTAAATGATCATGAGTTAAATTAGTAAATACTCCTCCCGAGAAAGCTAATCCTTCAGTTCGAAATTGATTTATTCCATGAGATGATACTTCCATAAAACAGTGAGTGATACCCAATTTTAGCATATTATTTAGATGTACGTTTAATGATAGAGCATCTGGAGTAGTGAAGCTATTATTATAAACTTTATCTCCGTACTGAATCTTTACTGTAGAAAATAATCCACAATCACATCCTTGTTTAGTGAATAGTTCAAATAATAATGAAGCGATGGAGGTCTTACCGTTAGTTCCAGTGATACCTACCAATTTGATTTTTTCTGAAGGATTATCGTAAAAATTAGAAGCTATAATTCCTAAAGTTTTTGCTGTATTTTTTACTAATACATAAACGACATTCTTCCCAAGTTCTTTAGGAATTAATTCACAAATAATCGCTTTTGCTCCTTTTTCTATGGCTTGTGAAATAAATTTATGACCGTCAACTTTTAATCCTTTTTGAGCTATATACAAGCTGTCTTTTTCAATAGTCCTACTATCAAAGCTCAGCGATGAAATCTCTTTATTAGGGTTTCCATAAATCCCTTCTATTTCTACCTTATATAGTATGTCCTGTAATTTTTTTATGATAATTCTAAAATTATTTGTTGTTTATTGTGAATCAGTGATCCTGGTTTAAGAGATTGTGATTTAACTGACCCTGATCCTTTTATTTTAATCTTTAAACCGCTTTTTTTAACTCTTTCAAGAGCTTCTAATTCCGGTAAACCAGTAACATCTGGAACAACATCTTTTGATTTTACACTTAAAGCTTCTAAATCTTTTTTAGATACGTTCACCTGGTAAGGAGTATCATTAAATATTTTTTTAGCAATAGTCTTAAAAATAGGAGCAGCGACGGTAGCACCGTAATAACCAATAGATTTATTGGGTTTATGAATCACTACAATACAAGAATATTTTGGATTTTCAACAGGGTAGTACCCTACAAAACTTGAAATATATTGTACATCCTTTTTTGTATAATCAACCTGCCCAGTTCCTGTTTTTCCTGCCATTTTGAGCAATGGGTCTTTAATACTATGGGCAGTTCCCCAATTCTTATCTACAACGTTAAACAACATTTTTCTAACCTTATTTAAAGTTTCTTTTGAGCAAATCGATGGATTTAAAACTTGTTTTGAAAAAACTTGAGTAGGTGTATTTCCAAAATTGCTAATTTGATTTAAAAATCTAGGCTTTACCATTTCACCGTTATTGGCAATAGCATTATAAAAAGCTAAAATTTGAAGTGGAGTAAAACTAACTCCATAGCCGTATGCCATCCAAGGTAAATCTAAACCATCCCAATCAGAATCTTCAGGATAAGGAATCTTTGGGATACCCTCACCTAAAATGGGGATTCCCAGAGGTTTATTAAGTCCCATATTATACAATCTATCTACAAACTGCTTGGGATTGTCTTTATAATGATCGTATATAATTTTAACTAATCCGACGTTTGAAGAAACCTCAAAAGCTTTTGCAGCTGTAAGGATTCCATAACCACCTCTTTTTGAATCCTTAACCTTATACTTGCCATAAAACACCATTTCGCCAGTTCCAGTATCTATGTTAGATTCTTCATTGATCACATTATCTTCTAAAGCAGCGATCATACCCATTAACTTAAAAGTTGAACCTGGTTCAAATGTTTCTCCTACTGCATAATTTAATTTTTCGAAATACTTTCCATCTTTAGTTCGACCTAAATTAGCAATAGCTTTAATAGCGCCAGAATTAACTTCCATTACCACTACTGTACCGTGATCAGCTTTAAATTTTTCAAGTTGAGAAAGCAACGCATTATGAGTAATATCTTGAATATTGACATCAATTGTGGTGAATAAATCAAACCCTTCTGTAGGCTCTTTTTCATTTGAATCACTAATTGGCTTCCAATGTCCATTAGCAATTTTTTGTTTCAATCGTAATCCTTTATCACCACGTAAATATTGAGAAAATGCACCTTCTAAACCGACCCTAAAATAAGTGCCATCTTTATCTTTTTTCTCGTAGCCTATGGTTCTCTCAGCAATTTTCCCAAGGGGATTTTCACGCTTAATTTCTTGTTCTACAATTAAACCTCCTTTAAATGTATTTTGATTAAAAATGGGAAAATTTTTATAACGTTTTAATTGATAATACGAAAGATCTTCATCTATTAATAGGTATCTATTTTTTTGTAAACGAGCTTGTTCGATCATTTTCAAAATCTGAGCTGACGATTTAATACTAATCATTGCAATGGAATCTGCAAGAGCTTTTTTGTATGAATTAAATAAATATTCTGAAGGTGTAACCGTATCCCAATATAATTCGTAACGGGATATTGAAGTTGCTAATATATTCCCGTCTGCAGCATATATATTACCTCGACTTGGCTCTAAAACAATATTTTTAACAAGTGAATCAGGTTCAAGTCCTAATCCTAAATCATTTTCATAAAACTGGATATAAATGAGTTTACCAATTAAGAATAAAGCAAATATGAACAGACTAATCGCAATCATGTAAAACCGATTCATTATTAATTGCTGTGCAGGTCTTGATTCTTTATTCATTTAAAATATTTATTTTTATTGGTGGTGACGAAGCAGGACCAACTCCTTTTTCTTCCAATATTCGAGTTATATTTGATTCTTTTCTAAGAACTAAAAGCTGCTTTTTGGAATCAATAAATTCACCCTTAAGTGACTTTATATCAGTATTTAAGGAAGCTATTTTAAAAATTTTATTATCTGCACTGTGTCCACTTGATATCATGATAACTGCTAATAAAGAAAGGAAGAGTATCATTCGCCAGTTTTTAAAAGCATCATCTTTTATCAAAAATTCAATATTAAGTATTGATCTCAAATTGTTCATTTTTTCTCTGCAATTCTTAATTTGGCACTTCTAGCCCTAGAATTTATTTTAATCTCTTCCATTGAGGGGACTCTTAACTTTCCTATTTTAATTAATGGATTTGTAGAATTTCCATAAAAATCTTTTTCCTCTTCTCCTTCAAAATTTCCATTTTTAATGAATCTTTTCACTAGCCTATCTTCAAGAGAGTGATACGATATACAAACAATTCTTCCTCCAGGCTTTAAGATCTCCGTAGCTTGTTCTAAAAAAGTCTTCAACACCGCCAGCTCATCATTCACCTCTATTCGAATTGCTTGAAAAATCTTAGCCAAGACTTTAATTTTAAATCGTTGAGGCATCAAAGGCTCGAGCAGATCTATTAAATCTTTAGTTGTTTTTATATCACTTATAATACGAGTATTGGCGATTAATTCGGCAACTTTTTTTGAGTTTCTCAACTCACCGTAATTGAAAAATAATTTAGATAATGCTTCTACTGAGTATTGATTTAGAACCTCATAAGCATCCAAATCTTGTGATTGATTCATTCGCATATCCAACCTTCCTTCTTCGCGAATAGAAAACCCTCGAGAACCTTCGTTAAATTGATGTGAAGAAACTCCAAAATCAGCTAAAATCCCATCAACTTCAATTACACTGTAATATTTCAAATACTGTTTGAGGTGTCTGAAGTTTGCAGCTATAAGTTTAAAACGAAAATCATCTATTCGGTTCTTGTAAGCATCTGCATCTTGATCAAATCCATACAGTCGACCATTATCGTTCAACTTATCAATTATACCCCTAGAATGACCTCCCCCTCCATAAGTAACATCTATGTAAACTCCTTGGGGTTGAATTTTTAAACCCTGAAGCGTCTCTTTGAGTAAAACTGGATTATGATATTGTGTCATCATTTTTATCTCCCATAACTTCTTCAGCTAAAGCACCAAAATCGAGTGTTGCCTCATCTATCGCTTTTTCGTATAACGATTTATCCCAAATCTCGAGAATATTAACTGCGGAAGAAACCACAATCTCTTTTCCAATCTGTGCATGTTTTACTAAATCTTTTGGAATCAAAAGACGTCCTGAAATATCCATTTCTACTGTCTT
>Ga0228641_1000684_pt1 | contig 10053 bp, 10 predicted proteins | sample 52DmetaG_FD_186022 | JGI IMG/M metagenome (GOLD analysis project Ga0228641, IMG submission 186022) | Seawater microbial communities from Monterey Bay, California, United States - 52D | ecosystem: Environmental > Aquatic > Marine > Coastal | place: USA: California | collected 2016-10-17 | reverse complement strand
CCATCAGGCGAGAAGGTTGTTGACATATCCTATGCTTCTCGTACCTTCTCTTAAATTGAACTATTTTGGAGGGTAAATTCATCCGGCCCCTTCTGCATCCGAGCGACCACAACGGTACCTTTTGCTCATACGTCCAAGCAAAGGGGGCCCATGCGATTTCGACGTACGGCTCTATTTCAAAGGTCTAAGATTCAACAGATTATGCAGAATCTTAACTTAAACAATAAATACTCAAAAGCAACGAGCACCAGATGATAATATGGATGCGAAAAAAATCTTTCAACCAAAAATCTGGTACATCATCGCTGGCGCAATGGCGCTCCTCGGTGGAATTGAGAACAACATTAACGCCGAAAGTTGGGCGGAAAGTGCTTGGGGTGCAGACGGATTAAACGACCAGAGCATTGCGATGGAGGCGCTCTTCTGATTGTTCATGGCCGGCTTTGGAGCCATGGGCCTAACCTGTGCTTTTGCCCTTGAGGGGAAAGCTCAAGCAAAGTTTGCTCTCGCCAATGGCGCCGTTATTTCACTCTTTTTCGTAGCCATGTTCGTCCTACTCCCATCGACCGGCTATGAAATGCCTGGTGCAGGCTTTTTGGCCCCTCCATTCGTGTTCATGGGTGGTTTGATGGTTTCTGGCTATCTTCACATGAACGATGAAGAGCAAGCAGCCGAGTAAGGTTAGAAGAACTCGGGATAAAACGAGTTTGCAATCCTTTTGAGCAAACAATGGAATATTTGCTTCCGGATTGAATCAAAGGGTCTATCCGAATACCCATTGATTAGGTATTGACAAATCAATGGGCTTGCAGTGGATCTTGTCAGACGTTACCCTTGCAACCATTGCGGCAGTGATGCCCATCTCCTGATTCTCGAATCGTACATTGGTCCAATGTTGACTCGCAAAACCATTGTGTTCTGGGGGGCGGCCAATTCGCAAGGAAAGGTTTTAGGGTGCCCTAAACTTCCCAAGGATATGCACCTGCAAGAAAGCTGTACAGTTTGCGGCGTTACGATAGAAGTCGGCTGGGTTGCATGCCCTTTTTGTGGGTTGCAACAAACTAACTTCCTCGATCCAAATCTGTCAATAATAGAACATGCTCAAAGCGTCTGTTCTACGAACTGCCAATCTGGCTGTGGATCAAAAACAAAAAAACTCAAATCAAAATGTTGCAAACGCTATAAGAAAAAAACCAAGAAAGGCCCGTGCAAACGATGCCCGAAAAAAGAGGCCGTAAGAGAACGCCTCTTCTCATTGTGAGCATCGGTAATGTACGCTTGGAGCGTCCCTTTTGCTCTTACCTTTCTCGAAAACCGTGCTCTAATTGACGTTCACAGGCACAGAGGAATGGTGCAAATGAATGCGCAGTTTCCCTCCCGTGTCCTGAATGTAGCAAAACGAGAACTCCACCTTGGCTTCTGTGCCGTCAGGCCTGGTGAAGAAGTAGTTCCCCATTGTCATGGCCGTTGGGCCATTGATGACCATCTCTTGATTTTCGAACCGTACATTGGTCCAATGTTGAATCGCAAAACCATTGTCTTCTGGGCAGGCTCCATTTTGGCCCACGAAGTAGGACATTGCGCCTTCGAAGGTGGGGCGGAATTGTTGCTTAGCGGCGAAGGTTGGTTTGAACAACACAGGTCCTATTCCATAGGCATAGAGCGTTTCAACGTGGGTTCGTGCACGTTCGACGTAGTCCATTCCTGCATCATGAGCTGCGGCAATTTCTACGATTCCCTCTCCCCAGGCTTGTTGGGCTTTCTCTACATCTGCTGCGGTAACCATCTCGACGCCATCCCTAAGATGCGCTTTCATCGGAACTTTATGAACAAAGTGCATCCGTTGTTCTGCCCTGCAACAGCCACGGCACCGCAGAACGATTTTTAATGGCTAGAGGAAGACAAGTGCCGTGGACACTTCTCAGTACCGAGTTTCAAACCCGGAAACCTTTGCTTTGTCTGATGCATCAGCAGCCCCTCCGACAGGGTTTGACAAAGAGCAATCAAAGCGCGTTTTGAAGAAGAACACAAAGCAATTGCAATCGCTCCAAAAATTGATGTGGGCTGAACGAAAACAGCGGCTTCTTGTCGTGCTCCAAGCCATTGACGCTGGTGGCAAGGATGGTACCATCCGGTCGGTGTTTGGCTTATTGAATCCTCAAGGCGTCAAAGTGAAATCTTTCAAACGCCCAACCAAGATCGAACTCGCTCATGATTACCTGTGGCGCGTCCACCCCCACGTGCCCGGGAACGGAGAAATTGTCGTCTTCAACCGCAGTCATTACGAGGACGTGTTGGTGGTCAAAGTGCACGGCTATGCTCCAGATGAGGCAATTGAAAAGCGCTACAGCCACATCAGATCTTTCGAACAAATGCTGGTCGATGAGGGCACTACGGTTGTCAAAATTTATCTTCACATTTCCAAAGACGAGCAAAAGAAGCGCTTTGAGAGCCGATTGAATACCCCCGAGAAACAATGGAAGTTCAACAAAGACGACCTCAAGGAAAGGGCCTACTGGGACCAGTACCAGGACGCCTTCGAAACCATGTTGAAAGAAACCAGCACCGAAGATGCACCATGGTATGTGGTGCCGGCGAACAACAAAAAATACCGCAATGAGGTCATATCGACCCTCATTCGGGAGACATTGGAATCCCTTGACATGGCTTGGCCTGAAGCGGCTGAGGGCATTGAAGATGTCCGCATCGAGTGAGGCTTTCCACCTCTGAACTTCAACCTCTTTAATCACCTCTTCGCTTGGCCTGTGTTTTCGCTTTATTATTTTCCATATACGGTCCGGAAATCCATCACATATCACCCGATATCTTAAATCAAACGCCGTTTTAAGGCCATACATGACCCTTGCACCGACGGATTACGACTATGGAGTAGAATCGAATTACACCTTCGCCACAGAAATTACATGCGCTAACGATGAAGCACGTGCTATGTTTGTGGAAGGCTACGGCCACATGCTGAACTACAACCACGAACAAGCTATTGCCTGCTTTAGCAAGGTTGCTGAACTCGATGACACCTGCGCTATGGCATGGTGGGGCATCGCATACTGTGTCTCTTCAAATTACAACTGGGCACCTGGACTTGGCTCTGGCCACGATTCAATCCAAACTGCAGTCTCCCTCAAGGATGGCTGCACAGAATTGGAACAAGATTTGATTGACGCTCTTGCGACACGTCACTCTGCAGAAGCACGTGACGCAGCAGATCCAAGCGTTCTCAACATGGGGAACTCTCCAGAACTCAACGTTGCCTTCGCTGAAGCAATGGCGCCGTTGTATGAGAAGTACAGCGGAAACTTGGACGTCACTTCGATTTACGTAGAGGCTCTGATGAACCTCAAGGCATGGCAACTGTGGGACAAGAACACAGCCACAGGCGAGATCACTCCAGCGGATGACAACACCTTGTTGCTTGTCAAGATCATGGAAGATGCCTTCGAAGGCAGCGAGGAAGCAAAGGTTCACCCTGCGCTGTGCCACTTGTACTGCCACGCTTTGGAATTGTCACCTTTCCCAGAAAAGGCACTCCCAGCAGCAGATGTTCTTCGCAACCTCATGCCAGGTCTTGGTCACCTTGTCCACATGCCTTCTCACATTGATGCATGGGTCGGGCAATGGAAGGAAGCCGTGGAATGCAACATTGCGGCGGTTGAAGCTGATGACCGATACGTCGAACTCACCGGCAATGAATCTCAGTTCTACAAGTTCTACCGAATGCACAACCACCACTTCATCGTCTGGTGTGCTATGTTCGAAGGGCAATACGAGACCGCTCTCAAGTACGCTCGCAAAGCCGTAGATACCCTGCCTGCAGGCGACGAAAACTCTGGTGTGCAATTCATGCTTGCCGGCATCATCCCGATGGGTGCAATCTTCCTCGAATCCTACGTCACCATGCCGTGGCACGTCATGATTCGATTCGGTAAGTGGGACGAGATTCTGGCTGAACCAATGTACGACGACAAAGATGTCTTCCCTGCCACAATCGCCACTCAGCACTACGCCCGTGGTGTGGCTTACGCTTCCAAGGGCATGGTCCCAGAGGCTGAAGCAGAGCAAGTCTTGTTCAACGAGGCACTCAAGAATCCAGCCCTTGCTGGCCGTGTGCTCCACAACAACCTGATGTACCAAGATCCAAGCGAAGGCCCGTGCATTTTGCTCGTCAACGCAGCAGTGCTTGACGGTGAAATCGAATACCGCCGGCAATACCTCGCTAAGGAACGTGGCGAAGCCTCCGACTTCACCGCTGCTTTTGATCACATCCGCCGTGGTGTTGACCTGTCGCTCAACCTTGCTTACAACGAACCTTGGGGCCAGATGCAACCCGTTCGTCACATCCTCGGTGCTCTTCTCTTTGAGCAGGGTCACATCGAAGAAGCAGAAGCCGTTTACCGCGAAGACATCAAACTCTGGAAGGACAACATGTGGGGCCTCTTGGGTCTCAAACTCTGCCTTGAAGCCCGAGGCGACGCACCTGAGGAACTCGCTCAAGTGACCGCTTTGTTCGAAGAGCGATCTTCTCGAGCGGACATGGTGCCAAGCGTGACCTGCTTCTGTGCTCAAGTTGATGACGAGCCAAGTTGCTGCGATTGAGCCTTGGGTGAACCAACGACCAGCGAAGATACTACACTCTTCATAGGAGGAGTGTAAGTCGCTTCTCCATGGAACCAAGCGACGAGCAGGCCGGAGCATGGACAGAAGCTTTTGATTCTGGCAAGTTCATTCGTAAGTCGAGTGAATTTAGGGACCTCATTCAACCCGGTGGAACCTTCGATGTGGAACCTCATCGTTACCATCTGTATGTCTCGCATGCTTGCCCGTGGGCTCATCGGACGTTGATCACGAGAACCTTGCTTGGCCTCGAAGACAAGGTGAGTGTTGACGTGGTCGATTGGAGAATGAACCAAGATGGGTCATGGTCCTTCAACCCGGAAGAAGAAGGCGCAACCGCCGACACCGTGAACGGTGAGACAAGCCTCGAGGGGATCTACAACCGTGCGTTTTCTGGTTGGAACGAGGGTCCAAGAATTGGAACTGTGCCGGTGCTTTGGGATCGAACACACGCAACCATCGTCAACAATGAGAGCCGTGAAATCGTACGAATGTTCGATGAGTTTTCCAAAGCTGGATTTGGAAACGGCCGAAGCCTCTGCCCGGAGGAACTGAAAGCGGACATCGATGCCATGATTGACGCCAACTATGAATCGGTTAACAACGGCGTATACAAAACAGGTTTCGCCCGAACTCAAGTGGCTTACGATGAAGCCGTGACGGCGTTATTTGAGCGACTTGACGAACTGGAACTCCACCTTGAAGGACGCGATTGGTTGATTGGTGAGGAAAAAGGCGTTCTTACCGAGGCTGACATCTGTTTGTTCCCCACGCTTGCGCGGTTTGATTTGGTGTACGTCGTCCACTTCAAGTGCAACCTTCGTAGGATCATCGATTATCCGAACCTTCAGGCATTTGTTGAGCGAATGATTGACCAGGAAGGCATCCGAGAAACTTGCCATTGGCATCACATGAAGGCGCATTACTTCTGGTCGCACCAGAACATCAACACGTTCCGAATCATTCCACTTGGTCCACTTGAAGGCGCTCACACGCGCTGAAGAAGAGGTGCGGGGAGCAGGAATCTCACCTTTGTTCACTTGCGTGAACGGGGTTCTCATCTGCAAGACTGAAAGAGGTGCGGGGAGCAGGATTCGAACCTGCGAACCAATAAGGAATGGGACCTAAACCCACCGCCGTTGACCAAGCTGGGCGACCCCCGCGCAAACTGATGGCGGTGCATCTTAGATTTGAAACAAACGCTTCAAGCCGTTGCATCAAAGCCAACGGATTTGACCGCTTTAATCAGGCTTGAAACGCTGACTTCGGGGGATGCGAGAACGTTTCCCGTGTTGTCCTCATGGGACACAAGCACGTTGACAACGCCCGGTGTGGCCCTCAAAGCACGTGTAACGCGCCCGGAGCAGCAACCGCAGGTCATGCCCGTGATGGAAAGTGTGTGAATCGTTTGGCTCATGGTTTTGGCATGGAACCGATGATATTCAATCTATCGAAAGGAATGGGCACACACAAATCACTTCCGCATGCTCTTCTTGTAACGGAGTGCGCTCTTGAATTTCATTCGCGAATGGGCTTCCATCCTCGCAATAGGAGGGAATTACCGATGACGCTCACGGATGAAAGCGACATTGCTGCCGCAGCAAATGCTGGTGGGAGCAACCATCCAGTCGATGTGAGCAAGAAGCCCATGGCAAGCGGGATTCCAATCAGGTTGTAGGTAAAGGCCCATCCAAGGTTTGTGTGAATCCTTCGCATGGTGGCCTTTCCAAGTTGAATTGAAGAGACGGCGTCAATAAGATCGTCTCGAAGGAGGATGAAATCAGCTGCGTCAAGAGCAATGTCCGAACCGGCCCCCATCGCTATTCCCACATCGGCCATGGACAGAGCGGCCGCATCGTTGATGCCGTCACCGACCATTGCAACTGTTCGCCCTTCTGCTTGGAGCCGTTGAATGTGGCTTGCCTTTTCATCGGGTTTGACTCCGGCCATCACGGTCGTAATCCCAATTTCATTGGCTGTGACCAGCGCCGCATCTTCTCGATCCCCGGTGAGCATGATGACATCGAGGTTCATCTGCTTGGCCAGCTTTACAGCCCGAGCGGATGAGGTACGAATGCGATCGCTTGCTTCAATCCATCCAAGCAATCGAAGTCCATGGCTCACAAGCACAAGCGTCACCCCTTTACGAGCAGCAGCCTCCATGCGAGTTTGCTGTTCAGCAGAGACATTGACTCCGATTTCTGCCATGAGATCTAGATTGCCAACACCGGCTAAAGTCCCATCAATGTCTCCAACCAAACCCATTCCTGCAAGCGTTTGTACATCGCTGACGCTCGGCCGAACAGAAGTGACGTTGGACCACGAAGTGTGGATGGCATCAGCAAGTGGGTGTGTTGATTCCAATTCAAGCGCAGAGGCAATTGCGAGGATTTCCTTCACTTCGGTATCGATCAGTTCGATGTGACTCACTCTTGGTTTTCCTGCCGTGACGGTTCCCGTTTTGTCGACGACGAGCGTGTCGGTTTTGTGGGCTTGCTCCAACGCTTCGATGCCCTTGATCAGCAGCCCGTGTTTGGCACCAACCCCAGTTCCAACAATCAGGGCGGTTGGCGTGGCTAGGCCTAAGGCGCACGGGCATGCAATCACCAGCGTTGATACCATGACAAGGATGGCTAACTCTCCAGATGTGTCGAACGGATTGTGACCAGTTGATGCATCAGAAAGCCACCAGAAGGCCCCTGCTATGATGGCGAGAAGGATCACAACTGGTACGAAGACAGCCGCAATGTTGTCGACCTGCCGTTGGATTGGAGCTTTGCCCATTTGGGCCTCTTCAACCAGAGCGATGATGTCGTCAAGCAGCGTATCTCCGGCCGAGTTGGTCACTCGAATGAGCACGCTCCCGTCAAGGACAATTGTTCCAGCCATGACCTCAGAACCGACTTTTTTCCGCACAGGATAGGGCTCCCCTGTCATCATCGACTCATCGATGCTGACGCTGTTTTCCACAACCGTTCCGTCAAGAGGGATCGTTTCTCCAACCAAGACCTTCAACAGCGAGCCTGGTGAAACAGCATGAATGCCAATCTTCTGTGTGTGCCCGAGCTCTTCGTCCGTTATGATCCGAGCAGTCTTCGGCTGCAACGCCATCAATCCATGAACAGCTTGCGTTGCTTTCACTTTGGCAACAGCCTCCATCCAATTGCCCAGTAATACGAAGGCGATGATGAACACGACTCCATCGAAGAAGACGTGATTGGCTTGCATGAGGAGGTTTGGTGGGTTGGCTAAGGTCGGGGCAATCACAACGCACACCGACCATAAAAACGCGACAGTTGTTCCCAAATGAATGAGGACATCCATGTTGGCTCGGCCGGATCGAAGAGAAATCCATGCTCCTTTGTGAATCGTCCAACCGGCCCATAGATACACCGGGATGCACGCAAGCATTGCAAGGTAAAAGCGAACTTCGATCCCGTATTCTTGGCCGAGGTTATTGGCAAACATCGACAACCAAAGGGTTGGCAGTGCGAGGAGCAATGAAAGCAATGTTTTGTTTCTGAGATTACGAATTTCACCATTAATGATGGCGCTGTCTTGCTGTTCTTCGCGAACAGATGCTACAAACCCTGCACCTTCGATTGCTTTGATGACGTTCTCGATGGTGTCGGAGGATGCCTTCTGGTTCAGGCTTAACCGTCCACGATGCAATGGAAGGTTCACAGCGAGTTCCGCCACGCCTTCCACGGCCTGTGCTACTCGTTCAACAGAGGCAACACATGCTGCGCAACTCATGCCCGCAATGTTCAGAGGAATTGGCTTGGACACGACTTCACGACCTCAGTTGCAACAGGACACGGGATCGCAGTCAACGATGTTCCAATCACCCGAATCCATGGTGAGGCATCCGCACCCACAGGTGCACATCCAGCCGATTTGATTCCAGCCCTTGCCGCCCTCCGCTCTGGTGTAGATTCGCTTCATCTTGCAGGAGCACTCGCAAGTTTGAGCTTTCACTCGGGCCATGGGTTTTGGTTTATTGTAGTCAATATAAACCCATTGTGTTGGCTTGATTACTTGAGCGGAGCCAAATCAAGCAATCCTGCCCAGATGTCTAAACCGCGCAATCGGCACGGAAACACTTGGCCTAATTGGACCACTGGTGGATGTTCTCCGTTGTGGTCCGGCTCTGCTGGCACCACGCTCAATCCGTGATCATCGACCAAGAGTCTACGCTTTCCACCCAGTTGGCGAACATGCATTCTACCGTGAATTGACCCATCATCGGCAAGGTCCAAAAACACCCAAACGCCACGCAATCCGGTGACTCTTGCTTTGTAGGTCATGTCCCCTTCTATGTGTGATGCTTCGCTTGATTGCTCACCTATGACACCTCCTCGAAGCAAATGGATGTGATAGGCGTTGGCGACAAGTTCCCACTCCAGTCGCTTTGCAGCATGGCCCCGCTCAGAACAGTGTTCCGCTAATGCTGCAGTTTCTTCTTCGTCGTGCACCCAATCGAGGCCGCGGAGGTGTGCTTTCAATTGACGGTGAGCCATCAGATCAGGATACCTGCGGATGGGGGAAGTAAAGTGCACATAGGCATCCAAATTCAAGCCGAAGTGACCCAAGTTTTCCGAACTGTATTTTGCTCGCTGCATCAATTGGAACAGACCCTGGTCGACCACCCTGCGCACAGGTCCTTTGAGTTGTGATGCCTTTTCTTGTGCGTTCTCGAGCGCATCAAGAATCGATTGGCGCGCCTCAGGATCGAGGACGTTTGCCAGGTAAGTGTCAATATCTTCAGGCGTTTCTTCAACCGGTTCTTGTAACCCAGAGAGATCGATATCGCCTCCTGCCCATGCACCTAGAAGGTTGCTCAGTTCGCTGGTTTCAGACTGCCCATGGGTCCTTGTTGAAGGTCGAGGGAGCACAATGTCGACACCAAGTGATTCCAACTTAGCGTTGAGTTCCTCGACCTCTGGTGCATCAGGTGGGGTGTGGCATCGCCAAGGGAGAGGGGCGCCCAGTTCACCGAGGAAGTGGCCGATTGCTGAATTGGTTGCGACCATGAATGACTCAATCATTCGGGTGGCCTCATTCGGCCATTTGACTTCGACACGAATGGCTTCATCACCATGGAGGCGTGGCCGAAGTTCAGCGTTTTGGATGTTAAGGCGCACGTCCTTTTTCTGCCAAGCAGCCGCAAGTTGGAACATCGCTTCGAACTCTTCTTTTCCAATTGCATCTTCGTAGGCGAGGTTGTGCTTGACGTTGATGACGGCTTCAAACGCCTCGGTTGATGTCACCTCATGCTCTGAGTTGAGGTGCATGGCTACGACCATGGAAAACCGGTCCACATTTGCTCGTAGTGAACACAGTTCGTCTGCTAGCTTTGGTGGTAACATAGGCAAAACTGCATGCGGGAGGTAGACCGAAGTTGCCCGGTTCCTTGGTCGT
>Ga0228641_1000681_pt1 | contig 10055 bp, 9 predicted proteins | sample 52DmetaG_FD_186022 | JGI IMG/M metagenome (GOLD analysis project Ga0228641, IMG submission 186022) | Seawater microbial communities from Monterey Bay, California, United States - 52D | ecosystem: Environmental > Aquatic > Marine > Coastal | place: USA: California | collected 2016-10-17 | reverse complement strand
ATTTCCTTCTCAGCCGCTATGGCACTTCCCATATCAACTGCTGAACGGTCACTATTGATCATGGGAGGTATTTTAATTCTTGCAATGGAATGCATGAATACTGCGATCGAACGAGTTGTGGATGATATATCCGGGGATAAAAGGGAACTTGCTAAACAAGCAAAAGACACTGCAAGCGCTGCTGTCGCACTATCAGCTATCGCTGTTGGGTTTGCTTGGATTGTAATTATTCTTGGTATACTGTGGTAGAAATATAATCAAAATTTACTTTTTAAAATTTTCTCATGTTCTTTCAATTGCCGTAAAACAGAGTCTGTGATTTTTTTATCTGGCTTACCTAGATGGTTTCGGGTCAAATTTTTTTTCTTTTCAAATTCCATACGAGCCAGTTCACTAATTTCTGAAATTTTAAAGCCTAATGATTTCTGATTTCCCATAACATTCCCCAACATCAGAGGCTACATGACAAGTGATCCGAAGTACAATGTCAAGTTAAATAAAGTTTACATCGAAATTAGCCCTATGCACTTTTACTGTAGGAGGGATAGTTTATGCATCCTAAAATAAAAAAAATGTATGCGATATTTTGTGACTAAAAAATATATGCCTAAGACAGACACCTGCAGATAATAAAATCAATACGCTTTAAAAAGTTATAACAATTGAATATTGGCAGAATAAATTTTTGGAACTAACTCACATTGTAAAGATGCCTTAAATAACTGCTCAGAGAATAGATTGATGAATAAAATTTGCAGGTTACCAATGGTTGCCCTTCTCGCGGGGATAATAATACTCATAGCTATTCAAGTTGACAGACATTCTTACAAAAGTACGTTTGAATACCTAGGTGGAAACAGTATTGAAATTATAGAAAGCGAGCAATCTTCAAAAATTTACACAATTATTTGTCATGGCTATGCTGGTTCGAAGGAAATGATGCGGCAAATAGCATTAGATATAGCTAATGCGGGAAGTAATGCAGTATTATTTGACTTCATCGGACATGGCTCCAATAGCGATCAATTAGTAAATAACCACACAGAGCTTTCAGGTACTACCCAACAACTTGTTGATCAACTGATCAGGGTAATAGACTTTTTAGAAACAGAATATGGCAGTGACATAAAATTATACTTAATTGGTCATTCGATGGCATCCGATATCGTTATTCGAGCAAGCGAATACAAGAATATATCATCAATTGCCGCAATTTCACCCTATTCGACTAAAGTTACAAAAAATTTTCCCAATGATCTATTACTAATATCTGGTCAGTTTGAAAAACATCTACGTTCCCATTCATTGAAATTTACCCAGTTATTAGACCCAAGTGCAAATGAAAATATTGAGTATTCTAACGGACCAAACAGAAGAAAAGCGTCTTATACAGAAAACACTGGACACGTCAGCGTCATTTATTCCCCAAAGACATCCATAAAGATCGTCGATTGGTTCAAGCTAAATTATTATGCTCGACCTTTTTGGGCTACGCATATTATGTGGACCTTAATAAGTTTAACGTTGATAACTTTTGGGTTATCACGATTGAGTATCTCAAAGCAGACTTACGAGGAGAGAGATAGTATTAGCAAAGCTAAGTCTGTTTTCATTAGTCTTTCGTCGCTAACTATCGCTTGTTTATCTAGCTTTGTTCAATTTGAGCCTTTTTCAATCTTCGGTTTTGGCAGTATCGCGACTTATTTTGGTCTTAATGGCATTATTATACTTTGCTTATCTAACAAGATAAGGGAAGATTTTGTTAAATTTTATTTTATTCCATTCATGAAGCTAGTGCTAACTTTTTTATTTTTAGCTATTTTAATTAATCATTTTGTCGGCTCATTCTTTCCCACACATCAGCGAGTTTTTGCATTTCTTACAATACTTGCCCCAGTAACTATATTTTGCATGGCAACAGAGAAGCTTATTTCGATGTCTACTCGCACAGTATCGGTTTTTGTTCGGATTGCACCAATATTAGGATTTACAATTCTATTAACACTTCACCCAGGGCAATACGGCGTTATGTTTACAACAGTGCCTATCTATATTTTCTATTACATTGTGTTTGGATTTATTGGTAAATGCCAACGGAGTATTATTGGGCCGAGCTCTGTAGGTGCAGCACACGGCGTTTTTTTGGCCTTTGCGTTTGCTGCTACTAATCCAATTTTTTCTTCATAGTTAATGGCACATCTTCAGACAGTTAACAATTATTTAGGACAACGCCTTCTACTGTATTAGCTAAGATACCAAATCGTAATCTTATAGCTTAACCAAACGCCTAATAAAGACAATATTAAGGTGGAAAATAAGTATAAAAACAAAATATTTAAGTTTTGCTGTTCCCATAATTTTAACACATCTAAAGAAAATGCTGAAAAGGTTGTAAAGCCACCTAAAAAGCCCGGCATAAGCAATAAAAAAGCCTTATGATTAATGTGATCTACGAAAATTGCATATACGCTTCCAGCACACACAGCTCCCAATATATTTACCGTCATTGTCCCAAACGGGAAATTTACAAGGTTACCAATACTAAAACGTAACACTGAACCAAAAGCACCACCCACTGCTACGAGTAACAAATTTACCATCCTAAATCTGTCTCTGTTTGTTTCATGGAGGTCTCAAAATTGCTCAAAAAATAAGCCAATTGTGATACCAATCAATAAAGCAATCATTAACTTTTTTTTTGTATCCATTTGCTCATTCACATTATATTTATATGACTACTTCAAAACCCTCGAAAACAGGATGACCAAGGTAAACATCAGAATGAGTACCTGCACCTTTATGAGCTTGTCTGAATGCTTCCGATTTTGTCCAATCCGTAAAATCTAACTTTGAGTTCCAGGTAGTATGAGAGGCATATAAGGTATACTCATCGTTTGATACCCCTTTTATCAAATTAAAAGTTAAAAACCCATCGACATTCGTCAAGGTACTATCACGAGAACGCCAAATATCTTCAAAAGTTTTTTCCGCTCCCAGGACTATTTTAAATCTATTCATCGCAATAAACAATTTCTTTCCTCTCTGTTATCGGCATATAAAAATCAGTAGTGTTTTATTAACATAATTAATTGGGCTTAATGATCAGGATCAAAGAGCCTGCAATTCTTGTGAAATTTTTAGAGCATCCTCTGGCCTCAGCCTTGGGGGGTTCCAATTACGACCAGGAGCTGCGTCTATTAGCTTTTTACTATATTCGTGTTTTGGGTTTTCGAAGATACTGCGTGCAGTTCCATATTCTACGATTGAACCCTTCTCCATTACCGCAATATAATCAGAGATCTGTGCTGCCACTCGTAAATCATGAGTGATAAAAATCATAGCCATTTCGTATTTACTCTGGAGATCATTCATTAACCTTAAAACTTGTTTTTGGACAGATAAATCAAGTGCAGAAACGCTTTCATCCGCGACCACCACATCAGGTTGCATACTAAGCGCTCGAGCAATACCAATTCGCTGTCTTTGGCCACCTGAAAAATTTATTGGTTTTCTTTTCATTGAGGCTTCTCCCAAGCCCACTTGATCCAATAATTCTTTTGCTTTATCCCAAGCTTTTTTGGACGGAACGCCTTGTAACAACAATCCCCGAGTGATCATGTAACCGACAGTTTGGCAAGGGTTTAGGGACCCAAATGGATCTTGGAATATCATCTGAATATTTTTCCGGGCAGAAACCAGTTCATTACTGCTTAGAGCCAGAAAATCCTCATTATTTATTACTACAGATCCGGAAGTTGGTTCAATTAATCTTATAATTGTCTTAGCCAGTGTCGACTTTCCCGAACCACTCTCCCCAACAACCCCTAAAGTTTCTCCCTTTTGCAATGAAAAGTTTGCATCAACAAGTGCATTCACAGTTTGTGGACCCATACGATAAACCTTATTTAGATCGCGAACTTTTACCACCGGATCCTTACTTATCGCAACGTTGGGATCCCTGTTAGTTTCAAGTAAGGGCATGGCGTCGACAAGTAATTTTGTATATGGTTCTTTAGGTTTTAATAAGACCTCAGACTTGCTGCCTTGCTCAATTATTTTTCCCTGACACATTACTACCACTCTGTCAGCAATATCAGCGACTACCCCAAAATCATGGGTAATGAATAACGTCGCATTATCGTAAATTTGCTTTAAATCACTAATTAAATTTAAAATTTCAGCTTGAGTGGTTACATCCAATGCAGTAGTAGGCTCATCCGCAATCAATACATCTGGTTTGCAAGCAAGAGCCATAGCGATAACAATGCGTTGACATTGTCCTCCTGAGACCTGATGCGGATAACTCAAATATATACGCTCAGGGTTGGGTAACTTCATTTGTGCAAACAGTTTTAAAGTCTCTTCGTAACGTTCTTTGCGACTGACCTCAGGCCGGTGCAGCTTAAAAACTTCCTCTACCTGTTTACCTATCCTCAGAGACGGGTTCAGAGCAGCCATCGGTTCTTGATAAATCATGGAAATCCTTGAACCTCGCAGTTTGTTCAGCTCTGTATTACTTAATTTAAGAATATCCTCGCCTTTAAATAATACTTCTCCGTCGAGCAACGAAAGGCCGGGAGCGATATCGTTTAGAATAGCGCTTGTCATTACAGACTTTCCCGATCCACTTTCTCCAACAATGCATAAAACCTCTCCCCTAAGAACTTTTATATTGGCTTTTTCTACTGCAAATTTTCGATCAGCTTTTTTTGGCAAACCAACAGATAGATTATTTATTTCTAAAATTTGGTTTGCCATAAATGTTTATCCAAAAAGTTTTTCAAACGAATATGCTGGGTAAACCTGGCAGTTTGATTAAGACAAATTTCTCGATTTATGCAAGCTATTTACAATTAAGATTAAAAATTTAAAATTGGATTTCGTTAATACCCAGCTCAGCCAAAGCCAGGTTCTTTATTAAAAGGTACCCAAGCTTTGAATAAACCAGCTAAAAGTGCAAAGCTGCACCATCCATCAAGAAATTATTCTCAAGCTCAAAATGATATTAAAAATTTTGATAAATTTGAAAAATCAATTTTATTGATTGCACGGTTATTCTTTCAAGCCAATGATGAGCCAAGCTCTATGGCTTGGAAGAATGCCTTTTTGGCAGCAGAAAAAATATTTCCACCGCCATTTGGATCATCGATAGCCCATGCTCTATCGTTATCCATCGATAACATGTGTGCTAGTCGAATTAGGCCTTTCGAATATTATAAAGCGTCTGACGAAGGTAAAAATAGCCCTATTACAGATGAAGAGAGATATTTCTTACAAACACTCCAGTTTATCCGAAAAAAAAGAAAAAGCCTCGCTCGCACAAATGCTTTAATGGTCTGCGAAGGGCCTAATGTTGAAGGTTTTATGCTGGCACTCAATGGCATTGTAATAATATTAGGGGAAACCGAGCCAGAAACTGATCTTTGAAAAAAATTGGAATCCTTCAAAAGAAATAGTGCAATTATCATGTCTCGAGATATGATCAAATATTCAAAATTTTAATAATTTTTTTTTGTCATATAGCTTTTTTCATATAGCTGCCAACAATATTCCAGATGGAATTGGGTAACCATTTATAGAACCCAGAAATTAATAGACACATCTGAATTATGTGATACTACTAACGTGTTGATGCCAGCGTCGTGTTTTTCAGTCAGCCTTGACCAATTTATTTTAAACAAGGGTGACAATAATGAACACTTTTTATTTATACCATTCAGTAAGTTTAATTTTAGTAGTAGCACTTTCTTTTTCGGCCGGATTTTACACCTGCCGAATGATAAGAAAATTTTCTATGGAAAAAATAAAACCTTAATTTACTATTTCGGAAAGCTCGAACCGTTATGGCTGAACATAATTCAAGTGCAAGAGATCCCCACTGGCTTATTGAAGCAGCACCAAGAATAATTAAACACATGAATGAAGATCATGCGAACTCTATTGCTTCAACCTTAAACGGACAACACGGAATAAAAGACAAAAATGCCAAAATGGATAACTTAGAGGTTAACGGTTATTACATTCAGTCAGATGGTGCGTTGTATTTTGCAAAATTTACAAAAACCTGTGTATCACCGGAGGAATACAAGTTGGAATTAGTAAAGCACGCTCATTTATATCGGGACTTTGAGCTATCCTAATTATTAAAACCTTTCTACAAAATATTGAGGAAGATAACTATGAGTAAAATACGTAAATATTATTCTTTTGGAGAGGAGATTTCAAAACCGCTTGGTCGACTATTGGTCGCTCAAGTTTTCCTAATTCTTGGTTATCGAAAAATAATATACTACGATGAAACAGCTGGTTGGATGGAGAGTATGGGGATATCCGGCTCTTTTTTACCACTTGTCATCGTTATAGAGATTTTTGGCAGTCTTGGCTTAATTCTGGGCTGGGGAACTCGTGTGTGTGCTATTTTACTTTGTGGTTATTGCTTTTTAACTGCTGTGCTGTTTCATACGAATTTTTTAGATCCAATGCAGCAAATTTCTTTTATGAAAAATTTAGCTTTGTCTGGGGGACTTTTATATATTTTTGCCCATGGAGCAGGTAGATTTTCGCTAGATAATAGAAATACAAAAATTACTTAAAAGAATTGTGGATAAATCTATTACTTTTTTTCGCTCTTTTGGAAAGCTCATACAACAAAAGAGTTTGAATATAATAGGAAAAAAATGGTGCGGTTGACGGGACTCGAACCTGACAAATAGCCGTCATTATTGCATTTTTCTACAGTTTTTGCACCATCTCTCACCACTTTGCACATGGGTGTGCATAGGCGTGTGTGACCGATCTGTGACCGCTGGTCACAATTTTGGCATCGGAGACACCACTTGCTGTATTAAAAATTGATAATTACTCAGCGTTTTGTTATTATTTGGTTGCTAATAACCGCACACAACAGCAACTCACCGTTGGTACACCCTCCACAAAAACTGTCCAAACAAATAACCCTAAACTCCTTTTAACCACCATGTAAGTTATTTATTTGAATTATTGAAACTGTTAAGCTTAACTAATTAAGAAAATTGATTTTTTTGTCAGTAAGTAAAAATAGAAACCAACCCAAGATGCAGATAGCCAGCGAAAATTTAAAAAAAAATATCCTTGCTGCAGACGCGGTTGGGTTTTCAAAGTTAGTGTCTGAGAATGAATATGAAACGCTAGCATCACTTAAAGATTGCCTTAATATCTTTGCTGAATTGATCTCTAAAAATGGTGGACGCATCTTCCATTCCGCTGGCGACTCCGTGCTTGCTGAATTTGTGGACAGTAAAAACGCGCTGAAGGCGGCAAGGTCAATTCAAAGTGAGATATGCAAACATCAGAAAAGCACAAAGTTACAGAAACTTGAGTTCAGAATTGGCATCGATCTTGGAGAAGTATTTGCGGATGGAGAAAATTTACTTGGCGAAGCAGTTAACTTCGCTGTGCGGCTCGAAAGTTTCGCACAACCAAATGGTATAAGCCTATCGAAGCGTTTCTATCAAAATTTGGGGATGTCAGAATTATTAGTTAGTGATCACGGAATACAAACCATAAAAAACTCTCAAATTCACTGTTTTGACTTAATTCTTCCAGGCCTACGAAAAAGACGTTTACTCAGCTCTAAAGAGAGATTTAGAATTAAAGTTGGAGTTCTGTTTTTTATCCTTGTTTTAACAACTTGGGCATATAACTACTTCTTTGTTACCGAATATGAACGCAGTTCTGTGGCAGTCGTTCCTTTTATAAACGAATCCGATGACCCAAAACTAGATTATATCGTAGCCGGCCTGCGCAATGAAATTTCGGGATCACTGTCACAGATAAGCAGTATGGATGTAATTTCTAATTCTAGCATCAATGCAGCTTCTTTACAAAATCAAAGCTTTCTAGAAATCTCTAAACAACTTGATTTAGACCACTTAGTATTTGGTGAAATTTCTCTTCAAGATTCTAAAATTGAATTAGCAGTTAATTTGTATGAATCAAAACAGGACGCAACTAGCACTATTTTTTCAACCACAAGCGAACTTACAGAAATTTTACAGAAAAATGCGCGTGCCGTTTCCAGCGTAATAGATAGCATCGATGTCCCTATATCATCTTCTGAAAAAGCAAATGCCCTGAGACAGGGAACATTAAATGTAGCTGCGTATGACGAATTTCTAAAAGGAGATTATCACTTTAACTTAAGAACCCCTCTCGATACTTACACGGCAAAAATTCACTTCGATAATGCAATTAATACTGATCCAAAATTTGCTCGACCATATGGTTACTTAGGAATATTATTTTCTCGGATCTCAAACCCTATTGCTGGCTCAGCGTTTAAAAAAGAAGAACAAGACAGCGCTATTTATTTAGCAGACTTAACGACCAAAGTTGCCACATCGCTTGGCCCAAACGTGCCCGAGACCTTTTTTGCCCGCGCTTTTGTTCAGACTTTACGACTTGGTCAACATAAAGAAGCGCTTAAAAATGTGAATATTGCCTTAGCATTGCGCCCCAGCTATGCAGACGCTCTGGGTGTTAAGGCGACTGCACTTCTTGGACTTAAAATGCCTTTGGAAGCGCTACAAAGCTTAGAAAAGGCACGGAAATTAAATCCCAACTTTTCAATAGAGTACCTGAGTATCGAGGTTATTGCGCATTTGATGATGGAGGAATGGAGCAAAGCAAAAGAGATTGCAACTTTAGCGTTGCAGCGACTGCCAGAGCATGAGCCTAGTTTAGTCATGGTTATAATGGCAGATGTAGCTCTTGGAAATATGGAGGACGCGCTGTGGAACTTGGAGGAACTCTTGATACTCAACCCAGATTTCAAATTTCAGACCTGGCAATTTGGTGACTTTAAGTTCCTTAATAAGATTGCCTTACAAACTGCTATAAAGATTTACGAGTAAGATACAAATAGACATCGTAAGAGAAACCCGCGACCTCCCCTTACAATTAGGCATACGGCTAGACACACAGGCATCCCCAAAAGGGATTAAATTATTGATTTATAATAAGAATAAGTGGCGCGGTTGACGGGACTCGAACCCGCGACCCCCGGCGTGACAGGCCGGTACTCTAACCAACTGAGCTACAACCGCGTTAATTGTTGTTTATTGATATGACTAACTTCCGTCAAGCGTTCAATTAAGCAATTCTAGTTTTTTATTAATTTTAATTGCTTAGGGTCCAAAGCAATTGATAGATTTTGGAATCTGGGCTGAAAATTGTATAAGGCGATAGACATCACTTTAATTAAGATTACTGAACACAATTTCATTTTTGAAAGAAAAACGAAATTTGATCTGAAATACTGGTTGAATATACCGAAATGAACCCCACATATTGTGTATAAAACGAGCAGAGAAATAAACCTGTACACTCCTTATTATCTAGCAGCAGAATTGGTGAATTATATGTCGAACGAAACAATCCTACATCCCGTGCTTCCGTTAAGAGACATCGTGGTATTTCCAACTATGGTAGTTCCATTATTTGTGGGTAGGGAAAAATCTGTGAAAGCACTTGAAGTAGTGATGGCCGAAGATAAGGAAATTCTTTTATCCAGTCAGATAGACGCAACAGAGGACGAACCAACCAGCGAAGGGATTTATAACGTTGGAGTATTAGCAAATGTTTTACAGTTGTTAAAGTTACCCGACGGTACCGTTAAAGTTTTGGTGGAAGGCACAAGGCGCGTAAAAATCTCCAATTTCAATGAAAATGAAGACTATTTTGAAGCTGTTGCAGAAATATTGACTGAAGAAGATGGAGACATAGAAACGATAAAAGCACTGCAAAAGTCAGTCGCAGTGGAATTTGAAAAATATGCTAAAATCAAGAAAAATATTCCTGAAGAGGCTCTTACAGCCGTGGCTACAGCAGAGGATCCTCGTCAACTGGTAGATTTGATTTCAGGGCATTTAGGGATCGAAGTTGATGAAAAACAAAAACTTTTAGAAAACTTGGTTATCAGCGAGAGATTAGAACAAGTCTACTCTCACATGCAAAGTGAAGTAAGTGTTTTAAAAGTAGAAAAAAAGATAAAAACTCGTGTTAAGTCTCAAATGGAG
>Ga0228641_1000662_pt1 | contig 10182 bp, 10 predicted proteins | sample 52DmetaG_FD_186022 | JGI IMG/M metagenome (GOLD analysis project Ga0228641, IMG submission 186022) | Seawater microbial communities from Monterey Bay, California, United States - 52D | ecosystem: Environmental > Aquatic > Marine > Coastal | place: USA: California | collected 2016-10-17 | reverse complement strand
AAGCGTCAACGAGATGGTACCCTCAGGCGAGCCATGGGGCGGAATCTACGCCCCAACCGGGGGCATCCTCAACCTCACACTGCTGCAAGAAATTGATGGGAAAATCAACATGATTCAGAACCATCCACTCGCTCCTGCAATGAAGCCACTGGTCAACGACGTCACGGGATCCCAAGCCCCTGGTGCAATCTCGCTCTCAGATCACTTTAGAGGGTTCATGAACAACACCTCTGTCCTTACCCAACCGGGACTCACTGCTCAAGGGATTGTCACAGATCCTCCGACCAACTGGTACGACTGTGGTGTGTTGGAATGCTTAGAATTCGATGACGCTAATGTAACACAAGCGCACATTGACTTGGCTGCCGCTCGAATGGCAGAAGCATCAGACAACAATTTCCTTCGCTGGCTTTCACTCGACCGAGGGTTCGTTGCCGACATGAACGCCCTGCAAGACGGACCCATAGGTGGCACCCTTGCCACCGATGGTTCATGGGAAGGTGGGTTCACCGGTAAGGGACGATGGTCAGCCTCATCGACATGGTTGCTCGTACAATTTGACCGCGCCACCCTCGAATCGATGGGCTGGGAAGTGATTTGGAAGGATGCTCACCCTGAGAAACGGGTTGTGTTTTCCGAAGACGGTACAAAAATCGGTGGTTACCGAATTGCCGACAATTCCCTTGTCTTGCACCCACCTCAATACAACGAAACAATGTGTTTGGAGTTGCTCAAAGAAACTGGTGGATGTTCGACTGAATGGTCCTACATGGACCTCGAGGGGCAACTTCGCACGCACGACCGAACCACCATCACCCTCCTAGTGGGCCAAGGTGTGAACGTCGAAGTCAACCGAGAACTCCAAGCCAGCGCCGGCCTCATTCTGTTGATGGGTCTTGCGATCGTTGTTCTGCTCTATGTCAGCCTTCGCAGGGTATCTGATGTGCTGATTGTGATGTTTGCGCTGGGCTCGGCCTTGTTGTGGATGCAAGGTATGATCGGGCATTTTTCAAGCCTCACTTCCATGTTTGGATTCAGTTTGATTGCGAGGTCACAATTCTCAAACTTACTGCCCATTCTTGTGCTTGCCTTAGGCATCGATGATTCACTGCATGCGCTTCACCGTTACAAAGAAGAGCGAACGAACAAGCAAACTCCTGAAGCATCTGCAGAGATCACCCTGTCTCGGGTTGGACGGGCCATCATGCTGACCTCAATCACCACCATGGCTGCATTCGCAGCCAATCTGTTCAGCGATATTGCTGCCTTGAGATCGTTTGGAATTGAAGCTGCCCTCGGCATACTCGCAGCGTTTATTCTCACTGGTCTTTGGGTCCCATTGATCCGCCTTTCAGTTGATCATTGGCTCGAATCAAGGGGACGTTCAACAGAGCCTAAGCACGATGCAACACATTTGATTTCTGAAGATTTCCTCAAGCGGGTTTCAACTGGTTCTGGAACATGGAGAAACGCCCTCATCATCACCGCCGTTGCCGTGTTGATCACCCTTCCAGCAGCCTATGGAATGGCCCAACTCGAAGGTGATTTTGCCGTGGAAGATTTCCTCGATGAATCCTCTGATTTTGCCATTGGAGTCGATGAGATTTCGAAACGCTTTGCCGATGAAGGTGAGCCTGCAAACCTTCTCATCGTCGGGGATGTGCTTGACCCGGAGGTCTTTGCCGCCATTGATGTGTTCAGGCAGGACATGGATGTGTTGCCCGAGGGCGTGCCAGACAAAATCACCCGCCAGCCTGATGGAACAATCGATATTCTCGCCCTCGATGAGATGGTCTTCGCTGCTCAGGGCTCACTGCTGCTCAACCCAGAACCGTTCGAAGAAGCAGGCTGGATTGTCAACGAAACGGGTCATGGAATGAATTGCACAGAGGACAGTGGTGGGCTCTTGATGGACCTCACCAACCGGAACTGCCTTTCGTTCTTCTATGGGTTCTTGTCGCTCAACGGGGTACCGGGTGTTGGTCCAATTCCAAACATTCCATCCAGCATTGTCAGCCTCTACATTGCACCAGAGGTCGAGTTGAACCCCGTCAAACCTTGGCTTGATGTGAACGGCGATGATGCAGAATACACACACATGCTCATCCGCTTCGGTATGACCTCGCCTGAAGATTTCCCCGGTATGGCCGGCGGCATGGAAGAAATCTGGCGAGACCTGTCTTCGTTCACCAATCTGTCAACAGGCGATCGGTTGGAAGCGGGACCTGATGAGGACGATAAACCATTGACTTGGGTCATGCCAACCGGGCGTCCAGTGACTCGATTTGTCGCCTCTACCACCATGCAAGAAGAGATGCAATCGTCGCTCATCTTAGGTTCACTGTTCGTCTTTGGTACCCTCTCAGTCGGATTCCGTTCCTTCAAACAAGCCAGCGTTACGCTCGTTCCTATCCTTCTGGTTGTGGTGTGGCTCTACGGCCTGATGTATGTGGCAGGTTCTTCGCTCAACATTGTTACCGTAACGATTGCCACCATCTCGCTTGGTGTCGGTATCGACTACTGCATCCACGTGACTGAACGGTATAGGGAAGGTCGGGAAAACGGGGAAACCCATCACCAAGCTCTCATCGGCGTAGGTGGTGCATGTGGTCTTGCCCTGGTTGGCAGTGCTGCTTCCGATATCGCTGGATTCTCGATGATTGCCCTTTCACCGATGGGATTGTTCAGCAACTTCGGTCTTTTCTCCGCAGCAATGATTGCCTTGTCCCTCATCGCTAGCCTTGTGCTGACCACTGCCGCGCTTGGCCTCATCGCTTCGCTTGACCCAGACCCTGCACCTCCATTGGAGGAGGCTTAATGCGCCTAGCACGTGCTTTAACTCCTCAAGACATCCCGCGAATGGTGCAAATCAATGAACAGGGTTTACCCGGTACAGGGAAGGTCACCCAAGACGAAATGGTTGATTTGTTGAGCCTGAGTGAATTGGCGATTGGAATCGACATCCAAAATGACCTTGCTGGATTCGTCCTCTGCCTCTTGCCAAAGACGAGGTATGGGAGTTTAAATTACAAATGGTTCAACGAACGATATGACGAATTCCTCTACGTCGATCGAATTGCTGTTGCTGATGACGCAAGAGACAACGGCATTGGATCAACACTGTACGACCAAGTTATTGCCCATGCTGAACACTTGACTTGTCCAGTGACGGCTGAGGTGAGCCTTCGACCTCCAAACCCTGGATCGATGCGGTTTCATGCGAGGCATGGATTCGAAAAATTGGGGGTTTTTGAACAGGCGAAGAAGGCCGTGACGATGTTGATTCGACGAGGTCAGTGAGGAAAGAAGGACACTCGCCGGCAAAGCATTGAATAAAAATGTCACATGTGACTGTCCATGGTTCAAGACAAGCCCCCTGAAGCAATTACGCTTCAGCCAGCGAACCAACCAGATCCGAACCGGCAAACAAACACCTTCTCTGGTCAAATTCAACAGGTCGCGCCGATGATCAGCGGGCAGGCAACAATGCCAGACCAGCAACCTCTTGTCGTCTCCTCCGGCAAACCTTCACCCAGCCTTATGTTAGGTGGATTTTTAATCATGATTGGCTCGATTGGCGTATCCATTTTCGGTTTCTTCGGCGCTGGGAGTAACTCGGACCAAGCAATGGAACAGATGTTTTGTTGTCTTCTTTGCAACGGCAATGCCACTGGGTTGGGGATGATGGCGGTGTATTCCTTTCGGTATGGCGCATGGGAACGCAGCAGTGGAAAGCAAGGGTCTGCAGTCATGTCCTACATCGTTGGCGCCATTGCACTGCTCTTTGGGGGATTCTTGAGCGCCTTCTTTTTCATCAACATTTGATCATTTGCGACCAGTCAGCCCAACGCAAACGAAATGTGAACCGGTGTGTTCATCAACAGGAGAGGTGCCGGACCAACTGCTGTCTTTGGGGTTGGCCCCGAGAAAGTGGTGATTGTAATGACCGAAAAAGCAACCGAACAACCGGACGACGGCGACGATGAAGATTGGATGAAATACGCCAACGCAGGCTTTGGTGAAACCGATTATTCGCTTTGGGATGAGCAGCCCGCAGAAGAGGAAACTACGGCGGAAGAAGAACCAGATTTCGACCTCAATGCGGCTCCCAATCAACTCGGCACCCACATGGAAGAAATCCCTCGCGCTCCATCACCGGCTGGTCACAAGCACCTGGTTCGAATTGGGACGTGTGACCCGTGCCTAGGGCGGCTTGGCGGGAAGAAGCGTTACGAACAAACAATCGCTGAATCAGGCGCTGAAATCCGTTCGAGTGTCGTGCGAAGAGATTCGCATTTGGAAACGGCTCGAACCGAAATCCCACTCTGCCCTTTTTGTGAAAACTTGTATGAAGAGGCGAATTTGTTAGCCGACATTATCCATGATGCAATCCAGCCTTACCAAGCCACTCGCTTACAACTTGGCGCCCGTATCCCGAAGGATCAGATCGAGGGTGAAGAGGAACTGCGAAAGCGCCTCGGTGCTGGTGGTTCGGATGCATTGAAGTCGGGCCTTGTCACTGAAATTGCTCGGAACCTTAACGACCGAATGGAAGGGAAAAAACTGGTCAATGATAAGCCACAAATCTTGGCACTCATCGATGTGCTGACGCTCACTGTCGAATTGGATATTCGGGCTCATTACCTCTATGGACGTTATCAGAAGTTGGAGCGAGGTATTCCTCAGACTCGATGGCCTTGTCGGGCCTGTAAGGGGCGCGGATGTGAGAAGTGTGATGGCACCGGGCTGCAATACAAAAAGAGCGTCCAAGACCTGATTGGGAATCCACTCCTGGGCCTCTTCGAAGCCAAAGAGCACGCCTTCCACGGTATGGGTCGTGAAGACATCGATGTGCGTTGCATGGGCCAAGGACGTCCGTTCGTCATCGAGATGAAAGAACCGAAAACCCGTACAGTCGACCTCCAAGCCGCCATGGCAGCAATCAACGAAGCAGCTGAAGGGAGCATCAACATCACAGGATTGAGGGATTCAAACCGAAGTGAAGTTGTGCGGGTTAAAGACACACCAGCAGAGAAATCCTACACCATTCGCTTCCGTGTGATGCCGTTGAGTGAAGCCGAACATGCGGTCCTCACAGCCCCTGTCGACCTCACCCATGTTGATGTCCAAGACCGTGGTTCCAAAGGGCGGAAGAATCCAAAGCGCAGGAACCGAAGAGGGGACCGCAAAAACGACCACAAGAAGCCGTTGCCAGCCGTCATCGAAGTGGTCGAAGGACCGACTGAAGACGAACTGAAAGCCCTCAAAAAGCCGGATCTGGTCGAAAAAGCAGTTTCCATGGGCTTGGCAAAATCGGGAACAAAAGGCGATCTCATTGAGCGGATCATGAGCGCTGGTCCACCCGCTCCGGTCACCTTTGACCTGCCAACAAAAGAATTGATTGAAGAGACCATAACAAAACTCGCAGGTGTCAAGTTGGCCCAACGCACACCTGAGCGTGTCGCTCACCGACGGGCAGATTTGATTCGCCGGCGTACGGTGTTTGAAACCTCTGAACCCGTTATCGAAGTGATGGATGACGGGGTCATGGAAGTCGAATTCACCTTGCGTTGTGAATCTGGAACCTACGTCAAGGAAACGGTTCATGGCGACGGCGGGCGAACTCAACCAAGCCTCTCGTCCCTCATCAAAGCCAAGTGCGATGTCCTCTGGCTCGATGTCGGAGACATCCATGCAGATTGATGAATTTGAGTGGATTCGATGGCATTGATTCGTCAATTCTCGAGTTGAGTCACCTCACTCCTCCGTCGCGGTGCTTATATGGGGAAGGCAGGTCGCCAAATTGCTTGGAAGATGTACATCTGCTAATCCGGGCGCATAGGAGGCGAAAAACATGAAGCGATCCAAGGGGCTGCGAGTCGGAACACGAAGCGTGCTACGACGCCGCAAGAACGAACGCAGTCGAGTGAACATCAGCCGAGTTATGCATGACTATCAAGAAGGCGACCGAGTCGCTATCGTCCTCGATGGAGGGCAACAAATGGGTATGCCCCACCGCCGATTCCAAGGCCGCACTGGATTCATCCAGAAGCGCCAAGGCGTCGCATGGGTTGTTTCGGTCAAGGACGGAAACATGCCAAAAACAGTGATTGCTCGACCAGAGCACTTGCGACCACTCCAATGAGGAATGCCAAATGTCAGAAGAAGAGCGATTCGTTGATTTTGCCACCGTTCGAGAGATGTTGCTCAACGCACAAGGACGCCGCAACAACCTCACCTACGAACAGAAGGCTGCTCTGCAACACGCAGAGTGGGCTGCAAGTAAAATGCGCAATGGATACCAGACGCTTCCTGAAGTGTTTGATTCCCTCCGTGATGCGTTGACCGCAACAGAAAAATTATCCTCTCACCCACAACTTGCAGCAAAACTTGCCGAGTTGATGCCATTGTACCCTGATGATGTGAAGGCCGTTCTCGCTTCCCGTCGTCTTGGAATTGAAGACAGCGAAATTCAAGAAATCCTTGACATCGTTCGTCAACACGTTGGCGTTGAGTGAAAACCCCCTCCCAGTAAGGTGATTCGCAGTGACTGATGTCCGTCGTGACCGTAACATCAAGGTGCCAACCCGTGGCACCAAAAATGAGCGTGGCACTGGTGCAGATCATCGCCCCTCTCGACCTGCAGAAGGACGGAAGGAAGTTCCACGGCCTCAGGCAAAAAAGCCACAATCTCAACCCCGTCAAAGCAACAATCGACAACGGGACGGCCAACGTCAAAACGCCAACCGTCAAGCTGGTCGTCAAGGCGGTCGTCAGGGTGGGCAACGCAGCGGTCGGCCACAACAGAAGTCGCCCCTGATGGAAGAAGAATGGGCGCGTGTCATCGACCACGATGTCATCGACAACGTCATCGTCGCAATCAGTGAGGAAAAAATGCTGCTCTGCCGTTTGGAACCCAAACCTGGGATTGATCCTCTCCTCACTACATCCCGAGTCTACATCGGCACCGATGCTGCCCAACGAACGCACATTGGCCGTGTCCTCGGTATGACCAACCTTAGCCGAGTGGCGAACCATGTGAAAGCAGATTTGCCGCTTGTGATTCAAATTTTCATCGAAGAGAATCAAAAGCATTTCATTGACATGTTCTTCAATCGAGCGGGCAACCTCTCACTGAAGCAACACGCGTTCGAACTCCTCCCCGGCGTGGGAAACAAGAAAGCCATGCAAATGGTTGAAGCACGCGGTTCAAGCGGGTTCGAAAACCTCGCTGCTCTCAACGAAGCATGCGGCATTGATGCTGCTGACTTGCTGGCAAAACGGTTCCATACGGAATTGGATGACCGAAATATCCAACCACGGTTGATTGACCTGCTCCTTCCGGTGAAGGCATGAGGGGCGCCCGTTGGTTGGTCGATAGCCTAAGGGCAAAATTGCCTTTTGACAAATCACTCGGTCAACATTTTCTTGTCAGTGACAGCATAATTGAACGCGCTGTTGCTTTGGGTGAAGTCCAGTCAGACGACCATGTTTTAGAGATTGGTCCAGGGCCCGGCGTACTCACTGAAGCTCTGCTCGAAGTTGGTTGCAATGTGACGGCGATTGAAATCGACCCGATCGCTTGTGAACACCTCCGTGGGGCTTTTGCTCCTGAAATCAAAGAGGGGCGCCTGAACCTTCTCGAAGGCGATGCACTCACTGCACCATGGCCGACTGACCTGACCAAAGCTGTGGCAAATATACCGTACCAAATCTCATCACCGCTTGTTGAACATTTGACGCGATACCTGCGCAACCCTCGAACGGAAAACATCGAACGAGCCGTATTGCTCGTTCAGGAAGAGTTTGGTGAACGCTTGGTGATGGAGTACGAAAGCGATGTTGGCTCGCTTGGCATGACTGCAGCCTTGGATTGGGATTGCGAACTTGAAGACAAAGTCGCACCCCATCATTTCAGTCCGAATCCAAAAGTAAATTCTCGCTATGTGACCATGGAGGCTCATCACGAAGAGTGGCCTTGTGATGCACGGTTGGTGCGTCAAATGATCCATCAGGCCTTCGCAGAGCGTCGGAAAAAACTCCGAACCACCCTCAAGCGTTCACCGAAACGAATCAATCGAGTCGCCCAATGGCATCATGCTCGATGGAAGAATGCCTATGCCGCCCATGCTGAAGACGAACGTCTTGAGGCTCGGCCTGAAGAAATGGAGTTAGACGACTGGATTTCCCTCGCAGAATCATTCACTAAAACTTCAGTTGAATCATGAGTTAAATACCGTCGAAATCAGTATTTACAAGACGCGTATTCGGGAGAGCCTTTTCTTAGTGGTGCCTCCTCGCATGGGATTGTCGGAGGGGATGCTATGGCAAAGAAGGACACCTATCTCGCTTTACTACGTCGAGGAATCGACGATACCACCGCTCAGCAGTTGGCCGATTCTGGCCTGAAAATTGGCGATTTGAAGAAAATCGACAAGGACATGTTGATCGAAAATTACGGCCTCAAGGCTGACATTGCTGATGGTGTCATCTCAATCATCGCTGCTGGCCCACAAAGCCACGGAAAAGAGCGCTATTTGTCGAAGGTCCTCGCACCTGAGAAAAAGCAAGAATCAAAGATTGAAGAAATCAAATTCCAGCGTAAGCAAAAGGACGTTCTCACCGAACTTGCTGAGCAAAAGGAACGCCTCAAGATTGCAAAGGTCGAAGCATTCCGTGCCCAGAAACTGGTCATGAACCGCCTCGGGAAAACTGTCGAACTCATCGTGAAACTTGAAAACAACCTCCACGATGAAGGAAAGGACGACCAGAAGGTCAAAATCCGTGACCAACTTGAGACCCGTGGCCTTGAAGCAGCTCGTGACCATGAAATGCTAGAACTCGAAGGAACGCCTCAAGACATTGTTGATTTCCGAAGAAAGCATGTCCCTGCTCTTATCTTCCATGCATGCCCTCACTGCGGCGATGAAATGGATCCACGTCAAGCACGGGATCAAGACCGACCAGAGGATTGGGCCTTCATGTGCTGGGAGTGTGAAACCAGTTTCACATCCGGACTTGCTGACCTCGTCGAAGGGCGCATGGCCAACGGCACTCGCATTGTCATCGATGAAGACAAGCCTCCTCGAAACCCTGTGCCTCCAAAGCCAGCATCGATGGATTACAGCAGCGTCAACGAATTGATCCGCAAGGACCTCGAAGAAACCGGAGCTACTGCCGACGAGATGACCAAGGTTGTCGAAGAAGGTGGACTCACCGGTGGACTGATGGACATCAATGATTGGATCGACCAGACCTTGGCTGCCAAGGAATACATCCAGGCCCAAGAAGATCGAGAGGATTTCATCCTCCGAACGGGTGCTGGAGCAACCAAGTTCAACAAGTGGATGAAGAAGGCTGGATTGTATTTCAACAAGCAAACTGGACGCTGGACTCGGCACAAAGACATGCGATGAGGTGACGTTTATGTCCGCAAACGCGGTTGAAGCGATCCTTGAGATTTCACCAACAAACGACGACACGCGTCCCGTTGTTCGATTTTTGCAAGGCCCTCATTTGCTCGGCCAAACACCCTTTGTCGCAGGAAAGACACTGGTTGAACATGCGTTTGAAGCAGGCGTTGAAATCCCTACAAATTGCACATCCGGCACCTGTGGTGCATGCATGGTGACATTGATGCTTGGCGAAGTCCCGTTGCCGGATCCGCTTCCACCTGGCTTGGATGATTTCCTTGTTGAGGAAGGAGCAAGGCTTGGGTGCATTGGACGACCAACAGGCGATGTTGATATTGACATTCGTCCACCGCTATGAGGAAGGTTCGACATGTTTGAAGAATGGGGGCAAATCGAATGGCTGATTCTTGCCGTTGATGGCCTTGCGTTGTACATTGTCTATCGATTTCTAAAAAAACGCATTCAACACAAATTGGATGAAGTTGAGGCGAGGCAACGTCATCATCTCATTCAACGAAGAAAGAGCGCTGAAAACACAAAGGGCCCTCATGAAGACTGACCTCGCACAAGACGGCACTTCGTACGCAGATGGTTCAAGAACCGTAGACGCCCCTCAACAACCATGACGGGGCGAGGTGAAGTCACAACCGGCCCCCTAGCCGTTGGGCAGTTCGTTTCAATGATCAAGCGGACGCTTGTTCAGGAGCCGCTGTTCCAACGCCAAACCATCAAAGGCGAAGTGTCTCAGTGGAAACAGTACCCTTCCGGA
>Ga0228641_1000656_pt1 | contig 10233 bp, 6 predicted proteins | sample 52DmetaG_FD_186022 | JGI IMG/M metagenome (GOLD analysis project Ga0228641, IMG submission 186022) | Seawater microbial communities from Monterey Bay, California, United States - 52D | ecosystem: Environmental > Aquatic > Marine > Coastal | place: USA: California | collected 2016-10-17 | reverse complement strand
CTTCCCCCGCAACGGTGCTGCACAAGCCACCTCGTGTTGATGTCCCAAAGGGGCGTCAGAACCATTGTCACCAAGGAAAATGACAAGCGTATTCTCCGCCACTCCCAGCTCTTCAAAATAATCTAGCATATCACCCAGCGACTTATCCATGCCTTCAATCAAGGTCGCAAAAGCCTGCGCATTTTTAGGTTTCCCCGACTTCTCATAATTCTTCGCAAAGCGCGGATCTGAGTGGAAAGGGGCATGCACCGCGTAATGAGCAAGGTGAAGAAAGAAAGGCTTCCCGTCCTTCACGGACTGCGCCACTCGCTTCTTCGCCTCCAAAGTCAGCGCCTCTGTCAAAAATGTCTCGCTCCCGTGATACTGTTTCAAATGCGGGACCGCGTGCGACCTTCTCTTCGTCAACGCTCCATACCCTGCCTTGCCATAATAACTACCAGGCGCCCCAAAAGCCGCCCCGCCCACATTCTCTTCAAAGCCAATATTTAGAGGCTCCTCGCCCTCACTCCCATTCGGTCCTAGGTGAGCCTTGCCCACATGTATCGTCCGATACCCCTCCTTCGCCAAAACACCCGGCAAAGTCACCTCTCCTTTTTTGAGCCCTTTCCAATTCCACTCCGGAGGACCAAACTTTCCCTTGTTGTTACTCGATGGATTGATCCAATTCGTTGCGCCATGTCGGGCCGCATTCTGCCCTGTCAGCAGAGAGATCCGAGAAGGTGAACACACACTCATCGCATAAAACTGATTAAATCTCACACCTTGCTTCGCCAGCCGTTCCATCGATGGCGTCCGGTAAAATTTGTTCAGCGGGTAGCGCTTCGGGTTTCCTTTGCTGTCCGTCAAAAATTCCACCGAGGTGTCCATCACACCCATATCGTCGACTAAAAACACCATGATGTTTGGCTGGCTTTTTGCCTGTAAAGCATTGAAAAACAAAAAGATGAAGAGTGATTGAAATTTTTTCATGAAGAGCGCGCTTGGGGGGACTGACTAGTTTTGGGAGGAGTTTCTACAATTTTTTCGCAAAAAATCTAAATCTCTGAAGAAAAAGAACTCCCAGAACATTTTTAGCAACGATGTAGACGTTGTCGAGAAGACAGCGAGCAGGAAATTCATGGTGAAAGCAAGAAAACGAAAGATCCCAAACAAGGAACAGTGGAAAACCGTAAGAACCTCGGAAGCAGGGATGTCTCGTCTCGAAAAATTGGCGAAACTTTACCTAAAGGAAGCTCCTGTCCCCCTTGCTGACATCCCAGAGACTCCCTGCTTTCGATGAGCAGGGAAGACTGAGAAATCGAGTAACGCCTGCATCCATTAACTTACTCTTCGTCATCAATAGAGTGAACCTCTGATACATAAGCATCAAATTGGGAAACCTGCACGAGCAATGACCCCTCATCCCTACTGTGACAATTCTGTGACAACTATTTTTTAGGTTTTAAACAGTATTGTCACATTCTACATTCCTTGGCGATGAAATCGTCATGATTTTATCGAACTTCCCAAGGGCAGAAACACCAAAAATCTAATGCGAAGAGAAAAGGAAAACACACCAATATGATTAAGGTAAAACATAAATTGCTCGCTCAGTCATTCCTACTGTCAGCCCTCACGATACCCTCGTTTGGCGGTGATATAGCCGCAGATTTAGGAAATATTTCCTCCGGCGATCCTGCCTCTGACTTCTGTGACGCCTTCGTCAATATGGGCAAGTTGTATAAAGATGATGACAATCCTTGGGTTCAGGAATTCAAAGTTCACGGACGGATCAACTTCCAAGCCGCTACCTTTGATGGCAATGATGTCAATGGGCGCGATTTTGAAACCGACTTTGCCGAAGTTCGCCGTATCCGAATCGGAAGCAAAATAAAATTTCTCGACTATTTTAATCTAAAGTTCACCGCAAACATGGGTCTCGATAATCGGCCAAAAGGCGGAGATCTCACCTGGGGTTACGAAAACCTCGACGAGTGTTTTGTTGGTATTGATCTTAAGAAAGCCCTCAACTTAAATTCACTCGATAAGCTCCATCTCCTCTATGGAGTTCCAAAATTCGACTTAGGTGGAGAATCCTACGAATCCTCTAAAAAGATCGTTACCGCTGAGCGTTCTGGTGTGTCTAATAAGGTCTACGTCGACGGGATTCGGCCAACTGGTTTTAAATTGAGTGCGATCAAACAGGATTGGGACTTCCTCCTCGGCCTCTACAGCACGGAAGAGAATCCTGAATTCGATGCCAAATGGGACCAAGGCTTAGCTTATCAAGGAACCCTTGGCTATCAAATGAATGATGAGCACAAGCTAGTTGCAGACTTCCTTTACAACGACTCAGGCGTTGGGCAAGAAAACCAATGGACATACGAGTGGGCTCTTTCACTGCGTTCGGAATACGTGGCTGATCGATGGGGTGTCATGACTGAAGGCTTCGTTGGAGACAATGGCGATGAGGCGAATGGTGTCACTAAGGCGGAACGCCAAGGTCACTTCTGGGCCGCGGTCATTACTCCTTATTATTATATCATCCCAGACCGCTTACAACTCGGGTTTCAATACCAGTATTCCGCTTCCACTGGAGATGAAGGCGTTCGCACATCAAGTCGTTACCTACGCCGCAATCATGCCGATCCCACTGTTGATGTGGGTGGAGGACGAGGCAACGAACACCACAGCTACTATCTCGGACTCAACTACCTCCTCTGTGATCACAACGCCAAAATTATGACTGGCATCCAGTATGATGATTTGAATGCCGAAGAAGGTAAGGTCACTGGAACCACTTATTGGTTCGCCTACCGCACCTTCTTCTAAAATTCACGACCAATTTTAGATCACAAAAAATGTGGACGCCCTCACGGCCGCCCACATTTTTTTGATTCTTAACCTAAGGAGAAATTAGGACATCACCTTGGTCTTGCCAGAAATAGTATAAGGATAAACTCCGCGCAACCAGAACCCTGGAGGACGGCAAGGCCATAGATCTAGTCGCTCTCAGGCAGGTCGCCACCGTGGCGGATGTCCACCGCTGACTCGGTGTAGATTGTGTCCTGAGCAATGTTCTTGGCGTGGTCACCGATGCGCTCAATGAAGCGGATAATGAACTGCAAGTTAAGGTAGTCCTTGATGTGTTCCGGGTCCGCCTCCATCTGCCTAGTGAGCTTTTTGGCCAGTTTCTTGTGGGTGGCATCGACTTCCTTGTCGCGGCTCTGGATCGCGATCGCTTCGTCGACGTTGCCGTCTGAGTTGAAGCCCGTGATGGCATCGTGCAGCAGCGAGGCGGCGAGGTGGTAGATTGGCTCGACCATAAGCGTCTCCGGGATCTCGGCGTTCTTGTTCACCTTCCGGGCGCGCTTTGCGATGCCATAGAAGGTTTCACAAAGTTTGGAACTCCATTCGAACGCAAAACAAGTAAACGATCTCCTAAGGACATGAAGCTCCCACCGCTACCTCCAATTAAGAAATAGCCAGTATGGCTTCAGCGGTTGATTTTCCAGAACTAATCGCACCCTCAATCGAGGCACTCATTGCATGGTCCCCGGAGACGAACACGCCACCGATTTCCCGAAACCCGATTAAGCAGAAACCCATCAACCGTATCGGTTTACACCCGGCCTCCGACCGTCGCAGAAGCCTCAAGAAGAAGAACTTCCCGTCCATGTCTCTGTAAAGTCACAGCACATGCGAGCCCTGATAGGCCAGCCCCCACAATCACAATCGGCTTCATTAGCCCTTCATCGCTCAACAACTGGAAAGTGACAAGGCCAGATCAGAAAAGAACCCAGTCGTGGCAAATCACAACTGGGCCCTTTGAAGAGTAGTCTCCTTATCTATTTATCAACCACTACCGAATCACTTGCCTCCATCACTCCGCGAGCGTGATTTGCAAGAGTCTTCAGCTGGGTATTGATATCGGTGTAAAGCATCTCAACTCGAATATCACCTTCCGACATCCGCTTAACAGCCTGCTTATTAAAAGATTTACGCATCTTTTTGGACTGTTTTTCCAGTGATTCAACCGCCGAAATCACATCGTCTGGCGTCTTATTGAGAAGGTAGGTCTCGACTGTTTGAAGTGACTGACCCACCACTTTGGTAATCTCCCCAATTTTTTCAACATGATGATCGGTGAAGTGATATCCCTTGTTGTATTTGCGCTCAGTAAGTTTAACGAGACGGTAAATGCAATCAGTGGCTTCCTCTAACTCAGTTACAATGCGAATCATGGCCGCAACACGGGATGCATTTTCATGATTCATATCCCTAGCGACACACTTCACGAGATATTCTGTAATATCCTCCATCATCAAGTCAGCCTCGTCTTCCATTTTCTTGAGCCGGGAAACCTCAAAGGAGAGATCCGAAGCCGGTTGATCAAAGATCTTAATGAATCCCTCAAACATATCGTTAGTGTGGGTCGCCATCTTCCGGACTGAATCTTCAGCCTCGGCAAGGTTTAGCTCCCCAAGATCAACAAGATTCTGCGAGATATAGCGAAGGCGCTTTTCATCCTTCGGAGCATCTTTGTCAGGCTTCACCCATTTCTCGACCGTTCTCGCAATTTGCGGAACAAACCACACGAGAACTGCGATATTAATTAGGTTAAACGAGGTGTGAAAAATGGCAGTGGCAAAAGCGATCTCGCTAGAGGAAAACTCTTTCTTTGCTGATTTAAAACTATCAGGAAGATTCTGAGCAATATTCCATACGATCTGGGTGAAAATCAAAAAGACCACTAGCATCCAGACCGTTCCTATCATATTAAATAGGAAGTGGGCTCTCGCAGCTCGCTTAGCGTCCGTCGTCGCCCCCAGCGAGGCCAACCAAGCTGTCACCGTCGTTCCAATATTCTCACCTAGGACCACGGCGGCCGAAATTTTGAATGCCTCGAAGGGATCGTTTCCAAACCATCCCTGAGTTGCACAAGTAATCGTTATCGCCATCGCTGCAGATGAAGATTGCACGACCAAAGTCAGAACAACTCCAGCGATCATGAAGAGGACGTAAGTCAAATAGCCCTTGTTGCTGAGAAGACCGATCCAATATTGAAGCATCTCAATAACACCTTGGTCGCTCTTAACGCCAGATTTCAAATCAGGAACTGCGTTCTTCAGCTCCCCCAAACCCAAGAAAAGAAGGCCGAAACCAAGAATGAATTCACCTAACGATTTCCATTTACCTTTTCCGACAAAAAACATCGGAAAACCGACCCCGATAATCGGAACCGCTATCTTGGCGACGCTGAACTTTCCGACCGAAGCGATAATCCACGCAGTTAGAGTCGTTCCAAGATTCGCCCCCATGATGACTCCGATTGACTCAACTAGCGTTAGGAGCCCCACATTAACAAAGGAAACAACGAGTACAGTCGTCGCCGAGGAAGACTGCACCAATCCAGTTGTGACCAGACCTGTAAGAACTCCCTTGAACCGATTTCCAGTGATGGAAGAGAGCGCAGCGCGCATTCTGGCTCCAGCGAATTTCTGAACCCCCTCAGACATGACTTTCATGCCAAAAAGGAAAATGCCTAACGCTCCTAAAATTTGTAGTATTGTGCTCATTTGGTGTATGAAATACTGATTAGGGCTGTGGCACCCGCAAGGGTAAGGAGAATAAGAAGTTTTGCTTTCATACGTTATCTCTTTTGCTCAGTTTTTGATTAACTATTTATTTTTCAACAGACTTATATTGCTGTGCACCAAAACTACTAATCTGCCTGCGTATTCACTCAAAAAGCTTCGGGTGACAATCTCGTCACATTTGGAAAAAAGGATTAGATTAGGCTACCGGCACGGCCATTGGCTCTCATATCATCCACTAAAAACACCATGATGTTTGGCTGATTTTTTGACTGTAAAGCATTGAAACCCAGTAAGAGGAAGAGCATTAGAAAAATAGTCATGTCCGGGATATTTTAAAGGAATCCTGACTCTCGTTGTGTCTCACCAATTCTCAGTCACTAAACTAGGTTTAACAGCGGTGAAGAAATTAGAGACTAACTAACGGCTTCTTTTCTCTCAGTTTTTAGATGGCACTATGACCACTTTCATTCCTGCGGATTGGGCTGCGCGTACGCCTGCCTCACTATCCTCAAAAACAACGCAAGCTCCTGGATTAACTTTAAGACGCCGGGCGGCTTCGAGATAAATATCTGGTGATGGTTTTCCATTTTTGACCTCATCGGAGCCTAGAACAACGTCAAACCATGAAAGCATGTTTACGCTACTCAAAGAGGCTTTTACCATTTTACTCGTCCCCGCACTTGCCACCGCCATTGGGATTCTTCCGCGATATCTTTCCGCGTAATTTGCAACCTCAGGAATGGCCTTAAAAGATTTTACCTTTCCTTCTAAGATCTCATGTTGTCGTTCACAAACTTTCTGAGCATCCATGCTCAATCCATTTTCAAGGTTTAATAAGTTCACGATATCAGCAGCTGGTTTTCCTCCCAGTTCAGAATAACGCTCTTCCGTGAAGAGGCCTATCCCGCCTTCTTCCTCTAAGGCCTGACCCATGGCTTCGTAATGGGCTTCCATCGAATCGATCAGGGTCCCATCTAGATCAAAGATAAGCCCCTCAAAGCCCTCTGAAGGATATTCAATCACCCGCTGAGTCATGGTTATTTTATAAAGGGATCCAAATAAGTTGCAACCGCATCTAATCAACTTAAATGCTTCCTAATCCTCAAAGATTAGGACGTTGGTTCAATTTCTACAAAGAATGGCTCAAATCCTCAAGTTAGCGGCCTTGAGGATTATGGATCAATTTAATTGAATTCCGAGTGCTGAAAATGCTCGTTCGACTCCCCGGGCATTTAAAACACCAAACCAAGAGAACACATGAAAAGACCAAAAACATACGCTTTCCTAGCCGCATCTTTGCTCGGCAGCAGCCAAGGAGCTATCTTAACATTCAATGACGATTTTTCAGGCCCTCTCGACGAGGCATGGCGCCAGGAATCGTTTGAAGGGGGGCACCTCGGGATTACCGACGGAAAGTATGGTCTAACGGCCAATCAAGGTGGTGGAAGCAATCCCAAGCTTACCCGATCAACCACTGGCGACCTCGATTCTTCATATGAGACTAGCATCTCGGTAGTATTCAGCCAATTTGGGTTTGGAGGCGATAATACCCAGTCTGATTTCAAATGGAAAAGCTTTGGTAAAGATGGCTTCATGGAGATCGTTCTAAATAGTTTTGGAGACATGCGTTTGTATCATAATGACTCTGATGGTGGTGGTGGTAACATCCAGCCGAACACGCGCATCGATGTGGCTAATGGTGATCTTCTCACGCTTTCAAATGCTTACAACGCCACGTCGGATACAATCGACTTGACCTATTCTGTTAACGGAGGTGAGGCGATGGCTTTCTACTCAGGGGGCGGAATTGATGGTCCGATTGGGGACCTAGCTTCTAATTTTGTTCAAGTGGAAGTCTTCAAGTGGGGAGCTTCTGAGTTCAAGCCCAACCTTGGAATTGACGATTGGAGTCTCAAAACGTCGGGAGATGCCGTTCCAGAGCCATCAAGCATAGCACTCGTCAGTCTTGCCGGACTGTTTCTCCTGCGTCGCCGCAAGTAGAAGGTTAAAAACAAAAATCTCTTACGGGAGGGTATCATCTGTAACTATAAACAGATTGATCCCTCCCGAACTTTTTCCTGCGTCTTGAATAGTTTTCCCCCTTCTATTCTCCACCTCTTCTTGTGCTGCTCACTGCTCCTCTGGTCGCAGTCGGGGTTGGCGCTTGTTGTGGTCAATGAAATCCATTTCAACCCGCCAGAGAATCCAATCCGTGAGGAGTTTGTTGAGCTTTATAATACAGATAAATCGGCTGCTGACATTTCCGGGTGGCGGCTCTCTGGCGCAATTAAATATTCTTTCCCTGAAGGGACGACCATTCCAGCTGGTGGTTTTCTAGTCGTTGCCGAAGACCCTCCAACTCTGACTTCTAATTTTGGTATCACCGCAATTGGTCCATATCGTGGCCAGCTAGATTCGGAGGGCGAAACCGTTTATTTACGCGATTTAAACGATCAGATCGCCGACGAAACTGATTACAAGGTCGGTTTCCCGTGGCCGGTGGCAGCAAATGGAGATGGTCCATCAATCGAGCTAATCAATCCTCTTTTGGATAATTCGCTAGGGAGTTCCTGGAGATCATCCCGTGATGGTCCAACCCCAGGAGAACCGAACAGTGTCTACTCTACCAATGCGCCTCCGAACATCCGTAAAGTCAATCATCTGCCTGAGCAACCAACTGTAACCGACCCAGTAGTCATTACTGCCCTTGTTACCGACCCTGATAAGGTCGCGGCGGTCACCCTAGAATATCAAGTTGCTGCAGCGGGCAACTACATTCCATCTCATCTTCCCCTTCCAGTTGAAAATAAGAATATTGATCTCTCAAAATCTCGACAACTCAACCCTGCCTACATTTCTGGATGGGTAAGCTTACCCATGTTGGATGATGGACAAGGGGATGATTTACTCGCTGACGATAATATCTTCACCGTAACTTTGCCTCCGCAACAACACCGGACGCTAGTTCGCTATCGTATCACGGTAGAGGATATTCCTGGACTATCCGCCCGAGCCCCTTTTTTAGATGATCGCTCTCTGAACTTTGCCTACTTTGTCTATGACGGAGTCCCCGATTATTTCGGAGAGTCTGCTGAAGCCCTCAACACCCTCCCAGTCTATCATCTCATCACACGAGAAGAGGACTATGCCGAGTGCTTCGCCTATGATAACTCTGAGCAAATCACCCAGGGACGAGAGGCTCGTTTTTTTTACAACTGGAGTGGAACGATCGTCTACGACGGCGTCGTTTATGATAACATTCGCTACCGACTGAGGGGGGGAAACGGACGATATTACGGCCAAGGAAAACGGTCGATGCGATTCCGTTTGAATGATGGATACTATTTCCAGGCTAGAAATCAACTTGGTCAGAAATACCCAAAGAAATGGCGAACCCTCACGCTTGGAAAAGGCTTTGATAATCGAACTACTTTAACCTTCGGGCTTAACGAGGCTCTTAGTCTTTATCTTTTCAACAAGATCGGAGTCCCCGCGATTGATACTCATTGGGCCCATTGGCGGGTAGTTGACGGAACCGCCGAAGCGGCAGACAAGTGGAATGGTGATTTCCAAGGAATGACATTCGTCATGGAGACCTACGACGTTCGATTTCTTGAGGCGCATGGACTAGAGAAAGGGAACTTATATAAGCTGATTAACCAGACCCGTGACTGGAAAAAGCAGCAACGTTATCAGGCAAAAGATGGAATTACAATGGGCCGAGATCACGACCATGTTGAGAGGTCGTTAGATGGAGCAGACACAGCCTCATTTATCTCCCAACATGTGAACCTTGATCGCTGGAATCGCTGGCATGCTTTGGTAGAGGCAATCAGGCATTACGACTATTGGCCCGATGCAAATAAAAACATGGTCTACTACTTCGAACCAGCAGCGAATCGTTACAAGGGAAAGCTTTGGATCCTACCATGGGACACGGATGCCAGTTGGGGGCCAAACTGGAACAGAGGGCATGATTTAGTTTATAATTCTCTATTCCCAGCGTTTGGTGATGGAGGAGATACTAACACTACCCCCGAACTCTGGCCCGCCTACTTTAATACAGTTCGGGAATTACGAGATTTGTTATGGCAGCGTGATCAAATATTCCCGCTCATTGATGAATTTGCCGGCTTTATTACTCCCTTTGAAGCTGCCGATGCGTCCCGCTGGAAGGACGCCCCATCGGATGCAGGTAATTATTTTGGGCTAGGCGGAGCAGGCGCAAAGTCAATTTCTTCTCTTGCACGTGATATGAAAAGCTTCGCATTTGTCGGAGGAACTTGGCCAGGTGCAAGTGTCGGTCCGGGCGGGCGGGCTGCTTACCTTGACGAGCTTCAAGCTTCAAATGGAGAAGGTGCAAGTATTCCTTTTACCCCAACCATCACATACTCTGGACCATCAAATTTTCCTGCTAATGGTTTAGTATTTGAGAGCAGTAGTTTTTCTGACCCTCAGGGAGAAAATACCTTCGAGGCTATGGAGTGGCGAGTTGCCAAAATTACCAACCCTAATGCGCCAGGGCACAATCCGGAAGAACGTTTCAAACTAGAATGGCAAGCCGAGTGGGAATCTGGTGAACTGAATACTTTTGACCCTTCTCTAGCTCTCTCTTCCAGCGTGGTCTACCCAGGGTATACTTACCGAGCTGGAA
>Ga0228641_1000655_pt1 | contig 10235 bp, 8 predicted proteins | sample 52DmetaG_FD_186022 | JGI IMG/M metagenome (GOLD analysis project Ga0228641, IMG submission 186022) | Seawater microbial communities from Monterey Bay, California, United States - 52D | ecosystem: Environmental > Aquatic > Marine > Coastal | place: USA: California | collected 2016-10-17 | reverse complement strand
CATACGAGACACCAAGGCCTGCAAGAATCCCTGCTGTACTTCAAGATCACGCAGTAGCGAGTTATATTCAACACGTGTCTTACTCAACTCGATCAACTCTGCCTCTTTTTCTGCCAAACGCTGGCTAGCGAGTTCAAAATTACTCTTAGTTTCAGCGTACTGAGCAGACAACTTGTCCACCGAATTTTGAACGGCTCCCTGCAGCTCTGCTTCTGACTCCTGCAATGTCTGCAACAACCGTATCATGACAGGGTGCTTTTCTCGATAGCGCTTAGACAATGACGAAATCTGAATTTTAACCGAAGACAACTCTTGCAGCAAGCGAGCTACATTTGCCTGCTCCGCAATAAACGACAGTTCCCACAAATTTTTGCTCTCACGGCGATAGGTCTCAACCAAATTCCAACGAGTCTCAATCTGATCAAATGTATTCTTATTGGCCAACTTCATCTCGTTCAAACTTGCTAATTGAACACCAGCAATGTTTTCCGAGGTGTCCAACGATACCGCGTTGTTCTGCTCACGATATTCCGCCAACTTTAACTCAAGCTCTTCGACTCGCTCGCGCTGTTGATCGGCTCGAATACGAAGGTCTTCAACCGCTTTCATCGAACCATCAATGTTGAGCGTCAAATTGTAATTGATAAACTCATCGGCAAATAAATTAGCCACACGTGCCGCAATCAGTGCATCTGGATGCGTATACGCTACGCCGATCATCAAACTCATGCGCTGAGGCAGCACCTTTCGATTTTTACCCAAGACCTCAATGGGAGTCAGCGGCCCAGTAAAGCTCAGCGCATCTGCATAAGGTGCCATGAAACGCACACGCTCTTCATCCTGTAATCGCCGCTCTACCCCTTGAATAATTTTGCCACTATTCAAGACACTGATCTGGGTATTCAAATCTTCAGCCGAGCGAATTTGATTCGGCTCTAACTCACCTGCTCCAAGAGTCTGCATCGCCGATGGATCATCGCGCAACAACTGGACCATCGCTACCGATGTATATACTTTGGTCTTGTTAAAAGTATACAGAATCGATCCCGAAAAAATGATAAAAAATGCGACGATCAAATACCAAATACGCTCACGAAACATGAGGAAGTAATCTTTAAACGAGCGCTGCGGAGCGCCACTGCCGCCACCTCCATAAGAACCCTCGCCATAGCCGCCACCATAACCATAGTTACTGCCACCACTGTAGCCATAACTCCCGCCATAACCACCTGAGTTTAGGTCCGGAGCACCTCTTACGTAATCATTTTTCATAGAAATTCGTTGCTAAATTAGATAATTCTTTCAGGCACCCAAATGGTATCGCCTTCTTGAAGAATGATATCTTTCACATCAGGATCAGTCACAATCTTAGTAAAATTGACCTCCATCTGCCGTGAGCGACCATTCTCATCCACTCGCTTAATTTTAAGTGATTTCGGATTGCCCAAGCGTGTGATACCATTGGCCATCGCCATCGCCTCAGTGAGCATCATGTCTCGGTCAGGCGGAATTTCGACTACACCCGGGCGATTGACTGAACCTAGGATACGAATGACTTTAGGGGAAAAGGAAACCACTAATACTGAAATCTGTGGATCCACTAAATAGTCTCGATTATATAGATTCGTGACCAATGACTTGCTCTCAGCTACCGTCATTCCAGCGACTTTGATTTTACCGACCAATGCCAGCGACACAGTACCATCGCCCTCGATACGCACTGTCTTGTTCAAATCCTGCTCTTGGTAGACCTCAATTTCAATCACATCTGAAGGCTTTAGTACGTAATTGCTGCCAACGATCATACCAACACCACCGGAACTAGCGCTCCCTGCGTTCGAACTGGATGCTCCAGATGAGCTAGCACTAGCACCAGAATCTTGCGCGCGCATGGCCGAGCTGCAGGCGAGTAAACACGAAATTAAGAGTAGTATCAGACGTTTCATATATTAAAAAATGCCTCCGCTAGGAGGCATTCAAACCGCAGTAGCGGGAGGTAGTTCAAATTAATCAGTAACGAAGCGATGCCGACAGATCAAGTATATGATTTTCGTAGCTTTGTAGCGCACGGTCAGAATCGTTTTCTACATACATATAGCCCGCGCTAAAGCGCCAGAACTCATTCGGCACATACGATAAACGTGCTCCAATGCGGTAGATATTATCATCATTGTCACTTTCAGTATATTCTCGTAAAGTATAACCAGCAAATGCACTCGCCGAGTAGTGCATATTAATAGAATATGTCGCGCTCGCATCAACCGACGTATTTTCGGTACTTTGACCTTCGCCACCGACACCAAAGTCACGCCCTAGGTTTAAACGAGAAGTTACCTTTGGTGTGACCGAATATGTCAGATCGGCATCCAAGCCGAGAGTGCTCTGAGACTTTCCGTTTCTCTTCGAGGGCGTTAAGATATCAGAGTCATAACTACGGATATTTGAATCATCCGAATCCGTTTCGCGGTAGCCCACCTTAAAGAATCCAGTCAACTTCGGCAGCAATTCGCCACGAGCTCCAACATTAATGAAGTGTGACGTTTTATCGTAGCTGTCAGTAAAGCGTCCAAATGTTGTATCACCTACAGACACCTCGCCCACCTCGGAAGTCTGATATTGATATCCAACACTCAAATCTATCTTCGGCGAAAGTTCATAGAAAATATCTAGCGGAATGGTGGTGGTTTCACGATCGGCAATGCCAGGTTCATCTTGATATTCAACATCGCTGTACTTGACACCTGACCCAATACTGAACTTTGGAGACAAACGATACTCGCCCTCTAAATTCGCTCGTAATTCATCCGATTCCGTCAGCCTGCCTAGACGATTCGTATTGCCATCCGCACCGCTGGACTGCTTTGCGTCATAACTGACCGAACCACTGCCATCCCAGCGGGTATTTTTGTATGAACTAACGGCTTTAATATGAAACAATTCATTGTCCAATTCAGTTAGATCATCATAACGCAAAATATCATAACTGGTGATGATGCTCAGATCTAGATTCGACACGCCACGCCCGACATTAACTTCGAAACCTGGCGAGAGTGTGAATAACAAATCCTCTATCTCGTCGTTCTCGTCGTATAAAACATTAGATTGCCATTTAACTGATGAGGATCCGCTGAAGAACACATCTACACTGTCACCAATTGAAACAAGTGGCCCTGCCTGAACTGAAGCAAGTAACCCCGGAAGTGATAAGATTGAGGCGATGAGAAGTGATTTCTGGATTTTCATTCAGCAATTGCTAGTATAGGCCCTAGCTATTTATGAGGTGAAGTATTTATGCAACTAAAACGATATTAAAATAATAATAGTATGTAAAATTAGATGGCTCTCGCTTCGACTGCAACAAGAAAGAGTTGCTTATTTTGACTTGGCCAACTGCGTAATTTTAGCCATTCTAATTTAAAGTTTTAGTTTACTACCTCAAAAAATGCCCGCTCAACCCAAAAATCGTACTCGCAACCCCATTTTACGCGAAAAACCAATTCTGCTTGGATTTGTTGTCCAGCGCAAAGAGCCAGATGGACGGATTCACTTCGCAATTCGATGGGGTCGCTTATTTGCGACGTTCTTTGTCTTATTTATTGCGAGCTGGATCTCAGTCGCCGCCGCTCTCTTCGGCTACTTCAAATATAAGAAGGAATTTGATGAAGTCACTTTTACGGGCATGATTGCTCTACCCTTTCGCATGCAAGAACACCGGAAGGAAATGGGCGACTATCATATTAAAACCGGACTTGCTGAAATCAAAGAGGGCAACTATCGAGACGCGTTGCGACTGTTGCGCCTAGGCGTTGTGCGTTCGCCTGCAAACCTCGAAGGTCGCCGTGTGCTCGCAGAATTCTATGAAGTCGCGCTCAAGCGAGCAGATATTGCTGCAGAACTGATGCTCAAAGGCCTAGATCTTGGTGGCATTGATGATATCGACTATCTTAAACAAACATTGCGCGTGCTGCTACGCCACCAAATGGATGAAAAAATCCAACAGCTTGCAGATAAGTACTTACCCAATGAACCAGACTTAACTGACAACAACCGTACTTTAGCCTTCGGCGCAGCCAACGCGAATTATTTACGCGGCAACTTCGACCAAGCTGATGACTACTTAATTTCGTATAACTTAATCCAATCAATCGAAGGCCTAATGCTTTCGTCGCAAATCAGTTGGGACCGCGGCAACCAGATCGCTGCGATCACTAAAATGGAGCACTCACTGAGTCGCTTCCCCAACTCCGAACCGTTGCTCATGCAACTCAGTCGCTATCACCGCGAGATGGGGGATATAGACAAAGCGCGCCGTTACGCGATCCTGAGAAACGTTAAAGATCCACTTAGCCCAGCGCCGCGTCTCGAGCTACTTTATATTTATAATAAAACCAATGATGTTGAACGTGAATTACGTGAAACCCAGCGAATGCTTAAACAATTTCGAGATGATGAAAGCGCCCTGCAGTCTCTCGCCAACTTTGCAGCTGATACTGGCAAGATTGACTTAGCGCGCCGCACCTACGAAGAAGCCCTTGAAAACGAATTTGCTATCGACATATTTGCTCTGCTCCTCATTGAATCCCACTTGGTAAGTAAGGACTACGAAGGTGCTCTAAGCTTCTCTGAAGAGCTGCTCAAAGAAAACCCTAATTGGCTTAAGAACCGCTGGGCGATCTTCAACAGCTTGCGGGCAGTCGCCTCATATGGGACTAACCGCCCAGATCTGGGTGAAATCTACTTGCAGCACTTTATCGACGAGAAAAACAACCCGCCGCAAACTTACCTGGCCGTTGCACGGCGTTTCATCGATACAGATAGAAGTCAACAAGCGCGCAAAATTCTTACTGCGGCCTACCGCAGGTCTCCGACTAATCAGAAGATTTTATCTGAACTTATCCGCATTGAGCTGGAACTGGGGCACACTGAAAATCTAAACCGTTTACTCAATCGCCTGCTGCTCATGCGTCGTCCACAGATGGACCTGCTCGTCGAAGCCTATGAAAAGCTAGGTAGCGACCGCTTCATATTCACACCCGATCGTGAAAGCCTACTGCTGCAACTCAGCGCAATCCTACGAGAGAACTCGCAAAATTTGCAGGCGCTCGGCTCTTAGCTTCCGCATTTCTAATATTGTTGTGGGGCACTATTCGCAAGCGATCGGGGGAAAATGCAGCACTACTGATCCACGCTGCCTTCGCGCACAACCCTAGTCGCAATAACGCGGCGTTCGTCGACTTCATCGATCGTAATTCGCATTCCCTCGAGTGTTAGAGTATCACCTCGAGCGGGGATACGCCCTAATTCCCCAGTGATCAAGCCACCAAAAGTCGAGACCTCGTCGTTGCCGATTTCTAATGCAAGTGCTTGCTCTACATCGTGAATCGGGGTCAGACCTAAAATTCGATAGGTGTTCGGAGCGCGAAGCTCCCGAATCTCGTCTTCCTCAGTATCAAATTCATCCTGAATCTCACCAACAAGCTCTTCTAGGATACTTTCAAAGGTAACCACTCCAACGATCCCACCAAACTCATCGGCCGCCAGCGCCATATGAAACTTAGCGCGCAACATGCGCTCCAACGCCTCCTCAAGCGGTGTCTCGAGCTCAAACATCGCAACATTACGCTTTAATTTAACAGGATCAAGATCAGCCAATGCCTCTCCACGGCGAAAGATATCTTTAATGTGCAGAATCCCAATGCAATCATCTAGGTTGCCATGGCATAATGGGAAGCGCGTATGCCCCGCTTGCTTCATAATTTTCAAATTCGCCTCAAGCGTCTCCTCTAAATCACAGATCACCACCTGACTACGAGGCAAGAGTACATCCTGGACAACTAGCTCACGCATCTGCAGCGCACGATTGACAATTTTACGAACGACCGGAGAAAGCTCCTGACTATCCTCACCCAAGGCCCGAATCTGCACATCTAAATCTAATGGATTTAATTCATCTTGAACATCGACGCCAAGCCGGCGAAACAGCATCCGCTTCAGCCCTCTGAAAAATAGCATCGCGGGCATAGTAATGATCTGAAAAACCAACAGGACACGATAAGAGCAGAGAATCCCTTTGACTGGATCCTTCATCGCTAAACCGCGCGGAAAAATCTCTGCAAAAAAGAAATGCACTGATACCGCACCCAAAAAAGACATCAAAACAACCAACCATCGGTCCGGCATCTCTCCAGACTCAAATAATCCGAAAAAGTCACTCACCACCGCCATTAACAGCAGCCCAACTGCTACTGTGCAAAGGGTTTTGCTGAAGCGAACCACGCGCCCAGTCTGATCACCATTCTCCATCAAATAAGCAATGCCTCGATGGCGCTTCAGACCCTCCAATTCCTTATCATCCACTCCGCCGTAGCGGAATTTCACCAAGCTAATTTCACACATCTCAAGCAATGCATGCAACACCAGTAAAATAACCACGCTACTCAATGACACTATTAAACTAATCCATGCCCCATTCATCGAATTTTCGCACCCTCAACAGCCCCAAACACTTCACTCAAGGTGTGCAGCAATCGCTCATTCTCTGCAGCTCGGCCAATTGTAATTCGCACATATTCTGGCATTCCATAGGGTCCCAAAGGCCGCACGATGATACCACGCCGCTGCAATGCTTCAAAGACAGCCACGCCATTCTCCACACGGCTCAATACAAAATTAGCTGAACCTGCAATCGTCTCGCAGCCCAACGCCGCCAAGCCCTCGCAAAGAACCCTTCGTCCCGCATCATTTTCGCGACGACACATATCAACAAACTCCAGGTCATCGAGCGCAGCAGTTGCCGCTACTTGCGCAATTGTATTCACATTAAATGGCTGTCGTACACGATGCAGCAACCCGATCAACTCTGGATCCGCATAGGCATAGCCGACGCGTAAACCACCGAGCCCGTAGATCTTCGAAAACGTCCGCAGGCAAACCACTTTGCGCCCCGCATGTATCGCCGCCGACAAATCAGGCGCCTGCTCTAAATACTCTGCATATGCTTCGTCTAGGCATAAAATTACATGCGCAGGTAAGCTTTCGGCTAACTTCAACAAATCGGCCTCAGAATTCGCAACACCCGTTGGGTTATTCGGGCTCGCAACAAATAGGAGACGCGTGCGCTCATTCACCGCTGCTAACATCGCATCCAAATCATGCCCAAATTGAGCCATCGGCACTTCTACGGGCGTCGCACCAAACAATTGAGTCACCAACTTATAGACAATAAAAGCCTGCGCCCCCATTACCACCTCCAGCCCTGGTCGTAAAAAAGCATGTCCCAAAAGCTCAATTAACTCGTTCGAGCCATTCCCCACCAGAATCGAATCCGACGAGACGCCACGCAACTCGGCGATCTTCTGCCGCAAGGCATGGCAACTGCCATCTGGATACAATTGCGCACTCTCCATGGCCCGCGCGCCCGCGGCCACTGCCTTCGGCGAAGGACCAAACGGATTCTCATTAGAGGCCAGTTTAGCCACATGATTCGGATCAAGCCCATATTCACGAGCAACCGTCTCAATTGGTTTTCCGGGCTCATAGACCGGCTGTTGATGCACACCGGCATTCGCAAGTTCAGCGTATTTCATTAATATAATTCGGCTTTGAACTTGCGTTGCCAAAAGGCGATTGCAACAAAAACCAGTATCCCAAACTTATGAAAATTCTACTTACTGGTGCCTCAGGACTTCTCGGCAATGCTTATGCCCAAGTAGCCATCCGCCGTGGACACTCCGTCATCGCACTCTATAACCGCACAGAACCCACCGCTCGTGGCATTGAGCAAAGCGTACAAATCGATGCGCAAGAGCTGGACAAGATCACTGCGCTGGCACTCGAACATTGGCCCGACGCGATGGTCAACTGTGCCGCAATCTCCTCGCCTGCTGCAGTTGATAGCGACGCTACACTCGCCGAAAAAATAAACGTCGCACTGCCACGCCACCTCGCACAGCTCTCCACTCATCTAGGCGCTCGTTTGCTACATGTGTCAACTGACATGGTGTTTGACGGCCATGCCGCCGAGCCCTACCGCTCCACAGATATGCCCTCTCCCACGAATCTTTATGGGCAAACAAAGCTAATGGCTGAACGTGAAGTGTTAGAGCACAATCCCGAAGACCCTGTCGTGCTGCGGATTCCTATTCTCATGGGTAATAGCCTGACTGGACAGCGCAGTCTGCACGAAAAGCTTCTCGCCAGCATCGCTCGCGGCGAAAAACCGCAGCTCTTTTGCGACGAGATCCGCCAACCCTGCTCCGCCGCGAACGTCGCCGAGGTACTGCTCGAGCTCAGCGAACGCCGCGATTTACACGGCATTTTCCACTGGGCAGGCGCGGAAACAATGAGTCGTTTCGAAATCGGCCAACGTATTCTCAAGCACTTCGACCTCCCACTCGACAGCGTCCAATCTGTGTGTAAAAATAGTGATCAAGGTTTTGCAAATCGCCCAAGTAACCTGACCTTCAACCTACACCCAATCGTCAGTAAGCTAAAAACTAAACCCGCCACCTTCGAAGAACAACTCCAGGAACTCACCTATATCGAGCCACTCCGCTCGACCGACCACTAACCCCGACCGCTGTGCCGCTGATTCTTTTGCCCAATGCCTATGGCGACGCCGCCACAAATATGGCAATCGACGCATCGCTGCTCTACGCCCTGCCCTTAGGTATTGCAGCCTTTCGTCACTATGGATGGACTGAGCCAGCAATCACCTTCGGGTACACGCAACGCCTAGCTGATGTACAGGCCGCACGACTCGACCAAGATTTACGCCTCTGCCGTAGACTCACAGGCGGCGGCATCGTCGACCACCGCAACGACTGGACCTACGCCCTAGCCATTCAAGCCCAGCTCTCGGCAGCAGATATACCTGCCAAAGAACTTTACACCATGCTTCACCGCTGTGTTCAGAATGCGCTCGAAGCTCAATTGATTCATACTCAACTGGCTCCGTGCCAACGCGCCTGCGAGCAAGCAGATCGCCAACGAGTCACAGCTCCGGATCAATGCTTCGTTCACCCCTCTACCGATGATGTGCTGCGCCCAGATGGCACCAAAATCGCTGGCGCAGCCCTGAAGCGCGCGCGTCAGGGCCTATTAATTCAAGGCTCTATTGATCGTAGCGCACTGCCCGATGATTTCGATTATCTCACATTCTGCGAGCGCTTCCAGCAGCAGCTATCCGAAGCACTTTCCTTGCCGATTGGCACGACCGAAGACCTCCGCACACTGTTTGACAGCCGCCGAATAGAGGAAGAGCGCATCCGCTTCGAGAGCTCCAAGTGGCTCGCCAAGCGCTAACAGCAGGTCGACATCATGCAGCAACCCTTTGATTGCATCACTATTGATGATCGTTTAATGATTCGGTAACTTAACAAATGGCTTAAACTGCACATTGATGGGCTCCGCATACCGCACCCTCAAATCTGTACCTGCGGTAAAGCCAAATTGCTGTGATAAGTTATCCGTCCAATCGAGCTGTTCGACTTGCCTTAAACGCCAAGGCTCGTGGGCGACGTCGCCGCGATAGAGCGATACCCCATCGCTGGTAAATAAGTGGTATCGCTCGACCAACCAATCATCCAAAGCATCTGCATTCACTGGCTGCCCGATCGTTGACTGCAGTGACAATGAACCAGGTGCATTAAACACATATTGATCAGACTTCACACTGCCCTGCATCTTTCGATAACGATAGGGCAAATGAAAAAACCGTCGTGCAATGAACTGCCCCAGCCAACTGTCGGTATCCAGCGTAAAGAAATAGACTCCAACAGCGCCACGATAACGCACATAGGTACGTAAATTAAGCTCCCAGAGGCAAATACCCGGCAGCGCAGGCGTCACCGGGAAGCGTATATGTGACATGTAAAATGGCACCACGCTCAACCACGCAGAACCATCAAATAAATCCACTTCGAGCCCCTTAGGCAATTGCTGCTGAAGCAACTGGGCATCGCAACGCGCACTTAAAAACTGCACATGCGACCAACGCTGGGCGATGATCCATCGATTGGACGCATTGGATACATTCATTAACATAGTCGTAACTGATCCGCCCGCGGCATCATTCATTACAGATAAATTTGGTTCTTCGTCATTTACCGGGTAGTGAGTGCATAGAACCACTGATTTAGCCCATGCCCCAACCGAATCCCATTGTGAGCGTGCTTGTTATTATGCCCTTGGGTGCGGATGAACTCTAACCTTCCAGCAATCTCAGGTTCAGTTCT
>Ga0228641_1000603_pt1 | contig 10733 bp, 9 predicted proteins | sample 52DmetaG_FD_186022 | JGI IMG/M metagenome (GOLD analysis project Ga0228641, IMG submission 186022) | Seawater microbial communities from Monterey Bay, California, United States - 52D | ecosystem: Environmental > Aquatic > Marine > Coastal | place: USA: California | collected 2016-10-17 | reverse complement strand
CAAGTATAATGTGCTTTGTGAAGGAACTAATTTAAAATTTTATAACAGTGAATTATCACAAAAATGGTGGGTTGAGTTTTTAGATGATAAACAAGCTAACGCTAATAATGAACTTATCCCATGTAGAAAAAAAGATTACTTAAAAGCTTGTGATGAGTTATTATCCGATCGCTTATTACTAGTACTAAGAAGAAATTTATTATAATTGGTACGAAATTTGAAGCACTTTTAAATAATATTATTAAATTTATGGGCTTAAATACAATAACAATTAGTGAAAAACATATTTAACCTCCTTTTTATTGTCATATTTATTATAAGTTGTTCCAACAAAAATGATAGGGGTGAACTTGTGGGTGTTAAAGGAACGAAATTTTTCCCAGACAAACCCTCTGGAATGGTTCTAGTGCCAAGTGGTTCTTTTTTGATGGGTATGGCAGATGACGATATCGCTGGACTTCAAAACGCTCCGATAAGTACGGTTTCTATAAAAGCCTTTTTTATGGACGAAACTGAAATTACTAATGGTGAATATAGACAATATGTAAATTGGGTAAAAGATTCTATAGTAAGGCAATCTCTTGCAGTTAGAGCGATTGAAGAAATTGGAGAATCCCCCTCCCAAGAAGATTTAGACAAAGAAAATAGTATAAATTCTTATTTTCCTTTATACCAACCAATTAGTGAAGTAAGTGATGATGAGAAAAACGGTTATGAGTTATACAGAGAACAAAATTCGTTTGGAATTAATCCCTACGATAAGAAAACATTTAATTTAAACTTCGACAATGATTTAATTTGGGAAAGAGAAGAATACCCTGATTTAGCTTATGCTGAAGTTATGGAAGGTCCAATTGAAGGTACGGGTTTTTATTTGCCAGAAGATGAGTCTTACAATGGAGAAAGAATATTTGACATAAAGAAAATTGTATACAACTACACTACTTTTGATGCTGCTGAGGCTATTAAATATCCTGATAGCGCAAGAAAAAATTTCTTTGTTCAAAAATCAATTCCTGTTTATCCTGACACTACTGCATGGATTAAAGATTTTTCTTACAGCTACAACGAGCCTATGCATAATGATTACTTTTGGCACGATGCATATACCGATTATCCTGTGGTAGGTATTTCTTGGGAACAAGCTACTGCCTTTGCTCATTGGAGAACAATGTATAAAAACAATTATCAAAAGACATTAAAAAATAGTTCAAGAGTTGCTAGCTACAGGCTCCCAAGTGAGGCAGAATGGGAATATGCAGCAAGAGGTGGACTAGAATCTGCAACATACCCGTGGGGTGGTCCATATACAATGGATTCAGAAGGATGTTTTTTAGCTAACTTTAAGCCTAACAGAGGAGATTATGCGGCTGATGAGGCTTTGTATACTGTAGAAGCAAAGTCATTTTGGCCCAATGATTATGGATTATATAATATGGCTGGAAATGTTTCAGAGTGGACCAGATCATCTTATGATAAAGGTGCTTATCAGTTTGATTCAGGACTTAATCCAAATGTTACAGATACCATTAATTTAAGAAAAGTTATAAGAGGAGGATCGTGGAAAGATACTGCCTATTTTTTAAGGGTAAGTACAAGAGATTATGAGTACAAAGATGAAAAAAGATCCTATATTGGTTTTAGAACTGTTCAGGACTACTTAGGTGAAGATGGTGGAGGTGATAGAAGCCAAAATAAAATATTTTAAACCATCTATTATAATGATGGTCTAATTTTTGAAATTAAATAATAAAAAAGCTATGGCAAATAAAAGAAAAAAATTCATTCCTGATAATTGGATTGAATTAATGTTTGGAGTTGGTGCTTCTATTGTAATTATTGGAGCGTTATTAAAAATCACTCACAGTGATTTTATTTTTTCAGGAAACACCTGGTTAACTGCAGGGCTTATAACTGAGGCAATAATTTTTTCTATTTCAGGTATTCAAGGTTTTATGACAGGAGATTCTTCAGTTGAAGATCCAGGTCTTCAAACAATTGAAGCTGAAACTCAATCATTACAACAAGCAGTTGATCAAACGGTCAGCGGATTAAGTTCTTTGAATAAAAACCTAACTGCTGCAACAGCTGCAACAGAATCTTTTTCAGTGCCAAATGATATTAATGAAAATTTAAACAGTTACAATGATAATTTATCATCTGCAGCTTCTAAACTTACGAGTATTAATGAATTGTACGATTCTTTAAATAAATCTTTAAGTGAGGTAAATTCTTCAACTTCCTCAATGAACATTCCTGATGGACTTGGAGAAGAGTTAACTAAAATGAAGGCGACTATAAATGAGCTTAACTCTAAGTATTCTTCAATGCTTGAGGGAATGAATAAATAATATATGGCTGGAAAAACGGATACTAGACAGAAAATGATAAACATGATGTACCTCGTGTTTATTGCCATGCTTGCTTTGAATATTAGTAAAGAAGTTTTAGCAACTCTTGGTATTTTAAATGATGACCTAGAATCTTCGATTGTAGAACTAGAGTCATCCTCAAAAATAAATTACGATCAGATAAGTTCAAACTCTGATAATCTAGATTATAAAATTGCTGCGGAGATGGTAGGTAACATAAAAAATGTTTCTGATGATTTTTACAACTTTATTCAAAATATTAAAGATTCTCTAATTAGTTCGGATGAAAATAATTATTTAAAAGAGGTTAGTGTAAAATCAAATAGAGATTCTATAATTGTTATGACGGATTATCAAATAATGGATAAGTCACAAACTCTTGACGATTATTTCTTTGTCGGTGATTTATATACAGAAAAAGGAGATTTGTTTCTCAATAAGTTTACTAATTATCCTTTTTCAATTAATGAAACTTTAGACCAAATAACTGATAAAGAATTAAATTCAGAAAAAGAAACTAAAATAAATTTTGAATTTGGTTCAATTAAAGATGATTTATCAAACAGATTTAAATATTCTGAAAAAGTTGTAACAAGTGAAGGAACAGAATCACCATTTCTGAACTATAATTTTCAAGGCTTTCCTATGATAGCTTCAATTTCAAAATTAACTAAGATCCAATCTGATATTCGTTATATTGAAAATAAAGTATTAACTCAAATATTAAATGCTGTTCAAAATAAGGGCCTTAATTTTAATACCTTTCAAACTCTTTTAGAAACTACTAAACCTGTTTACTATACAACTGATGTTATCGATGCGGCTGTAGTAATGGGTAAAAAAGATGAAAGTTTTAAGCCTGACGGAGTAGATTTATTTATAAATGGAAAGTCTCTACGTTCTAGTGAATATAAGATTGAAAGTGGTAAGGTAGTTTTAAATAAAAAATTATCATCTCCGGGAACTTATGAGTTAACCGGAACAATAACTAAAAGAAACGCTGATAGTCAAGAACTAGTATCAATTCCAGTAAACCAAACTATCGTGGTTATTAAAGAGCCTAACTCAGCAGTAGTTTCTGCTGATAATATGAAAGTTTTTTATAGAGGTTTAAGAAACCCTTCTTCAATATCTATTCCAGGCGTTACTGAGAGTTCCATTAGACCATCAAGTAATAATGGTGATTTTATAAAACTTAAAAGTGGTGGATGGGGTGCTGTTCCCACTAGTGATTTTTCTAAAAAAACTATGAAAGTTTCTGTTTCTGGTGTTTTAAATGGTAAAAGAAAACAATTTGATGGGGGGGAGTTTAGAATTCTAGAGCCACCACCTGGACTTGGCTCTGTTAAGGTAAACGATAATTATTATAAGCCTACTCAGAATATTCCTAAGAGATATTTGTCTAATGGAATGATCACAGGCAACAAGCCAAAAGATTTTTTATACGACTTTGTCATAGAGGTTACTTCTTTTGATATTAAGGTTGGTAATTCACCTTCTAAGTCTGTAAAAGGTAATACTGCCAGAAATAATTCAAAGGCTGTTGCTGATATAAATAGTCAGGGTAAAGGAACAGTTGTTAGAATATCAAACATAAAAGCTAATGCAAAAGATGGAGATTTTATAAATCCTAATTATATTGTAAATGATTTTATATTAATACTAGAATGAAAAATTTAATATTTCTTTTTTGTGTATTGTTTAGTGTAAATGCTTTTTCGCAAGCAAACATATTAAATGCTTCAACGCCCTCTGAAATTGGAATTAAGAACTTTGATCAAAAACAGTCCGACAGTGATTCTTTTCTTGAATTTGATTACATTGATGAGAGAGATATTCTTTGGTCAAAAATAGTTTACGAGAAAATTGATTTGAACGAAAAATTAAATTTCCCTTTATTATTTCCTGTTAATGATGAGACCTATGAAAAAAACAGAAAGTCGCTTTGGAGAATTTTAAAAGAAAATATAATTAATAAACGTATTACAGAGCTGTATTTTGATAGAAATGATAATTTTAAAGATAAGATGTCCTATAATGATGTTATGGAAGTTGTTTCATTTACAGAACTAATTAACGGAGTACCAACACCTCCTGAAGAATTAAAATCCATTGATATTACTGCCTACAGAATAAAGGGAATGTGGTATTTTGATAAAAGACAAGGTGAAATGAAATACAGGTTATTAGGGCTTATGCCTGTGGGAAAAAATCTTAAAGATGATGATGGTAAAAATAATACTGATCTTTTTTGGATATGGTATCCAAGCTTAAGAAAAATTCTTCACCAAGAAATGGTTTTTAATGAAAAAAACAATGCAAATAGAATTTCTTTTGATCAATTATTAATTTCTAGAAGGTTTAGTTCATACATATATAAAGAAGATAATTTATATGGTGATCGTCCTATATCTTCCTATAAGGATAAAGGTCTTCAATCAATTTTAGAGTCTCAAAGAATTAAAAAAGAAATTCTTGACTTTGAACAAGATATGTGGAATAGATAGTTTTCTTCCCCCTCTTTTTTTTAAAATTAAAAATGTCAGATATTACAATTCATATTATTGATAGAGATCAAAAAAAGCATTCTCTAATTGTTCCAATTGATATGAATATGAACCTAATGGAAGCTTGTAAAAGTTATGAGTTTCCTGTAGAAGGTATATGTGGAGGTATGGCCATGTGTGCTTCATGCCAGGTTTATGTAGGCTCTAAAAATTTACTTGAAAATATTTCCGAAGAAGAAAAGGCTATGCTTTCAGAAGCCTTTCATATAAAGCCTAATTCTAGATTAGGGTGTCAAATAGCAATGACTACAGACTTAGATGGTCTAGAATTCGAAATTGCTCCTGAATAGTTTTTAGTTTCCTTTTTTAATTAGATTTAATGCAGAACCCTCTTTATACCATTCAATTTGTTGAGTGTTGTAAGTGTGATCGGCTTTAATTATATCTTTAGTGCCATTTGAATGAACTATTTCTATAGTTATTTGCTTTTCTGGGCTAAATGATTCTAAGTCTATAAAATTAAATAAATCATCTTCTTGAATTAAATCATAATCGGATTCATTGCTAAACGTGATTCCAAGCATTCCTTGCTTTTTTAAATTCGTTTCATGAATTCTGGCAAAAGATTTAACAAGAACCACTTTGACTCCTAAATGTCTAGGCTCCATTGCAGCATGTTCTCTTGACGAACCTTCTCCATAATTGTGATCGCCTACAACTACAGTATCTATTCCATTTTTCTTATAATCTCTTTGAGTGTCAGGAACACCTTGGTAATCACCAGTAAGTTGATTCTTGACAAAATTCGTTTTTTCATTATAAGCATTGATAGCTCCAATTAGACAGTTGTTAGAAATATTATCCAAATGCCCTCTGTATCTAAGCCAAGGTCCTGCCATAGAAATGTGATCGGTTGTACATTTTCCAAGTGCTTTAATTAACAGTCTAGCATTGGTAATATTCTTTCCATCCCAAGGTTTAAATGGATCTAGTAATTGAAGTCTTTCAGATTTTTTGTCTACGACAACATTTATATCTGAACCATCTTCAACTGGTTCTAAATATCCAGCATCTTCAACTTCAAATCCTTTTGGAGGTAATTCCCATCCTGTTGGCTCGTCTAACTTTACTTTTTCACCATTAGAATTAATCAGCGAATCAGTCAAAGGATTAAAGTCTAATCTTCCTGAAATAGCTATTGCAGCTACCATTTCTGGTGACGCTACAAATGCATGGGTATTTGGGTTACCATCTGCTCTTTTAGCAAAATTTCTATTAAAAGAGTGAACGATAGTATTTTTTTCTTTTAAATCAGCACCTTCTCTAGCCCATTGACCAATACATGGTCCACAAGCGTTTGTAAATATTTTGGCATTTAGATTTTCAAAAATATTTAAAAACCCATCTCTTTCTGCTGTAAATCTTACTTGTTCTGAACCAGGATTAATACCAAACTCCGCTTTTGTAGCAAGATTTTTATCTATAGCTTGTTGTGCAATTGATGCGGCTCTTGACAAATCTTCATATGATGAATTAGTACATGATCCTATTAATCCCCATTCAACTTTAATTGGCCAATCGTTTTCTTTTGATCTCGCACTCATTTCATTAATTGGAGTCGCAATATCGGGGGAAAAAGGCCCATTAACATGAGGCATAAGTTCTGATAGATTAATTTCTATTACTTGATCAAAATATTTTTCTGGATTTTCATAAACTTCAGGATCAGCAGTAAGGTATTCTTTTACTTCGTTTGCTGCGTCCGCAATATCATTTCTGTCAGTTGATCTTAAGTATCTTTCCATGGACTCGTCATATCCAAATGTTGATGTAGTAGCTCCAACTTCTGCTCCCATATTACAAATTGTACCTTTTCCTGTACATGACATTGATTTAGCTCCAGGGCCAAAGTATTCAATAATAGCACCTGTACCACCTTTTACAGTAAGTATTCCAGCAACTTTTAAAATAACATCTTTTGGTGCCGTCCAGCCTGAAAGTTTTCCGGTTAATTTAACACCAATTAATTTTGGAAATTTTAATTCCCAAGGCATTCCAGCCATAACGTCAACAGCATCTGCTCCTCCAACTCCAATAGCTACCATTCCAAGTCCTCCAGCATTAACAGTATGTGAATCTGTTCCTATCATCATACCACCTGGAAATGCATAATTTTCTAAAACTACTTGGTGAATAATTCCGGCTCCTGGTTTCCAAAATCCAATTCCATATTTATTTGAAACTGATTCTAAAAAGTTAAAAACTTCATTACTATTATTTAGAGCAGATTGTAAATCTTTACTAGCTCCAACTGAGGCTTGAATTAAATGATCACAATGAACAGTTGTAGGTACTGCGACTTTATTTTTTCCAGCTTGCATAAACTGTAAAAGAGCCATTTGTGCAGTAGCATCTTGACAAGCTATTCTATCTGGAGCAAAATCAACATAATCTTCACCTCTTTTAAAAGGAGAATTTAATTTATCATTCCAAAGGTGTGAATAAAGTATTTTTTCTGAAAGTGTTAATGGACTATTAGTAAGTTCACGTGCTTTATCTACTTTAGTTTTTAATTCATTATAAACCTTTTTGATCATTTCAATATTAAAAGCCATATAGTATATTTTTTTGCAAAATTAATTTATATCAGAAGAAATCAAAGTATTAATAATACTAATTTGATTAAAAAATCTCTGAACTACAGTATTATCAAGGTGGAACATAAAATCAACATTATAAGAGCAGGTATCGATTTTACAAATGGATCGTTTATTTTAAGATGCGCAAAAAGAGCTCCTACCATTAATGTTCCAATTAGAAATGCTGAAGGCTCAACTAAATAAGGAAACCAAATACCAGCAATAAGTAACGTGGCTAAAGTTAATTTTGAAAAACCTATGATTTTCATAAACCAACTTTTAAATCCATAAGCCTCAAATTCTTCTGACATGTTAGTTGATTTTCCACCTCTATATTTAGATCCTTTGGTGTAGTTTATTATCCAAACATTATATATTCCAAATGCGAGAATTAACTGGATAGCTAATTTTATATTTTCCATTGTTATTAATTTTCAATTAAATTAATGAATTAATTTAAATTTTTTTCAAATAATATCATCATTAAGTCTTTGACTGGTTTTATGAGTTATTCAGCGATATATATTTAAATTAAAATTTCTTCTTCTTTTTTTATTGTTACAGATGATGGATTCATAATGATTTCTGAATGACCAACAGCCTTAGGCATCTCATATTCAAAGAAATATTTCATTGTTTCAATTTTACTTTTATAAAAAATATGAGAGTATTTTTTATTTTCATCTTTAAGAGCTTGTAGTGAATTTGCAGCTATTTCTAACCAGTTCCAGCCAACAATTACCAAACTAAAGAATTCCATAAATATACTTGCATCAGCTAAATACTTTTCAAAATCTCCTTTTAATGCATGAGGCATTAATGTTTGTAAAATTTTCTCAGCTAATTTAATTTTTTCAGAAAGTGAGTCGGAATATTGTTTTAATTCTGGATGAGCATTTGCTTTTGAAATAGTTTTTATTATTTCGCCAACTAGTAGTTTTAATCCTTCTCCATTGTTCATTGTAATTTTTCTACCAAGAAGATCTTGAGATTGAATTCCAGTTGTTCCTTCATAAATAGCAGATATTCGGATATCTCTATAATATTGTTGTAAAATAAAGTCAGAACAAAATCCATATCCTCCCAAAACCTGAAGCCCATTATTAACTGAATACGTTCCTGCTTCTGCCGGATATGTTTTTACAACAGGTATTATCATCTCAAGAAGTGTATTGTATTTTTTCTTTTCTTCTTCTGATTGAGCTGTACTTTCTAAATCGTAGTATTTAGCAGCAAGAAGAACAAGACTCATCGACCCTTCAACCACTGCTTTTTGAAGTAATAACATTCTTCTTACATCAGGATGTTCTATAATTAAAGACTGACTTTGCTCAACGTTTTTCTTTCCATCACTTGCTAATTTCCTGCCTTGTGGTCTTTCATTGGCATATTGTAATGAAGCGTAATAAGCAGCTGATGCAATGGCTGATGAGCCTCGACCAACTGCAATCCTAGCTGCATTCATCATTAAAAACATATAATTTAAGCCATGATTCTCTTCTCCAACAAGCCAACCTTGACAATCGTCTTTATCTCCAAAACCTAAATGAGTTGTACAATATCCTTTTTGACCCATTTTTTGAAAGTCTGCTACTGTAGTTACGTCATTGAATTCTAAAGCTCCACTAGTATTTTTTCTATTTTTTGGAACTATAAATAATGAAATTCCTTTTGTTCCCTTAGGTGCACCTTCAATTCTTGCTAATACTAAATGAACAATATTTTCTGCGAATTGATTGTCTCCACCCGAAATAAATATTTTTTGCCCACTTATTTTATGATATCCGTTTTCAGTAGGAGTAGCTTTAGTTACTATATCAGACAACGAACTTCCAGCTTGCGGTTCTGTTAAACACATTGTTCCTCCCCAATTTCCTGAAAGCATTTCAGGAACATATGTTTCCACTAAATTTTTGTTTGCAAAATGAATAATTAATTCAGCAGCACCTTGAGTTAAGCCAGCATAACCAGGTAAATGATTATTTGCAGCGTCTAGAATGTATGTAGCTGCAGTGTGTGCCATTAGAGGGATTTGCATCCCACCAATATCGTAATCAAATGAAGCTGAAATAAATCCAAGTTCACCACCTTTTTTCATCATTGTTTCTACTTGACTGTGTACATATACTTTTCCATCTTTGTGATAAGCAGGTTTTTCATCCATTTCCTTTATAAAAGGAAAAAGTTCTCTGTCAGCAAAATCTTTAGTTGATTCTAAAAACATGTCTAATGATTCTTTATCATGATCTACAAACCTGTCTCTATTTAAAAGATCTTCAAGTTTATGTACATCGTAAAGCATGTATTTTAATGTATCAATATCAACATATTTATCAGCCATAATTTTATAAATTTTAGGTACTTAATTAATTTTTACAAATATATAGAAAATTGACAAATTGCTATGCATGCATAGTAAATTTTTATTAATTCTTAATTTTAGAAATATTTAATTTTTTTTATTCCAAAGTGCAATGGTGGATGCTGTGAAAAATATAATTAGTATGTGATTTAAATAACCACCACAGACTATAATCCAGATGTTTCCAGTTAAATTATTGCAAATAAAGTCTTGAATTAAAAAAGGTATTAATGGAAAAAAAAGGATAATCCATCTTGGATATAAAGTTTTTCTTTTCCATACTTGAGTTATAAATAAAATAGATAAAAGACCAAAAATTGGATAAACAATTAACCTTAATGTATTGTTTGCTTCATTAGCTAAGGCAACAGAATCATTTAAATCAAGATTGTTTTCGATAGCTAGCTTTGAAGATGTAGCAATTGCTACGAAAGCCCCATGAACCACACCATAAGAAATGGTAATAGCAGCAAAACAAATTAAAATAGTATTCTTTATTATTGGTTTAGTTTGTATAAAAGCTTGATAAACATGAACAACGCCTAGCATGTAAAACCAAGCTGCTAAGAGGGCTGTAACTGCACTGAAGATGATTCTTGAATCTGATGCGTTACCCATATTCTCAAATAAATTACTATTTAAAGGATCATAGTAAAAAAGCATATCTCCAGTCAGTAAAGTTATCCCTCCAAGTATTCCAAAAATTCCTAAAATTCTATTCCAAAATTCATTTACTTCCATGCTTTAAAATATTAATTTTTTATTTTATTTTTTATCATTCAATTTATATTTTAAAATATTTACGCTTGTGATAGCGGCAGACATTAGAAAATTAATTATTAATCAATAAGTT
>Ga0228641_1000549_pt1 | contig 11171 bp, 8 predicted proteins | sample 52DmetaG_FD_186022 | JGI IMG/M metagenome (GOLD analysis project Ga0228641, IMG submission 186022) | Seawater microbial communities from Monterey Bay, California, United States - 52D | ecosystem: Environmental > Aquatic > Marine > Coastal | place: USA: California | collected 2016-10-17 | reverse complement strand
ACAATTTTTAAACCCCAAAACCATAACTCTTTTTAGTCAAAGAACTTATCCCGAAGGATCTAATCCAAGAGGTCTTGGCTTTGATAAACCTTCTTTAGATTTAAAAAATACTAACCGATATCCTTCTACTTTAGTAAGTCATAAAACTTTTGGTCATACCGGTTACACAGGAACCATGGTTTGGATAGATCCTGAATACGATTGTTTCGTTATTTTATTGACTAATAGAGTATATCCCTATAGAGAACAAAGAGGTTTATATGAACTCAACATTCGCCCTAGACTATTAAACTATGCAATTAAAGATTAAAATATTTTATTTTATCATTCAAAAATTACTTTAAAAAACTCCATAGAATTATTATTTCTTTATATTTCGATAAATTAAATAAATTCAAATGAAAAAATTATCACTAATAATCCTTGTAATAATGACTGCTTGTAATAATTCAACTAAAGTTGTTTTTTTAGGAGATTCGATAACTCAACAGGGTGAAAATTTTGAAGGTGAAGGAACATATAAAGGGTTTATAACTTCATTAAGAGAAAACGTAAGTCAGGAAGTAGAATTAATCAATAAGGGGATTGGGGGTAACAAAGTTCCAGATTTACTTTTAAGGTATAATGATGATGTATTAAAGTTGAAACCTAACATCGTGTTTATTTATATTGGAATTAATGATGTTTGGCACAAGTATGACTGGGGTTCAGGAACTGATATTGATATATATGAAAAGGGATTGAGAAAAATTATTACTGATATTAAAGCTGTGGGTGCAAAAATAATTTTATGTACGCCAACAGTTATTGGAGAAAATAATGGTGAATTTAAATTGAACAATAATTTTAAAGACATTGATACAATGGAAATAATGAATAAGGATTTAGATGCTTTCTCTGATGTTGTTAGAAATTTATCATCTGAGTTTAATACTGACTTATTAGACTTAAGAAAAAAATTTAAGGAATATATTTCTGAAAACAATGATCAAAATATGCCAAAAGGAGTTTTGACATCCGACGGTGTTCATTTAAATAATGAAGGAAATAAGTTAATTGCAGATGCGATGATAAAATTCCTAAATTAAGTCTGTTCTCTTTTTGAAGAAGAAGTATGATCTGAAATAATGTACCATTGATTTTTAACTTTTATCCAGTTTAAAGTAAAATATCCATAGGTATCTCCTATAGTCCTAGTCAAATAATACCTCCCCTGTAATTGAATCACTGTTGGGCTCAAACTGGAAATATTCAAGACGTCAAACCTCAATTTGCCCATTTTTTCAAGATCTGAATAATTTTTTTTATAGCGGTTGCGAGTTGCCTCCCATCCATAAATTGGCCCATTCGAACCTGAAAAAATTAAATTTTCAGATTTTAGATAGCCTTCCATAAAAGAATCTATGTCCCCACTATTCCAATCACTTTGTTGTTTGTAAAGTACATCTATCACTGCTATAGAATCTTTTTTATTTATTTTCTGTTGAGAAAAAATTGAAGAATTAAAAAAAACTAAGAGAATAATTGACAAAAACGACTTCATAAGATGTCTAATTAAGAGTAGGATAGATTATACCTAACTGTTCCAAATACGAATCATATTTTGTTTCATCATAATAAAACTTTTCTAGTTTCTCGCGGAATTCACTTTGAATTTCTTTATTTAAATAAATTGGGGGTGGTGCATCTTCGGGAACAAATTTTATATACTTACCATTCTTTTTCTGAACATTTTCAAAATAATCTTTTGCTTTTTCTAAAAATGATGGTTTAGTTAAAAAATCAATGACGGTAGTTGCCACAACTTTTGCACCCGCAGTTCCGCCTTTATGTGCAATTGGAGTTGCCATTGTTATTGCGTTTGACCAGTGATGGCCCTGCAGTCCAGGAATATTTGATGGAAAACGCAGTGTTACTGTAGGGATTGTCCAAGAAATGTCTCCTATATCGTCTGATCCGCCACTTTTAGGCTCCACCCTTGGTCTACCTATTTCTGAAATGACTGTAGCTAAACCATTTGTGTTTTCTGAATCAACTTCTTTTTGAACTGCTTTTGCAAGCATTTGATCTTCGTTTGTCCATTTTGGCAATCCTACAGTCTTAATATTTTCATACATAACTTCAGCAATTACTTTATTATAATGTCTAGGTGATGCAGCGCCAATTATTCTTGAACTTACTTTTGTGTCAGTCATAAGTGCCGCACCCTTAGAAATATTATTTGCATCATTATACATGTCTAAAATACCTTCAGATGTTATATCCCTCAAGAAAAACCAAATTGAAGCTCTTGACGGCACAACATTTGGTTGGTCTCCTGCATCTGTAAATATAGAATGAGATCTCCTTAAAGGATGCAAATGCTCTCTTTTATAATTCCATCCAATATTCATTAGTTCGGCAGCGTCAAGTGCACTTCTACCTCGCCATGGGGCACCTGCAGAATGGGCTGCTTCACCAAAAAAAGTATACTCTACAGAAACTAATCCTGTTCCAGTAGAAGAACCATAAGATACATCTAAGTTACTCCCTACATGAGTAAAAATACACATATCGATATTATCAAAGTAACCATCTTTAACATACCAAGCTTTGGATGCCAATTGCTCTTCAGCAATTCCAGGCCAAATAACAAGAGTCCCACCTAAATCATTTTCTTTCATTTGTTGTTGAATCACTAAAGCAGAAGTAATTATAACAGGAAGTCCAGAATTATGCCCTTCGCCGTGTCCTGGAGCTCCCTCAACCATTGGTTTGTGATATGCTACTCCAGGATATTGGGATGCTTTTGGAATACAATCTACATCACTTCCAAGAGCAATTACAGGACCTTCTCCATAGTTCCACTTTGCCATCCATGCTGTAGGTATTCCAGAAATTCCATACTCAACTTCAAATCCAGCAGATTCTAAAATTCCTGTAAGATACTTTGACGTTTCGAACTCCTGATGACCAAGTTCAGCAAAACTGAACACTTTATCTATCATTACTTGTGTTTGTTTGAATCTGTTCTGAACTAAATCAACGGTTTCTAATTTAATTTTTTGGATTTTTCTTTTTGAAAATTTTTGCTGAGCATTAATTTTTGAAAATTGAAAAATGATTATTATTAAAAAAATTTTAGTGGGAAATGATAATGTAAATCGCATAATAAACTTGTTTTAACCTAATGTACAAATAAATTAAAACAGTTAATTATTGAGCTCTATATATACAATCAAATAGTTTAGGAATTAAGACTATATTAAACTCCCTTTTAGCTAATAAAAATAGCGCTTAAAGGCCTCCATCGCAGCATAATCAGCCATTCCCAAGGATTTATATTTTTTTGCAGTATCTGCATTACGTTCTTCAGCTCGGATCCAAAATTCACGATGATCATTTCCTTGAAACATAACTCCATCTTTTTGAGACTGGTGATAAAAAATAGCTTTTCGTTTTCTCAGAACCTGATCAGGACTCATAGGTACTGCCATTTCAATTTCATGAATTTCCCATTCATGCCATGCGCCACGGTAAAGCCAAACCCAGCAATCTTTCATAAAATTTTTAGACTTGAGTCGCTTTAAAGATTCAAAAACGATATCTAAGCAAACTCTGTGAGTCCCATGAGGATCTGCTAAATCACCAGCGGCATATATTTGATGTGGTTTAATTAATTCAATAAGGTCCATGGTTTTAATAATGTCCTTATCTGAAATTGGATTTTTTGCAATTGTTCCCGTTTCGTAAAACGGAAGATTCATAAAGTGAACTTGATTGTCTGGGATTCCAAAATATCTTGTCGCTCCAAAAGATTCTCCCTTTCTAATACTGCCCTTAAGATTGCAGATGTCTATGGAAGCAGGCTTTTCAGGATTACTGTTTTTTAGCAGTTTTTTTAAAGATTCTATTTCAGGATTTGGATTCTCTTTATTAAAATCAGAGGTGACCTCAAGATATTTTAATGCTTCTTGATCCGAGACTGCAATATTTCCGGATGTCTGATAGGAAATATGAACCTCATGTCCTTGCGAAACTAGCCGATCAAAAGTACCACCCATAGAAATAACATCATCATCTGGATGTGGACTAAAAATTATAACACGTTTTTTATCTGGACTTTTACGTTCCGGTCGATGATTATCATCAGAATTTGGTTTGCCCCCAGGCCAGCCAGTGATTGAATGCTGCAGACGATTGAACATATGTATGTTTATATCATAAGAAGATCCATTGAGAGCTAATAAGTCAGACATTCCATTTTGATTATAATCCTCATCTGTTAATTTTAAAATGGATTTGTTCATTTTTTCACAAAGCCATATAATTGCTTTTGAACTGATGGCATCTTTCCAGTCACAACTCCCAACTAACCAGGGAGTTTTTATTCTTGTCAACTCTGAGGCAGCTTCTTCGTCAAGAATTAAAGTAGTGTTCTTATGATGCTGTAAGTAAGTTGTAGGTATTTTATCTGAAATTTGACCTTCTACAGCTTTTTGAATAATTTCTGATTTGTAGGTTCCCCATGCCATTAAAATAATTTTTTTAGCACTAAGGATAGACTGAATACCCATAGTAACTGCTTTTCTAGGGACATTTTCGATACCCTGAAATGCAGAAATTGCATCAAACCGGGTTAGATGATCAAGAGTTATAGTTCTCGTTTGAGAATTTAAATGAGATCCTGGTTCATTAAAACCAATATGTCCTGTGCGACCAATTCCTAATATTTGAAGATCTATGCCACCTAATTCTTTAATTTTTCTTTCATAAGCTATGCATGAATCTCTCAATTCTTCTGCCTTTACGTTTCCATTAGGAATGTTAATGTTTTCTGATTTAATATCTACTAAATCAAATAAATTTTTGTGCATAAAGTTGAAGTAGCTTTGGACATCTTTTTTTTGTATGGGATAATATTCATCAAGATTAAAAGTGATGACATTATTAAAACTCAATCCATCCTGCTTATGAAGACGAACAAGTTCTCGGTAAACACTTAATGGACTCGAGCCTGTGGCAAGACCTAAAATACAATGTTGATTTTTTTTCTGTTTTTGAAGAATTAAATTTGCTATGCAATGCGCTATAGCAGTTGAACCTTCCAATGAACTACCAACGATAACATTGTGTAACTTCTCATAACGAGTCTCCTCAAAACTCCCAGGGGTTTTATAATCAATAAGACTGACTTTTGCTTGATCTATCATCATTAAAATAATTGCGAATTCAAATTTACGATTTCTTTAGAACAGAAGTTTTTATTTTTTGATTTTTTTGATTAATTAAAATGGCCTATTTTTAGAAAAAAATTGATTGAAAAAAATAATAGCTCTTTTATTGTTATTTCATATTTGCCTGGGCATGCTGGCTCCTAGTCTTAATTTAATTTTTTCTAATTCCTTTGAAAACAGTATCGTGTATATAAGTTTAGAAGCAGAGAGTGAAGCAGATGAAAAAGAAATTGAAAGTGAAGAAAAAATTTTCTCAAATTTCCAATCCTTAGAATTATCGAATATTAACAAGATTTCTTGTCATATTTTTTCTAATCAAAATCTATACGCTTCATTCTATCAGAAATTTTTTAGCCCTCCGCCTGAGGTATAATTTTTCACTACTGTTTATACAAATTTTACTTTTCATCCCTGTTTAGGGAATTAATTTTAATACAATAATTTAGATATGTTTACAAATATTAAAGGTGATATTTTAGGTGGATTAACAGCTGGAATTGTCGCACTACCACTTGCTTTAGCTTTTGGTGTGAGTTCAGGTTTAGGACCAAGTGCAGGATTATATGGCGCAATATTCTTGAGTTTTTTTGCTGCACTTTTTGGTGGTACTTCTACTCAAATTTCTGGACCAACAGCTCCAATGACAGCTGTGAGTATGGTGGTTATCGCATCTATAATTAGTGTACACAACGGATCCCTCGAAAAGGCTCTACCTTATATACTAGCAGTATTTTTACTTAGTGGTTTATTTCAAATTGGGATAGGTTTGCTAGGCCTTGGAAAATTCATTAAATACATACCTTATCCTGTAGTTTCAGGATTTATGACAGCTATAGGAGTGATTATTTTGATTACTCAGATACTTCCTGTTTTGGGCTATGAAGTCAAAAATGATATGGAATTTGTGGAGAGTTTTAAACCACTTGCTGAGGAACGAATATTAGAAAAAATTCTAATTGATGAGTCCAAAGAAGGCCTACTTGTTTTAGAAAACTTTGAAGAAACGATAAAAAGGGCTAATAAAATTAAAGAATATGCCATTTACGAAGAGGCGAAAAATTTAGCTAAAAACAATGCTTCCGGAGTAATAGGTACAATAAAGTCTCTGCCTAGGGCAATTGGGTCAATTAAATGGATAGAAATGATTTTAGCTTTTGGGACTATTTTAATTATTTATGGTTTTAAAAAAATAACTACTGCCATTCCAAGTACTCTTGTCGCCCTTGTAATTATTTCAGGAATTGCTATTCTTTTTGGAATTGACTATCGATCAATTCAGCAAATACCTGAAGGATTCCCTCGTATTCAGTGGACCTTATTTACAAACTTTAGTTTTTTTGAAGTTATTCCATATATCATAACAGCACTTACATTATCACTATTAGGGGCAATTGATTCTTTATTGACTTCAGTAGTTGCAGACAATCTTACAAAAACTCGTCACCGGCCTAATAAAGAATTAATTGGGCAAGGAATAGGAAATTCAATAGGTGCCATCTTCGGTGGAATTCCAGGTGCAGGTGCAACTATCAGAACAGTAGTAAATATACAATCGGGGGGTAAAACGAAGCTTTCTGGAATGGTAGCCTCTATGGTTTTATTAATAATCCTTCTAATTTTGAGTCCTTTGGCTTCTCAAATTCCAGCGGCTGTATTAGCTGGTATTTTAGTAACAGTTGGGATTGGTGTTATGGATTATAAGGGCCTGAATGCATTATCTAAAATACCAAGGACAGAAGTTTTTGTTATGATTGTTGTATTGCTTTTGTCTGTGTTTTGGAATCTTGTTTACGCAGTTGGTATTGGTCTAGTTCTCGCTTGCCTATTTTTTATGAAAAAGATGGGAGATATTGGAGAGAAAGAAACTAAGGTAAACTCAATAGTTAAAGAAAAAATGTGGTCTGATGAAAATAAACTTAGTGCTTCTTTTAAAGAGAGTGTATTTATAAAGCATCTTAATGGCCCTCTTTTCTTTGGTTTTACTTCAGAATTTATAAATGTTTCATCTCAAATTCCAAAATCAGCTACTATTCTTATTATTAGAATGAATAAAGTGCCATATATAGATCAATCAGGGCTTTTTGCACTTGAAGATGTCTTAATGGATTTGAATCAAAAGAATATTAAAATTATTTTTGTGGGCATTCAAAAGCAACCAATGTATTTAATGAAAAGTATAGGTATTTTAGGAAAACTCATTCCAGAGGAAAGGTTATTCAATGATTTTGAGTCGTGTAAAAAATATATTATAGATGAACATGCATCCATTAATGCATAGAACTTAACTTTTAGTATTTCTTTAAACATGCTTTCACTGGTAATAAAGCATGTTTATTTTTTAATTTTAATTAAAAACCATAATATTTTTATTTTTAATTTTAGAGATTTCAATTAAATTTCCTTTTTCTAATAGAATGGGAAGAGAGTCAAGTGACATAAACCTAAGTTTAGGTTTATAATTTATGTAATCTTGAAAAAGAATGCCACCGTGTTTTCGATAATTTGTTGCAATTCGAAATCTTGTCCCTCCACCGTCAGTCAAATAATTATAAGCCAAAAATGCAATAAGATGACTTTCTTGATCAATCCAATAACGGTATTCATCTTTGAAATCTTTACCTCCACCAGATTGATTAAAAAGAACTTTCACAGACCAATATTTTTTTCCAAAAATTGTGGTTGCCCCTAAAACCTCTGAAATAACTGCATCATCTCTTAGAATTAGAGGAAGTTGAAAAAAATACATTACTGAGTTCAATGAGTTTGAATATAAGTTGGTGATACTATCATTAAGTTTAAGTAGCCTATTATTTTTATATCGCTTTAATTGATCTTTTGAAGTCATAATATCAAGAAAAGCTGTTCCCTCTATTAATTTTGAACGTTGGTAGGAATAGAAAAAAGGTTTTCGAATCAATTTATAAGTATAATCTCTAAAATCAAATGAGATAGAAAACTCTTTTTGATTCCATCCACAGGCAGATATCGATTGTTCTATAATTTGATCTGAAGTAATTGTTTTAGATTGTGAACAGGCTATTAGATAAAAACAAAAAAAAGGAATAGTTTTTTTTATAAATAACATTGATAAATTATTGATAAATCCAATATAAAACGAATATACAACTAAAAGATATGGTTTACATTTGAATAAATTAATTGACAATGAAAATTCTCAAGACTTTAATTATTGGAAGTGGTCCAGCAGGATACACAGCTGCAATTTACGCAGCACGCGCAGACTTAAATCCAGTCCTTTATACCGGTATGGAACCTGGTGGACAACTAACTACTACAACTGAGGTAGATAATTTCCCAGGCTACCCTGAAGGTGTCGATGGACCGACCATGATGGTTCAATTACAACAACAAGCTGAACGGTTTGGAACCGACGTTCGTATTGGATTTATTGATAAAGTTGAGTTTTCAAAAGATCCTGGAGAGACTCATAAAGCATATACTGAGGATGGAACTGAGTTACGTGCTAGTACAATTATTATTAGTACGGGAGCTACAGCTAAATATCTTGGTTTACCAAGTGAACAACGCTTACGTGGCGGTGGAGTTTCTGCATGCGCTGTTTGTGATGGATTTTTTTACAAAGGTCAGGAAGTTGCAATTGTTGGTGGTGGAGATACAGCCGCTGAAGAAGCTACATATCTGGCTAAAATTTGTTCTAAAGTAACTATGTTAGTTCGAAAAGATACAATGCGTGCATCCAAAGCCATGCAACACCGTGTAACCAGCACAAAAAATATTGATCTTAGATACAATACTGAGATTGATGAAGTTCTCGGAGATCAAGTTGTAGAGGGACTCCGTATGAAAAATAATAAATCTGGATTCACCGATGAAATTTCTATAACTGGTTTGTTTATTGCTATTGGTCACAAGCCGAATACTGATATTTTTAGAGGACAATTAGAAATGGATGACTCGGGGTACTTAATCACTAAAGGGAAAACAACAGCAACAAACGTTCCTGGGGTTTTTGCTTCTGGCGATGTTCAAGATAAAGAATATCGTCAGGCGGTTACCGCTGCTGGCACAGGCTGTATGGCTGCATTAGATGCAGAACGATATTTGCAAAACGTAAAAGAGCTTGTAAAAAGCTAAATTTATATTAATCCAAAAGTAGTTGGAGTTTTTCCCACTTTTTCATCAAGTTTTCTAAATCTCTCTTTTTTGTTTGATATGTATCAAAAAAATTGGTTTGACTAATAGTAGTTTCATAATTTATTTCAAGATCAAAATCTATTTTTTTAATCTCTTTTTCCAAGTCTGAAATTTGTCGTTCTAGTTTTGATATTTTTTGTTGTGCTCCACGAATTTCTTTTTGCCTCTCGTAGGAGTTTTCCTTTTCTTTAATCGGTTTTTTTATTTGGTCTTTACTCTTTTTTTCTAGTTCTTTTATGGAAGAAAATTTTTGATCTTCCAGATATGCATTTATATCTCCTAAAAAAGTTTTGACTTCGCGTTGTTTAAATGAAATCACCTTTTCACAAAGTCCTTGAACAAAGTCACGATCGTGTGAAACCAAAATTAAGGTTCCTTTAAACTTCTTCAAAGCTTCCTTGAGTACGTTTTTAGAAGCAATATCTAAATGATTGGTTGGTTCGTCCATCACTAAAACATTAAAAGGCTGAAGTAGTAATTTACATAAGGCTAAACGATTTCGCTCTCCTCCAGATAGAACATGAACCTTTTTATCAACTGCATCTCCTGGGAAAAGGAATGCCCCTAATAAATCACGAACCTTGATCCTGTTCTCTGGAGTTGCAGAGTCTTGAGCAGATTCAAGTACTGTTTTTTTACCATCTAAATAGGTTGATTGATTTTGAGCAAAATAGCCAATTTGAACATTGTGTCCCAATCTTACTTTTCCCTTACTTTCAAGTTCTCCTACTAAAATTTTTGCAAGAGTAGACTTCCCCTGGCCGTTCTGACCGACAAAAGCGATCTTTTCACCTCTTTCAATATCTATATTTACTGAATCAAGTACATGTTTATCACCAAAAGACTTAGAAATGTCTTTTGCTTCTAAAATTATTTTTCCTGGTTGATGTGAAATAGAAAATTCAAATTTAATTTTTCTACTCTCCTCAGGGTCAATCTCTATTCGATCAATTTTATCCAATTTTTTTATTAGTGATTGAGCCATACTTGCTTTTGACGCTTTAGCACGAAAACGTTCAATTAGTTTTTCTGTTTGTTGAATCTGTTTTTCTTGATTCTTTTGAGCGGCTAGCTGTTGAGTACGAAGTTCTTTTCGAATTTCCATATACTTCGAATATGGTTTTTTAAAATCAAAAATGCGCTGATGAAGAATTTCTATAGTCCTATTTGTAATTTGATCAAGAAACATCCTGTCATGAGAGACCATTACTAAAGCACCCTTAAAATTTTTTAGGAATTGCTCTAGCCAAATAATAGATTCTATATCCAAATGATTAGTTGGTTCGTCAAGTAAAAGAATATCGTTGTCTTTCAAAAGGAGTTTAGCTAATTCAATTCGCATTCGCCATCCTCCAGAAAAAGTATCTGTTGAAGCATTCAAATCATTCATCGTAAATCCAAGTCCTAAGAGTATTTTTTCAGTTTGAGACTGGTAGTGATACCCTCCAATCATTTCAAAACGATTGTTTAATTCATTCAACTCGTCCAATACTTCCATATATGATTGACTTTCGAAGTCTTGGGTTTCCTCCATAATTTTATGGATTTCTTCCTGTCGTATCTCTACTTTTTTAATTTCTTCAAAAGCTAAATAGGCCTCTTCTAAAACTGAACGCCCGTTGTCAAAATCAAGGTCTTGAGGTAAATACCCGATTTTACAATTTTTTTCTAATGCAAAGCTTCCTGATGTTGGCTGATTCTCAAGAGTCATTAACTTTAACAAGGTTGATTTGCCAGCACCATTCTTTCCAATTAAGCCAACATGGTCTCCTTTTGCTA
>Ga0228641_1000531_pt1 | contig 11353 bp, 9 predicted proteins | sample 52DmetaG_FD_186022 | JGI IMG/M metagenome (GOLD analysis project Ga0228641, IMG submission 186022) | Seawater microbial communities from Monterey Bay, California, United States - 52D | ecosystem: Environmental > Aquatic > Marine > Coastal | place: USA: California | collected 2016-10-17 | reverse complement strand
CCAGTTCGCGCTGCCCCCCTCTTGCACCAGTTTCATAATGAAGAAGTCACAGAATTTCCGTTACAGCAGACAGTGGATGGAAGAGAATCGGTTTCATTAATCGTCGATGACGATTTACTACGAATCATTGAAACTCGACTGGATCCAGATGGCCAACGTAGGATGAAAGTCTCTCTATCGATGATGAGGGAAATTACGGGATTTAAGCACCACCATAACCAATTATTGCACAAACATCAATTCTTGTGGATTGGCACTACCATCTGGGGTCTTCTCTTCTTGTTTTTACTTTCAAACACATTTGTGTATTCTATCCTGGGAACTGTTCTAACAGCAGTAGGTGCATGGAACTGGATGAAGATGCACCTTGAAACCCATATCCTCGAATTTTCTAATTCAGGAGGTAGTCTTTCATACACATTGAGAGGATATGGCAACGATCGTCCTTTCTATCGTGCCAGCATGGCATATATCGGTTCTGAGATGGCACATTTCCTTAGAACCGGCACATTAGAGACCGAAGCGGTTCTTGAATTGCATGCAAACCTTGCCGCTCCACCACCTGCATTACCCGCTCCAGAGCCCCAAATCACTACTCCACCTGCATTACCCGCTCCAGAGCCCCAAATCACTACTCCACCTGTTGTCCATCCAGCAGCACCTGAAATGATTGCTACTGGTTTGCCAAATTCTCCACAACCAACGCCCCCACAAAAGATACCACCTCCACCACAAAATATACCCCCTTCGGCCAAGCCTATGGTCGGGCCCCCTGTAGAAACTTCAACAGCAGCACCTGCAGTTTTACCTCCTGCACCAGTACCTCCGCCAGCAACCATTCCATCGGCACCACTGCCACATGCACCTCCACCCCCTTCAACGCCTCTAGCACCACTGCCACATGCGCCCCCACCCCCTTCAACCCCATTGCCGCCGGCTCCAGCCCCGCCTCCAATGGTTGGTGGGCCAATGCCATTACCCCCGCTACCCGGCATCCCCGGCGCTCCAATTCCGTTGGATGCGCCAATGCCAAATGCACCTGAAGTTGCAGTTACAGCCTCTCCAGTTGAAGAGACACTAAGTGAGGCAGAGCAGAACGATTTGTTGAATGAACTTTCGTGATTATGCGATAATTCCACCTGCTGTAGGCATGTTAAGGTGTGCGATTAAATTCGATACCTCTTTATTCAACCCCTCGACATCATTTGGGTCCGGTAATTCATAAACATCAGCCTTGGTAGGTAACGGAAATCCAGGCCCGGGAATTCTTTGTAGCGCTTTACCTAGTCGTAAAGCATCTTCAAGGAAATTATCATTTGAACCGGAATGCCTGTGCTCTAATCTCACCCTCATCCATCTTTGGATGTTCTTTGTATTGTCTCCAATATGAGCTAACATTTTTGATTTAATCACATCATAATCATCGTTCTGAGGCAACAACCGTAAGGACAATCTTAACATTCGATCAATACGAGTATCTCGTGGACTAATTCCGACGTGTTGAGCCAAACTTCGTCGAACATTATCTAAGGCGCTCTCGCCGTTTGTGGAGAGTTGATTCGCTAGTTTTTCTAACTGGATGGTACGCAAGAAATGTACAATGTTGTCCAACACTTCTTTCGAACTCTCGTCTGTCGAGTTCGGGCTTATTCGACTTTTTGATTCGTCATTTACTTTCTTGATGGAAGCCTCAGTTGGCATATCTTCATTCTGATCATTGGCCGTGCTCACTGTATTATGCGGGCGTATTTTAACATCCTTTTCAGTGATTACTTCACTTTCAGATTCTGAACCTATCGGTTTATTTTGAGCAGGTAGGTCCTTTTTATCCTTCTTTTTGGGAGCCTCAACATTCTCTTCTTCGACCCGTTCTTCAACAGCTTCCAGAATAGCCTCATAGGCATCCTCCATCGCATCTTTTGGGACCATGGTTTGGTATCTTTCAGAATGTTCAGGAACAGGAACCAATGTACGACGCGTTAAATCGGGAGTCCATGATTCGAAAACAAAGTCCTCATCTTCAATAGGTCTTTTTGCTAGGTGTTTTGTTAACTGAGGAATGCTCTCTACTAGCGCATTCAGTTGAGTAGGGTCGCGAAGTTGTTGTTGAACTTCTAAAGCTAAAGCGACATCACGATGCCAATGAAGACGCGAAATTCTTCTTTTCAAAGAGGCGAAATTTCGAATTGAATCACGCGCTGAGTTGATTTTTTGTGCAACGACGACCGGTTCATCCTCGACCGCTTCAAGCAAGTTGTGAACCTCCCATCCTGCCGATAGCAGTAGAGTCAACTCTTGTCGAGTCCGGCTTTTTAGTCTCTCATGGATGCTTCCAGCCACGAGCGAGCCTCCGAATTTTAGTACAGAACTCCCCATTCCATGCCTTTGGATGTGAGCTATTTCATTTTCAAAATCGAGCAGAGTAAATGAAGCAGTATTGGTGCTTTCATTGGCTTTTCCATCTGCTATTAGCCGTCGCCAATCACTTTCTAACATTCTGCGATGCCGGGCACCTCTCCGAGCCAGATTTTCTATGAATTCAGAAGTATTGTCAAGAAGTTCAAGGTCAACATCAATTTCCTTCAACAGATTGATACGTTCAGAGACCTCGTTTTTGCTTTCAAATGACGTATCGAGGTTCGATAACTTGCCAATACATGCTACACGTAGTTCAAACAGGTGCTGTTTTTTCTTTAACATATTCAATGCACTTCTTGGGTCTCGTACAATTTCTTCATTCCAATCCAACATTATAAGGCCCTGATGTTCATAATTTTCGATAAACATCATCGCTTCAATCTCATATTGCTTCCATTGTTGATCCAAAAGGTCGACATAATCGATGAACTGTTCAGTTTGTTCTAGTTTTCCAGCATATTGTGAACCAGAATGTTCGATATCTTCCCAAAGAGAAGTAATTTGAGACCATCGTTCGAGAGCGGTGAGATGGAGGTGAAGGGTTTTCTCAATCTCAGGGAGGTTTGTTTCCCACTCAAGCAATTCTTCGGGACGAATACTGTCTCCGTGTGGAAATTCAATACCTTTAGCCCTCCATTCATTGAGCAAATCATTGAGTCGTGCTAATCGTTGATGCAGGTTATCGGCAATAGCATCCATTTGGATTCTGAAATTGCGCAATTCTTCAGTTGACACGCCTTGAATAAGGTCAATTCGCCGTACTTCATGATGTTCAGCTAATCCAGGGTCAAAAATGGCGATTTGCTCAAGGATTAGTAGCCTCAATTCTTCGTGGAGGTCGTGCAATTCATGCAATTGAGTAATCCAGTCGAGTGCATCGATGATAGGCATCTGCCCAACATTACCAACATCAAAACCTGCCTTTGAGAGCCTTTTTGCAGCATTTGACACCGCATCACGCTGACGTTTTTCATCCAATTCAATAGCTGAAAGAGAATCGATGATTTCGTCATAATTCTCCGGGCTATGAAGTATCGGTGATAATATTTTGGCAGATGGAAGCGAGGACGCATCAAGGGCGTCGAAACGGGCTATAATAGAAGCCAATTCGTTCTCAAGTCCTGCGTCTCTCCATTGTTCCTCGCCTCGATGCAATTCCAATTCCCAAGGGCGCCAATCTAATGCCCATAACCTGTATTCTTCTTGCACGCGTTCTGCATTCATTGGATCGCGTAATTCTTCCTCCCATGCCCGACTTAATTCTAATGATCGAGAATCGACGGATTCTCCCAAATAACCAGTTCTTTCCAACAGTTCTTGTGCCAATTCCACTGTGAAATCTGTGTAAACAAGCCGCTCACTTGCTAAGTCTTCATTTTCAGATAAGAAATCCTCAATGGAGGAGATATTCCAACCTTCATGTTGAAGATCTTGGAGCCGTTCATAATACCAGGGCTGGTTTTCATTGTCCAAATCAACCCCCATGACTACGACCCAATGGGTGAAAAACAACGAGAGCCTTTCAATGTGAGCAAAGAAAAAAACCCATTGAACCCATTTTCGAACAGAGTTTCTTTTTCCAGACTCATTTGCAACGGGTTGGATAAATTGTAAAGGTCGCAAAAACCCCATTTACACACATGATTTATCCGCAGACCATAAAGAGGCTTAGTACGGGTGAAGTCCAATGGACCCCGTAACAGTAGCATTTGGACTCGCTTGTATTGGTGCCGGAGGAGGCGCGGGTTTTTGGTTGAAAAAGGCAGACGAGCGCTTACAAAACCTTTCAGAAAAAGCCATTGTCTTACAAGAAGGGCAAGCCGCCCATTTTTCCCACCTTAATGCAGAAGTGAATTCTCTACGAGGGCAACTTTCAGACATGACCGGTCTAATTCACTCCTTACGGGCAACACACCCCGAAATTGATGGTGCAATACTCATCCACTCTACCATCAATAATCTTGAATCATCGGGCTTGGAAAGTAATGTAGATATTCGATTGGAAACGATATCTGCAATCGAGGCGCTTCTATCGTCGATTCCTACTGATGCGATTGTTGGTGGAGAAAGCCTCCTCACAGCATCTACAGAGCGACTTCTAGGTCGATTATTGGACCTGCTTGAGGAAAGAAGGATTTCTATGGATGAACTTGGCATCAGCCCAGTTGCTGCACATAGACTGGGCCATGCGTGTTTACACCTCAGTCGCTATGCATGGGCAGAGATGTCTTTTGGAGTTGCATATCGCTCATCACCAGGTAACAAGAATATCCTAGAAGCATTGGAGCATGTTGCGTTGTTAAGAGGCGATGATGAACTTCGCCGACATTGGTTAGAAGCAAGGATGACCGTCAGTCCGGACGAGCCGGAACTGCTGAGAGCCCATGCCCATCTATTGGCTAAAATGGGTGATTCCGAGGCTGAACGCGATGTGCGAAGATTAGAAGCATTGGGTCTTGAAACCGCAGCAGACCGTTCTTTACTTTCTGGTCTTAGGGCTCGCGCAGGTTCTCGTTCCGAGGCTCTAGAAGCCATCGAACAGGCTCTTGCAGAAAATCCGAATCAATCGGATGATTGGTGCAGTTATGCAACCCTACTGCATGAAGACGGGGAGCATGGTAAAGCACAACAAGCTGTAGAACGCTGCCTAGAAATTGATCGTCAAAACGGCATGGCATGGGCATTGTTAGCCAAACTACTTGCACCAATGACAAACAAACTGAAGGACGCCCTCAAGGCAGCAACTCATGCTGTTGCTTTGCAGGCAGGTGGGACGGAATTAATTTTCTTGAAATCTGATTTGTTAATGTCCAGCGGAAAGGTTACAGAGTCTGAAGAAACACTGGTCAAGGCATTGCTTGAGAGCCCTGACAATGCTGAATTACGTGCCAGAATGGCAAGTCGTAAATTGATAAATGGATTTATTGACGAGGCACAAACGCTTCTGGACGAAACCCCTCTTGGAATTGACCACTCGCTTCTTCATGTTATTGAAGGGCGACTTCATCTTGCACGAGCGGACCGTCAAAGAGATGGAACCGGACAGACGGACCAAGCATTGCTTTCCGATGCTGTAACTTCATTTAATGATGCATTGCGGCTTGACCGAGAATCAGGAGTTGCTTGGCTTGGACTTGCCCGAACTAAGCGTTTGTTAAGCGACATTGAAGGGGCGTCTGAAGCAATTGCTCGAGCGCTTCGTTTGTTATCAGAGGAGGACCCTTCCGCATCATCTGAAGCAGCACTTCTTGCTTTGGATATGGACGACCTCTCCTCGGCATCGAAACATATCGATGCTGCAGCAATACACGGAAATACAGCTACGATTCATTATGTTCGCGGTAACATTTCTGGCCGGAAAGGATTCCTAGACAAGGCGCTTATGCACTACGATGAAACACTAAACTTGGATGCCAGCCACATTAGGGCCCGGCTTAACCGAACGAGTATTTTGATGGCCATGAAAGAAGGGCGAAGGGTGCTTGATGACTGTGAGATCCTTCTTGATTTAGCCCCATCGTTTACACTCGCTCGACTGCGCCGTGCTGAAGGCTTCATGTTGATGACTGAATGGGAAAAGGCGCGTGACGACCTCAAAATGGTGATTGAAAAGTCCCCTCATCACTATCAAGCACTGACGAAACTTGGTGCGTGCTACCTTTCTCAAGAACGGCCAGAGCGAGCTGAAAGCCCACTTAATGAAGCGATTCGCTTGAACCCAGACTATGCCCCAGCATGGCACCAACGAGGCCTTCTGTATCTTGAACTTAAGGAAATGGATGCTGCCTATGATGACTTCCAAGCAGCAATACGTTGTGATGCAAACCATCTTGATTCACGCCTTCATATTGCAGCAACCCTCCACCAACAAGAACGCCATGTCGAGGCTGCGGCAGCATGGCGCGCTGTGCTTGCGATCAACCCTGACCATCCAGCGGCACGCAAACGCCTTGCCGAATCTGAAATAAGAATGTCCTGACGGCATAAATTCATTATAGGCGCAACACTAGGTGGTGTTATGCAGGGCTCACCACCTCCTCAACAAGATTTAGGAAGTGTATGGGACCAAGAAGTACCCCAACAACAAACCTTCGAGCAGCAGCCTTCTCAGCAACAAGCCTATGGTAACAACGCTCAAATTTTTGGAAATCCGACGTATAACATTCCAATGGGCGGCGCTCAAATGTATGTCTTTCCAAAGACCAGTGCTTCAACAGCACTTGGCTTGTCAATCGCTGGATTGGCCCTAGGCATCATGTGCTTTCCACTCTGTGGCCTCCTTGCAGTTCCTGGATTTTTTATGAGTCAAGCGTCTTTGAACATAACCAATTCAATGCCGAACCATCCTGATTCTGGTACAGCAAAAACTGCTCAGATCGTCAGTCTGATTACTCTTGGCTTGATGTTGGTAGCAGCTGCGCTGTTCGTACTTTTCATTGCCCTAGAAATGAACGGAAGTTCAGGATTTTAAGTTTAGTGATATGAGTAGGCGATTAATATGCAAGGAGCCCCACCACAACAACAGATAAACCCACAACCAAGCAGTGTAGCCTCTAAGTACGGCGATGGTGCACAGGTATGGGGCCAAGTACCGAACCAAATCCCTATACAACAAGGAATGCAAATGGGTGGCTTCTACCCTCAAACACAAGCGGTTTTGGCGCTCGTCCTTTCGATTCTGGGCATCGTCGGCTGTTCAATCTGCACTGCAGTACCCGGGCTTATATTAGCAAACGGGGCCCTTCAAACTACCAATTCGATGCCAGGCCATCCAGATGCAGGTACTGCAAAGGCGGCCCAAGTCATAGCATGGATTGTTATTGGACTTTCAATACTAACAATCTTTGGCTATTTAGCATTGTTCGGAATACTATTGGCTACTGAAGGCTCAGGCGGCCTCTAATCCGTTTTTACTTGCGGTTTTGTTAACTCTTTATCCGAGAGTTCATACATGGCCTTCCCTTCTTACTAGCATGGGCGTTAGGATTCATGCTTTACCCATCGTGTCCTTTCTCTTTTTCTTGCTCGTCGCTCGGGAAATTTATCCTTATGTTGAACCGCTCAACAGCGAAGTTATCGATGGTTATGAAATTAAAAAAGTCGCATCTGGTTTTGGAGGCCCTACTTGCCTAGAATGGGCAGATAATGTCACCTTACTCATGTGTGACCGAGACTCAGGTCGAATTTTAGCGTTGAATTCAACGGATGGATTTAGGTCTACAACATTAGTTTCAAATCTTAACCATCCACACGGCCTTCACCTCACTCAAGACCACCTCTTCGTGTCTGAAGAGGGTAAATTGACTCGATACGATCGCTCAGGGATGGAATTTAACAATTCCACAATTCTCGTTGATAACATTCCAAGGGGTAATCACCAAACGAACGCCATTAATGCTCTACCAAACGGAACCCTCATCTGGCACAGCGGTTCAACATGCAATGTTTGTGAAGAAGACGATCCACGTAACGGTGCGCTCCTTTGGGTAAATCCAGAAACAGGCGCTCATGGAATTCTTGCATCTGGGGTTCGAAATTCGTTTGACGGCACTTGGGTGCCGGGAATGGGGTACCTGTTTTCGGACAACGGCCGAGACTGGGATGGAGATCATCCCAATGAAGAAGTCAACCTCTTGGTCGAAGGAGCAGCGTACGGTTGGCCTGATGACGACCCGGAACACCCAGTCCCTTTTGGGACCCTTGGGCCTGTTGCTGAATGGACGCCACATACTTCACTGAATGGAATGGATTTGCGACCTCATAATTCGGAACTTCCCGGATTAAACGAAACTCAAGGCTTCACATTGTATGCTACAGTATACGGCTCATGGAACACTTTACTGCCGAAAGGACATGAAATTGTCCGAATTGATTTCACACTCCAAGACCCTAACAGTAGCCTTCCAAGTGAACAATGGGACAGTAAAGTTACACGGTTTGCCACCGACTTAGGAACGCCTCTCCCCCTTCGTTTTGGCCCGGATGGCTCTCTTTATTATGCAACATTTGGTAGTGGCGGCACGCTGTATAGGATTACAGCGAGTTGAGCCATTTACTCAATCTTCGTACACCTTCTCGAATGTTTTCGGGAGATGTAGCATATGAGATTCGAATGAAACCTTCTCCTCCTTCGATGAGAGAGCCTGGAATAAGCTGGACTTGCGCCTCCTCAAGTGCCCGAGTTGCAAATTCAATGTCATCCATCCCAGTTCCACTGATATCACAAAAAGCATAGAACGCTCCTTCAGGCCGAGGCACGACTACTCCTGGGAGTTCAGTTAGTAGTTCGTGAATGAGATTTCTTCGCTCTTTAAACGAGGCTGCCATCATGGCGGTTTCTTCTTCAAGTCCAAGGGCTACTGTGGCCGCAGGCATCATAAAAGTTGCAACATGCGTTGCTGCACTGACATTAATTTTCTTAACTCCATCCATGACCTCTTTCGGGCCAGCAATCCAACCAAGTCTCCATCCAGTCATAGCCCAACCTTTGGACCAGCCTCCAACGGTTAGCGTTCTTTCGTCTCCTCCTGGTAAAGTTGCAGGCGAGGTGTAGGGGTAATCGGTCCACACGAGAGTTGCGTATATCATGTCGTCAATAATCCACAGGTCGTGTTTGACTGCGAACTGAACAATTTGTTCAATTTCGTTGGGAGTATACACGGCTCCTGTGGGGTTATTCGGTGAATTCAACAGTATCGCTTTGGTTTTTGGAGTGATTGCCGCTTCAAGTGCACTAAAGTCTGGGTGATAGTTGTCGCGATTAACCGGTACGTGTACCGGAACGCAATTGAGCAATTTTAACATTCCATCGTAGGATGGCCATGCAGGCGATAGTAGGAGTACTTCGTCTCCCACATCTAATGTGGCCATCATTGCATAGAGTACGGCTTGCTTACACCCCGGGGTTACAACAACATCTTCTGGGTCGATTTTTATATCGTGAACCGTGAGGTGTTGTGCAACAGCATCACACAATTCTACCGAACCCTGTGTACGAGTATATGCAGTCTCGCCACGGTCGAGTGCGGCTTTGACTGCATCAACTATAGGCGCCGGAGTATCAAAGTCCGGTTGTCCGACTGTAAAGCGAATAACTTCGGGCCCAGGAGGTGCCAAGAAAGCAGCAAAACCAATGCCCACTTGTTCCAATGAACGATTTATCTTTGGCATAATACCGCATCCCTTCAAACAAGCAAAGCCTATTTGATAACCTTAACGAAACGGTCCTTTGATATCAAGACTGCGCGTAATATTGTGCGTAAACGGTAATTTTCGAGAAGAGCACAGGCTGGGATTTGAACCCAGGTAAGAGGATTTGCAATCCCCGACGTAGCCGCTCCGACACCCGTGCAGTGTTTCACCGATTGACCAGTTCTATTTCAACGCAACCGACGAAAAAAACCCGAAAGTTCGAGGTTCATATTGAGAGATATTTCTTAAGACCTGTCGTTAGAAGAGGCCAATATGGGGAAAACTGAAGTGCTGATTCCTCCAAGCACCCCTCCGAATTTGTATTATGATTGTAGGTATGCAGTACTTCGTGAACCAATTGGATTTGAGCGAGGAAGTGAAATCCTTGACGACGACAACCAGGCTATTCATGCATGGATTGAAGAAAATGGGCTCATCATGGCTGTTGGTCGTGCCCACTTGATTCCTAAAGAAAGCGATGGTTCTTCCGCAGACCATCCTGGCCCAAGTGCCTCGCAATGTCCACCTTTCGGCCCTCTTGCCGATATAAAAAACCGTCCTGCAGTACAAATTCGGCAAATGGGTACGCGCCCCGAATCGAGGAGGATGGGCTATGCTGCGGAGGTTTTGAGGGCATTAGAAAACACTTCAAGCCAACATTTCGGTGCCAAAATCGGCCTATTGCAAGCGCGTGAGGCCGCAATACCGTTCTACTTGGCCCAGGGGTGGAAAGTTGTTGATCAACCCTACATAATTGCCGGAATAGGGCCACATAGGTCGATGATTAAATATTTTCAAACATGAATTGTTCATATACGGTCAAAATTCTGCAATTACAACGAAATGAATACCGACGGGGCTTAGCCCCGGAAAATTGGGAAAACCTTACTGCGTCGTTAATAATCTTAAAAAACCCATTTTTTGAGGTAAAACGGCAAAAAATCGAGGAGATATGATGAAACAACAGCAAATCAACAAGAAAGAACCTTATTATGGAACCACGGATGACGAAATAGCAATGCCCTCCGAGCAGAGCCTACACAAGGCACGTAATGAAAAATATCTGAAAGCCCTCCAAACTCTTGCTGAAAGAGACCCCGAAGGCTTCTCAAATGTCGCTACTGAATTGATTAAACGTAGTGTATGGAATTGGCGGGGTGCCGACCCATTCTTTGCTGAACGACTCTCGAATTGGATTGATACTGCTCACAAGTGGAGCGATTTCAAAGAAATCTTGCCCAAGGAAGCACATCTCGCTCGCCGGAAAACTGTTGAGAAATTATCATATGATCAATTACCTCAACAGTACAGCAATTTTCTTCGACATCTATCTGACCGTTTTGAAGGAGACTACACTCGTTGGGATGCCTCTAAGAGAGACCAATTTACGATTCTTGGAATGCTTGCGCTAGAGGGCAAGGAAGGTGTCCGTCAAGGACGTCTTATACACCATCTCGGTCTTGACAGCATTGGGAGTGTAGGATTGCCAGGGTCCAACGCCATCCGAGCCGCAAAAATCGCTTTGAGCCGTTCTGCTAAACCATTACAACTTTGGGCGCCAGCTAGCGGTAATGGCAGCGAAAGATTACATGCTTTTGCCGATGCAAATCTAGCCGACCTTGTGGCGCGATTCGTTCTGAATCAGCAGGCAGCAATTCTGCTCCCTCCTGCAATTACTCTTGGGGCTTAGAACGCTCACTGAGACGCGCCTTTCATATAGGGTTGTACGGTTCCAATATGTAGA
>Ga0228641_1000516_pt1 | contig 11498 bp, 1 predicted proteins | sample 52DmetaG_FD_186022 | JGI IMG/M metagenome (GOLD analysis project Ga0228641, IMG submission 186022) | Seawater microbial communities from Monterey Bay, California, United States - 52D | ecosystem: Environmental > Aquatic > Marine > Coastal | place: USA: California | collected 2016-10-17 | reverse complement strand
TGTCAGTTCAATGGTGTTGTCGGTGATGCTTGGACCGGTGTATCCACCAGCTGCTCCACCTTCAACCATGAAGACATCCGTACCACCGTCACCATAGGAGTCACGGAGGGTCAGAGTGTAGCTTCCCGCATCGGTGTACGTGGCCAGTGGTTCGTAAGCGGTGTTGCTTGCGAACGTGTTGGTTGGCCACGAATCTTGGGTACCGTCAGGCTTGTCGATGGTGATGCTTGCTTCATAGCCCCACGAATCGGTCTGAATGTTAACCGCCATGGTCTTGCCAGCAGCAAGTGTCACCGTACATGTTGTAGGTCCGGACGAGTACGAATAAGATCGAATCGTACACAAAGACGAGGTTGGCGCTGGCGGGTTCGTCATTGAATCAAGAACGATACCTCCATCAGCGTCAATCAAAGTGTTGCCAGTGACATCACCATATCCACCGTTGATATCGATACCAGCGTGGGATGCATCACCGTTTCCGTTGATGGTGTTGTCAGAAACCTCGAAATCAAGAGCGTTTACCATGTACACACCGTTTGCGAGTGTGTTGATGGTGTTGTCAGTAATGACTGCACCTTCGTGGTCACCTGGGTAGAAGGCAATTGCTCCATTGCTGGTGTCACCGGAATTGAAGGTGTTACCAGAGATGGTTGCGAAGTCTGCGTCACCGTTGGTGTATGCCCAGATGTCAGCGATTTCTCAACCATCGTTGAACGTGTTGTCCGAGATGGTGATGTTGTCTGCTCCGACCACACCGTTGTGGTAGTTGTAGTATGTTGCTCGCTCGAGCATCACACCGACACCACAGTTGTTGAAGGTGTTACCAGAGATCACGCCACCGTCGCCACCAGAAATCTGCATGCAGATGTCAGTTACTTCAATCGCGTTGTTCAGCGAGGTGTAACCCTTGTAGTGGGTAATGGTTGAGTTCGTCACTGCGAGGTCTTCTACTTCCCAATTGTAATTGTTGTAGTAGTTGTAACCGTTTGCAATGTCAATCGTAGCGATGTTCGACAGCACGGTGTTGTTCATCACGAAGTGGGCGAAGTTGTAGAAGTAGTACCCGAGTTCAATGGCGAAAGATTCACCGCTGTCATCATCGACTGCCACACCGTAGATTCCACCGTCGTTCATGTACAATCCAGCGCCACCGGGGCTCTTGGAGTAGTAGCGCGACGCTCCAACGAAATCGTACGCACCGGTGGTGAGCAACGTTGTTCCGTTGAAGTTGTAATCTGTTCCACCGTTGAAGTACATGTACCCGGTATCCACCATGACCACTTCGTTGGTCAGGCTGGTGGAGATTCCACCATAGTAACCGTATTCGGTCACAGTACCACCGGATCCGTCATCAAGGGTTCGGGATCCCGTAGTTGAGAACGTGCCTGAGCATGTTGCCACGGTTGTGTAAGCAGTGCTTGTGAAACCATAGCACACACGATGGTTGATCTTCTGCGTGAGAGCAATTGACTCGGTGTTTCCAGCTTGGTCAACAAGAGACACAGCAGTGTTTGCGTGCCGGAAGTCAGCAACAGTGTTGTTGTAGAACACTTCAGCCACAGTCATTGCGGTGTATCCAGCGAGTGATGGAATGTCCTTACCGTTCGCGTCCACAGTTGCGGTCGTGAAGGTGAGGTCGCTCGCAACACCGTTGCTATCGGTCACCGCTGATCCTGCTGCGCCGCCACTGGCGTCGAGTAGGCTTACGGTTGCACCGACAACAGAATTCGTGTCTGCGCTGAGGGTAACATCCAAAGTTCGCATGCGAGTGAACTTCCCGGGTCCTGTGACATCGACGGAGTCAACGTCAACAGTACCTTCGACATAATCAACCATTGAACTTCCAGTAATCACGATGTCCTGGGAGTTAGCCATGGTCATGTCAGTCAAACTGAACTCACCGGAACCTGCTGTTTCGATTCCCACAGCGTTTGTGGAAATTGTCATGCCGTCCATGGTCACAGCATTTGCTGTGTTTTGACCATACTTGAACGCTGCACCAGCGCTGTTCGTTACCGTACCAGTGACATCTCCAGAGATGTCCTTAGCGTAGTACACACCGGCAGAGGTTTGGCTGTCCAAATCAAGGTTTTCCAATCCAATTGAACCGGATGCGGAACTGCTGACGAGGACACCGTAGGTTCCACCGTCAACTTCCAAACCGTCGATCGTCGCTGCTGATTGACCAGTGATTTCGACACCGGAGTCAACAGGTGAGGACACCGCAATGTTCTCGAATGCACCAGCAGCGTATGCGCCACCGATTTCGATTCCATTTTCTGCTCCAGAGATGGAACCATCCTTGAACAGAGGCGTACCGGATTCACGGACGTACTCGCCGAGATCTGCTGCATTGTTACCTGCTCGTGCAACGAACTCCATGCGGTCTTGGAAGTTGTCAGCACGGTTGTGCAAGACGTCGATGTACAGCGAAACCTTGGAGATGTTCGAAGCCGAGATGTCCACAGTAGGCATGGTCAAACGAGCACCTTGTCCTGGACTCATGTAATACGTGTAAGCGCGATCTGCACAGACGTTGTATGACGATGGGTATCCGCCACCATAGCCTTCAGGAGGCGTGAATGGTCCGTTGGTACCACCGTGATATGAGGTGTAGTAGAGAGCCCAGTAGTGGTACGGGTAGTAAGCGTAGGAACCGGTTGGGGTCACGCCATCGATGTTTTCCCACCCGAAGCCGAATTGATCTGGAGCTTCGTAGTAGCCAGGGTATCCCGGATTGGTTCCAGGGCCACCAGGCCAGTAGCGCCACATGTAGTAGAAGTAGCCCTCAAGGCCAGACGGGTAGTTTGGCCCGAATGAGTAACCATAGTAGTCACATGACCAACTTGGTACACCACCTGTAGCACCAGCAGCGTAGGTAGCGGTTGTACCGACACCAGATGCTGGGTCTGCTGAACTGTATGGGTAGTAACCGAGGTCAGAGGATTGGGTGACGTTCCAAGCGTTTCCGTTGCTGTCTTCCAACTCAATGTTGTATCGGTCAGTGATCATGTAGTACTTCGTGGTAGCGTAGTTGTATGTTGGGTGAGCGTTACCGCCACCGTAGATACTGTTCCAGCCAACTTGGAGGTAGTCCTGCGAGAGGTAGGTCGACAAGTCAATCTTGTAAGTCTTCCAACCAGTGCTTTCACCGCTAAGCAAAGTGCTGCGGTAAACGGTAGGCAAGGACATACCACCGTACACGTCAACACCAACGGTGTTGTCGGTTGCGGTGAATCCATCAACTTGAGGAGCGCCGTTGTATGATTGAATACCAACTGCAGCGTTCTTTACGATGATGTTTTCGATGGTTCCGCCGGATGCTTCGACCCAGAGTGCGGTACCGGTTTGTCCGGTGTTAATGATGCTTGAATCTGCGATGTTTGCAGTTCCGCCATCAATCTTGACCGTGGCCATTTCTGAGTTCGATGCGGAGGCACCGAACACTGTAGCGCTGTTGCTCATGACAAGAGTTGCACCGTCACCGATTAGGAGAGCAGCACCAGTTGTGGAGTCTTGAGCGACGTCACGAACGGTACCACCATCGATTTCGAGGGTTCCATCTTGGATGTCCATGTGGAGCCCATAGGTGGACGAAACAGCCCTCACAGTACCAACAGCACCTGTGTCAGGTGACAGGGTTACCTTGAGTGAACCACCATCGCTGATGGTCAACACAGGGGAACTGGTTGCTGTGCTCTTGACCTTTAGGACCGAGCCCAAGAGGACAATGTTACAGCCGTCGAGCAAGAGGTCAGCAGCCAAGGTCATTGGTGTGCTGTCGAACACGTATGCGTCGAGCGCAGCATCGTAGGTGGTTGCGAGGGTCACGTTAGCAGCGATCCATGCACAGTCCATACCTGCTTGGTCGAATTCCACAGGAGCAGGTTCGAGCAAGAGGTCAATGGTGTCTCCAACGGTGTAGGTTCCATCTGTTGGGTACCATGCATCCGTGTAGAGGGTTTCATTCTGTCCTGCTGCACCGAACGCACGCAAGTTGTGGTCGTCGTAGCTGTTGCCAGATTCGTCACCGGTGATGACCCACACAGTGGCCATACCGTTTGCATCGGTGATGTGGGAGCCAACTTCGAAGAGTTCAGATCCGGATGAATCAACGACGGTTGCACTGACGTAGTGTCCAGATTTGTACACTATAGTGGCTACGTTGTTGATCAATGCGTTACGGTAGGTGTAAGCTGTTGCCAGTCCACCGTACCAGATCTCCGAGGAGGAGGAAGCAGTCACCTTTCCATCAGTTCCATCGTAGGCGGAGGTCGCTCCGTCAACGAGGACGTGAATCAAGCGGACATCCGAGTTGGTGTCTGCGTAGGCAAAGTCTGCAAGTCCGGTACCGGAGGTGGTCACGTCAGTTTGACCGATGGTGACATCGGAGTATCGGGCGTAAACCATTGGATCAACGGTGTTGGCGTGGGTGATGTCTCCATTCTCGATGGTCATCGTGTTCGCAGCGATTGAACAACCGTTGGAACTGACACCGGTTGCGGTGACAGTGTTCATGTGGATGTTCCAACCACAACCGCTCACTGAAATGTCAGTAGCGACCATGTTGTTCATAGGCACCAAAGTCGAGGTGATTGCGTTACCAGTCATCGATAGCGAACCAATGGTCACGCTGTCGAAAGTACCAGGTTGCACACGGGTCATTGCGGTGTCACCAGCGGTCACGTCGTCGAAGACGGCGTTGTCTGCAGATGGCCCGTTACCGGTGCTTGCTGTTCCACCAGGGGTGATGGTCATGGTTGCGGAACCGAAATCGACGGTGGTCATCATGATTGCGTCCATTGCTTCGATTGAAACCGATGCGTAGTCGTCTGCGTCAAAGTTGTGAAGCACCACTTCGCTGCCACTGCCTGCTGCGGATCCGAATGCGGTTCCGGTTTGGGCGCTAGCTGCGTTAGCAGTCACGTTGCTGACGGTGACGGATGCAAAGTCGACATCGATGAGGTTGACGTATGCGTTGGTCACTGTGGTGTTCTCTAGGAAGAGGGCACCGCCTGTTGATCCGGCGACGTTGACGATTGCACCACCAGCGGAGTTTCCGTCGGTGTTACAGTCCTTCATAGTACCTTCAGTGAGTGTTGCCACGGTGTCTTCTGCGAAGTCGAAACAAGCAGAGTCTGCGCCGTCAACGCTGAATTCGTTCATGGTCACCGCAGTGCCTTGTCCGCTTCCGTGAGAGAAAGCAGAGCCGACATCGGTGAACGTCACATGGTCCATCGTGAAGTTACCAACGTTAGAGTTGGTGCTTGGCGAGGATCCGTGGCGTGAACCAGCGGAGATTGCAGCGTCAGAAGTGTTTGCGAAGTCAACGTAAGAGAATGTATGACGGTCATCTGTGCCTGACGAGCAAGCAGCAGTGAATGCCATTCCAGTCCAGTCAGCACCATTTGCACCCTCGATGAGGATGTGGTCGGTGCTGTTTCCATTGAGCGTCATCTGATCACAGGTACCGTCAAAGGAAATTCCCTTGCCGGCTGCGACCTGAATAATCACACCTGGTTGCACAGTCAAATCAGCCGAAATGGTGAGGTAGTCACCGCTTGGGTTGATTCGGATTGGGCTGTCAGTAGCGTCCCATGTGGTGTCTTGGGTGATGTCGGATGTGACATCAGTACCCTTGCCTTCGAAAGGCATGGTTCGATAGTAGACACCACAATCGGTGTTTGTGTTCTGGTAGCAGTAGTAGGTACCGTAGTATGACCAGTATGGTGCGATTGTACCTGCACGAGCAAAGCTGCTCGAGGAGTATGGCAACTGTGGCATGTTACCATACCATGTGGTCATACTTCGAACCAATGCAGTGGATCCAGAACTCACAAAGTGCATGTTACCGTGTCGTCCGAGGTTGATACGGTCGTTGCTGTCTGTGTAGTTGTAATCAGTACCGAAGTAGGTAAAGTTGAATCCATCGGGCATTGCGATGTTATCAGCACACTTGTTCGCCCATGTGTTCCAGTAGTAACTGGATGCGCAGTAGTAACCAGACGGTTGACCGCTGGATGAACCCGTGATTGCCGAGGCATCAGCGTTCACCAAGCCAGAGAGGCCACGGTCGAAAGACTCGAAGCTGCTACCGGTCGAAGTTGTCGAGATTCGGTAGTTGGCAGGGTGAGGGTTTGTTCCAGTGATGTACTGAGTGCTGGTTCGGTGTCGGATGGTTTGACCCATTGTTCGGGTTTGGTCCATGAATCCAACAGTAGCAGCGTCATACGAGTTGGTACAAGCGTCGTCGTACTTGAACTCGATTTCGTTGGTAACGTCATAGAAGACGGCTTGGTACGTACAGTAGTCATTCGAGGAGTAACCCATGTCTCGCCATTCAACGATGAACATCTTGTTTGGATCGCCGACTGAGAAAGATTCGGTCGATGTCGTCTGGGTGTTAATTCCACCAGCGACTGTCGATACGTCTTCAGCCTTCATGTAATACTCAACAGTGTCTCCACGTTCTAGGTCTTCGATGTCTGCAGACCATTCACAGTTCGACAACGAACAATCTGCTCGTGTCTTACCGGATTCTTGAGTCATGACGACGGAAGTCCAGGATCCAGCGGTGCCGCCATCAGGGGTCACACGGTAGTACATGGTTGGACCGACGCCAGCGGAGGTGCTCACATTGAGACCTGCTGGTGGGTCGCCTGCATCAGAGATTACTGCGCTGATCGTTCGTGACTTGCTGTGGGAATCAGCAAGTGCAGAATGGGTGAATTCAGGTTTGAACGTATCAGGTGTTGGTGCAACATTACCGAACTTGTAGGTGACATCACCAGAGGAGGCGATTCGGCCGTAGTAGCCCATACCGAGTGCGAATCCGCTCCACTTGTAGTTGGTGACACCAGAGTATGCACCAGCGTAGTAGTAGGCAGAGGAACAGTCGTTGTAAGAGCTGTATGGGCTGCGCCAGAAGTAGGTGAAACCATTGCTGGTCACACACAAGCGATTAGCGTTTGTTCCAGCACCGCCGGTTTCGTTACCGAATCCGAACTTGCCGAACATGCCACCGTAGTCGCTGCCCAAGGTAATCTTGTAGGCGTTGGTGTACCCGTACGAGCGGCTGCTGTCAGCGGAGGTTCCGCCGTTGAGCGTTTCGTCGATTGAAGTCGATGTACCGATTCCAACCATTGCGAATGCGTTGCTCGAGCTGTCGTAGAGGTACATCAGGTTCATTCCAGGACCGTTAGCTGCTGAGATGGTGAGGTATCCACCATCATCGCGGTGCAGTTGGTCGATGTTCGATCGAGTTCCACCCATACCGTTGTACCCAGACGACGCAGTGGTCGTGTGCTGGACAATCCAGTTCGAGTAGAAGTAATACGACGAAGAGTAGAAGCAAGAGCTGCTACCGGTTCCACAAGACGAAGTGTCGAATTCGAAGTAGTATTCGTTGCTGTCGTCAAAGTGAGTCATCTGTCGATCGAAGTATTGGTTTGCACCTGGCGAGTAGTAGTTGGCTGCGTGCACATCTGTGGTGAGTACAGTCAACTTCTTGGTGGTTCCAGCATCCACAACATCTTCCACTGCGAAGTAGTAAGGTGTTGGGGTGGTTTGGGCGCCAGTGAGTGCAGGATCGTATCCAACATTCGCACCGCCAGCGGTGTTGAGGTCTTGGAACTTCCAATAGTACTCGACGTAATCGCCTGCAGAGATAGTCGCTGTGGTTGCCTTGAATTGGCATTCAGAGGAGGTCGAACTGCAGGTTCCAATGCTGCTTGCTGTGACGCTGGTGTACGAACCGTTGTTGAGTGCGTAATTGAGCGTTGGAGCGTTTGCAGTTGTGGTGTCAATACCAGACATATCGGTGAGGGTCGTGAAGAAAGTGCGGGCACCTTCAATGTACGATGTCACACCGCTGTATGGGACAAAGCCAGACAGAGGAGCGTCCGTGTCCGAGCCACCAGAGTAGGTGATTTGGATGTAGGAGTTCGACGAACCAGAGGTGTAAGCGTAGCTGTACAAGTAAGTGGATGATGTCACTCGCTGTCCAATTCCGACGGTACCGGAGTTGGTTTGAGCGGACGTGATGTATCCCGCTGCGGTTCCTGAGGAACATGTTGCTGCGGAGGTACAAACATCAGCGGTCTTCCATGCTCCACTGTTACCAATTGAGTAGGTGTCGAAGGATGGGCTGTTCCACAAGGAAGTGATCATTCGGCGGGATGCAGCGGAGTTGTAGCTGCTTCCTGTGAGGATCTGGCTTGCAGTCAGCGCTCCGGAACACGTAGCGGTTGGCATCGTGTGAGAGTACGACGACAGGGTCGGTGAGCCACAGTTCTCAAGAACGGTTGCGGTCACTGATGTCGAGGAGGAACCCGAGCGGTATTGGAGGTAGGACTTCCAGCTGATTGCATCAACAGTAGCACCGGATGGCAGTGCGTTGCTGGAGGTGTAGGTGTAGCGGTGCCATGGCATGTAGCGCATCTGAGAGTAGTACCGGTATGTGTAGCGGTAGGAACTGGAGTAACAGTTGCGGTAGTAGCGGTAGCAGTATCCACCGGCGTTGCTGTAGACCTTGATGGTCGGGTCGATCGCAAGCGGGAACACACGGTCTTCAGACATCAACCACTCGGATTCCACTGCGGTCGTAATGACAACTTGTGGGCCGTAGACTTGGATGAAGAAAGTCGCCGTGTATGGTTCTGCAGAGCCTTCTTCCAACACGGTCGGGACTGGAATCTCTGCAAGGAGCTCACCAGTTTCGATGTGTCGGATTTCGAGGGCTTCCTGGGTTTGCGTCATTTCTTCGCCGAGCATGTTGTCGCCGAGGAAGAGAGCGAAACCGGATGGAATTTGGATGGTTTCTGAAAGACCGAACCAAGCAGCTCCTGGCTCAAGGACAGGTCGCTCGCGGATGACGAGGTTCTGCTTGAGTTGGGTTGACTCGACGGTGTAGTCGAGGTCGAAGCCTTCTGCGATCGGGTAACGGAGGACGTTTCCACCGACGGTCACGTCTTCTTGCGAAGGAGCAACGTGGTACGGTTGTGGCGCAGTGCCAGATTCATCCAAAGTCACGATCATTGGTGCGATACCTGTGATGATTGGGTCAACAAATTGGTTTGGTTGAACCGCAACACCGTAGGCCATTTCAGGAGCGAAATGGGTCGTAAACGTGTTGTCAGCTACTTCCCAACCATTAGCAGTTGCGACGACATTCAAATCGATGTCTTCCCATGCACCACTGTCGTCCATGAAGTGAACTGGCGTAGCGTGGTTGAGCTGCGCAAACTTGCCGTCTTCAGTGACGTAGGTCTTGGTCGTTTGGTCTCTCATGCCGATGAGTTCATCGGATGGTTCTTGTTCATAGTCAGTTGCCTTCACAGCTTCTGGCAATGCAAAGAAGTCATTCTCTGCAGTGTCGTTTGAATCAACAAACTCCACGTCGCCTGTGTTGTTATCGACGAACCCAGCCATAGGCATTAGGGCCATCAAAGCGCACAACAACAGTGCGATGCCAATGCCGCTGAAGACTGACGTTTTCTTGGTGTTCTTATTTCCCAACATGTGTCATTCACCCATACGGATTGTATGCAAAGCATCCCACGCTTTGCACCCCTTATAGGAGTTGGGGTACGAAATCTTTGAATTTCGACTTTGAGATAGAATAGCCAAACGAGATACACAGGGGTATTTTTTGTGAAATTCATACTTTTCATATCACTCACAGATCCATTAAAAAATCAAGATGCAAATACATCAAGATTCACTGAGCATTTGCACCTCACCCGCAGCACCCCGATTAGACCCCGAATAGAGGAAAGAGATACCTAAATTTATGAATTTTAATTCGAAAAAAAATAACTTTGACTTCGAGAAACAAGAAGGTAAAGAAAAAATTGGCCGATGGGGGCCGTCGAAACGGCCCCCTCGGCGGCTCTCCCCCTCGCAAGGGGATGATGTTCGTTGATGAGAAGACTAGTTGAGATCAGTAATCCCAGTCTTTGTTCTCATCGTCCTCTCCACCACGGGAAAGGATGAACGCTCCAACAATGAATGCTGCGAAGACAACACCACCGATAACGCCCCAAGTCCAGGTTGGAACCTCACCGGCAGTCACTTCGCCAGTGACGTTCGTTCCGTCATCAACGTTGGAAGTGTCTGCATCTCGCTGGTAGTCGATGCTGTTCAATGCCGCAGATGCAGCGGAGTTACCAAGTGCGTCCACAGGAACTGCAGTGAAGTAGTACGTGTAGGTACCTGCTGCAGTTGGCTTGTCGATGACAACATCAGTTGTCGTTGTCGATGCACATGTGGTTGGCATGTTGGCTGCATCGAATGTACCGCGCTGGTAGCACACATTCCATGAAGCGACATCGAATGTTTGGCCGGTAGCTTCCCAATCAACAACCCATGTTTCACCTGCTTCGGAAACTGCGAAGTTCATTGCTGAGACTCCACCGTCGACAGACTTGTCTGCAGTGACATTGCCAACACCCTTTGGAGTGCTGCAACCAACATCGTTGCATATTTCCACGAGCACGTTGTAGAAGGCTCCGTGAACAGTGTTTGATCCAGAGTATGAGAAGGTGGATGTTCCAACACCTAATTCGGTGGTGAATGCATCTGCACAGCCAGCCTCACCTTCACAGATGGTCACGTCAATGCTGTCAGAAGCGAGCATTGTACCTTCAACATCCCAGTTGAGGACAATTGCTCCACCCCTTGCAGCAGCTGCGCTGAATCCAGTGATGCTTGCATCAGGGACATCGGCTTGAGCGAGTGAACCGCCCATGAGCACCAATGCTCCAGCAGAGAGCACAGGGCTGTCTGCAGGGATATCATAAGCGAACATTTCAGTTGTGGCATCAACATCCGTTGGCTCTGCGACAATCAAGGTCCAAAGACCAGAATCTGTAACGTACCAAAGGGAGGTTGCTTCTAGGTTCTTTGCCAGTGTAACATCCATCGATTGTTCGAGGACATCAGATGCAGAGTAGGTCGTGCTTGGAGCGTAGTCAATGGCTCCGACTGCAGAGTAGGTGCCCGAGTATCCAGGAAGTTCCTTGTTCTCGTAATTCGAGAGATCGGCATCGGTAGCGGTCAGAGAGAACGCATCTGGTGCTTTGTACTTGAGGGCGTATGACACTGACAATCCGGAGTCAGTGGTTGCCGAGGCACCGCCATTGTTCCAGATGAACAGCATCATTTCTTCGCTGGTTGAGCCACCGTTTGAATCGTAAACAGTGAACGAAATTGGGAAGTCAAGCACATAGGCGTCAAGCACAGGAATTGTGCAGGTTTGTGTTGTGTTAGAGCGCTCGCAACCAGGCAGAGCAGCACCGCTGTATGTCCAAGCGTATTCAAGGCCCATTCCAGATGGTTCGTCAACGTCAAACACCTGGGCAGACAACTGCAATGGCTCTTCTTGGTTGGTGAACAAGTCGCCCTCATTCATCAAATCCAAGGATAGAATCAGTGGGTTGTTGTTTCGAACATCCACGGTCATGGTTCGATCGTTGTTGGATGGGCGTGCGTCGAGGGCA
>Ga0228641_1000488_pt1 | contig 11943 bp, 4 predicted proteins | sample 52DmetaG_FD_186022 | JGI IMG/M metagenome (GOLD analysis project Ga0228641, IMG submission 186022) | Seawater microbial communities from Monterey Bay, California, United States - 52D | ecosystem: Environmental > Aquatic > Marine > Coastal | place: USA: California | collected 2016-10-17 | reverse complement strand
CCGAATCGTTGGTTGAACAGTTTGTTGTTGATTCCAGCCCTGTTGTTGAGGTTGCTGCTGTTGATTCCAGCCCTGTTGTTGAGGTTGCTGCTGTTGATTCCAGCCCTGTTGCTGTTGTTGCTGCTGTTGTTGATTCCAGCCCTGTTGCTGTTGTTGCTGCTGCTGTTGTTGATTCCAGCCCTGTTGCTGGGGAGGTTGTTGCTGTTGATTCCAGCCTTGTTGCTGAGTGTTATCCACTGATGGTTGCTGCTGGTTTTGCTGAGCAAGAGGTTTTCGAACAGGCGCAACTGGGCGAGGTAAAGATTGGGTTTTTTCAGCAGCAGGTGAAGATATAAATTCAGATAATGATACTGAGCCATCCCCATCCGTATCTGCCTGCTCATGTAACTCCTTAGCCTCATCCAAAGAGGTACCGGTTGCAACTGCCAACTCTTCCACCGACAGTTGTTTACTTCCATCCGTATCTGCGGCAATAAAATGTTCAGCTGCGCTCACGAACTCGGGTTCTGGTTCGGACTCAGGCTCAGGCACTGGTTCGGATTCTGGTTCGGACTCAGGCTCAGGCACTGGTTCGGGTTCTGGTTCGGGCTCAGGTTCAGGCTCAGGTACTGGTTCAGGCTCAGGTACTGGTTCAGGCTCAGGCACTGGTTCGGGCTCAGGCGTTGCCTCATCAATACCCAATTCGATTCCAAAAGCTCCAGAAAATGCATCTTCTTCTGCTCGAGCAACCATTCGATCATTGGATGTATCAAGTTCAGGTTCAAGTGTTTGAATTGGTTCTACTTGGGGTAATTCGACTGCTGTCTTGACTTCTGAAGGCGTTGGTAAATCCGGGAGAGCAACTTTCTCTTGAGAAATTGATGATGGGAGAGGAACTGTTTCTGGCTCTCCAGAAGTTGGCAGTGAAACTGAGGTGGCCGAAGATTGAGGTATTGTGGGCGATGAAACTATTGCTGCTGCAGAGGCTTTTCCACTTGCAAGCGAAGGGATAGGAAGTGCATGTCCTGCAACATCCAATGATGCATCAAGTTCATCGATTACATTAACGAGAGTTTCAGTATAGCTTGCAGGGTCAGCAAAGAGTCCCTTTATCACACTAAGATAGCGAGTAACTTCTCCTTTAGAACCGGTCGTTGAAGCAATTGCTAATAATTTGAGAATCCTCATCGGGTCAGCAAGAGTTGCTAATTTCGTTTGCACATCGGAAGAGATAGCAGGGGTATTGCCGCTGACCTCTCCTACGGAGTCCGGTATTCCAAGATACGATGAGAGAGGATCTGGTAAACTCATGAGGCCAAGATGTCCCGCGACCAAATAGTAAATTTCGCCACCTTCACACTGTATCTTTTGACTCGCAGCCTCAAAATCAAAATCCCCAGGTTGGAGAACGATGTCTGAAAGGATAGAGAAAAAGTGCTCCATTGCTTCGGATTGTTCCATTGACATGAGGGTATGAACAACATCTGAGGACTCAATGACGCCAAAATATGCTGCCGTTTCATCGACATCTATTCCGGTGGGCATCGAAGCCCCTTCAAGTTCCTTGTCAGACATGATTTCACACCTCCTTTTTGCTCCCAACTGTATCGTGTTCTTGAGTATAATGCTCCGAATCGCTGACTGATGTAGTTCGTGACTCCTACTAACGGCTCCTACCTATATTGAATATTGCCCGAGATTGAGGTGCAGACCAACCAGTCTGCTGCAATTGCATGAGGATTGTACGTTCGTTTTCACCGTCAGATAGAGATTCCTTAACCCAGTCAGCCGCAGCATTACGGTCTTCAGTTTGCCAGTCTTCAAAAATGGACAAATCAATATTAAGTTTGGCCTTTCGTACTTTAGCGCCTCCTTCTGGTTCGACCGATGAAGGTGGCTCCTCATTGAACGAAGTACCATTCGAGGCTTGAGAACGAGGGCGAGGTGTGTTTCGAGATGGCCCAGTTGGAGGTTTCGCTTTGCCAGGTCCACTCATTGGAGGACCACCGCTTGGACCACTCTTAGGAGAGCCAGTTGGTCCACGCTTTGGTGGGCCGGATGCAGGGCCTTTGGTTTGATTTGATGGAGAACTACGTTGTTGAGTTGGTTGGGATGTTCTCTTGTTCAGGAAAGAAAGAGGGACATCATCTTCCTCTTCTTCCTCATCCTCGTACCCCCAATCATCATCGTCATCGTCATCATCCAGTCCGAAATCATTTCCGCGTCTGCGTATGAGAATGAGGCCGACAACAAGAAGCAAAACAACGACTGCACTTCCAATCAACAAACCAGAAGAATCGAGGAGAGAAGAGGCTTGGTCATCAGAGTTAGCTGTATTACGCGGACACCCATCGGTATATCCATCTTCACCAAGTGGTTTAAATGGACAATTATCCATATCATCGGAGATTCCGTCACCATCTGAATCAAGTTGACTGGGATGGCAGCCATTCTCGTCTATTGATGCGACATATGCTGATTTCGTTCCCGGGCATAAATCAGGGAAGGTTCCATTGATGTTATCGCCTAGACCGTCATAATCTGCATCTTCCCACTGCGTTGGGTTACCGGCAAGACCCGGTGGTTCAAATTCATCACGATAACCGTCACCATCGTCAAGACAACCGAAGAAATCTACAAATGAAGTTCCTTTCTCTTCAGGACAGGCATCAGACTGGTTTCCGAGTGCATTATCTCCGTATCCATCGCCATCTTGGTCGAACCATTGAGTCTTATCCGTAGGGAAATCATCTCCGGATTGGTTTTCTCGAAGTCCTGTGGCTTCATTCAATGTGTAAGTATACGCCCCAGCAAATCCATCACCGTCCAAATCCAATTCGAAAGCATCTTCATCAGTACATCCATTGGAGAGTACGGGATAATTAGCAGGCGTATCTGGACACTGATCATCTAAATCTGAGACAGTGTCATTATCTGAATCTCTTTGCGAGGCTGAGCATCCATTGGCATCAACCTCCTCTCGTTCATCAGGTAGGGTATCAGGACAAAGATCGGACGGGCCAGCGACATTATCCATGTCATCATCGGTCAACAATTGCGCCTCACTGCAGCCATCCGAATCAACCGTTTCTCCGAGTGGAGTTTGCGGACAGAGATCTGCATCGTTCTTGACGAGGTCTTCATCATCATCCAATTGATTATCCGCACAGCCAACCGAATTTACATCTAGACCTTGGTCTGTGCCTTTGCAAAGGTCTTCTGCATCCGGGACAAAGTCTCCGTCCTCATCAGAATCATCGATGAAACGACATCCATATCCTGTCCCATCGACAAACGGACTTGTGCCGTTGAATACTCCTGAAACTGTCGGGCACTCATCGGCTTGGAATCCTTGTGAATTATCTCCAAATCCATCGCCATCAAAATCGAGCCATTGAGTTGGTTCTGTTGGGAACGCATCTTGTGAATTCATCCAACCGTCTCCGTCAGAATCAGGGCAGCCGGGACTTGGAGAAGTTGAATTTCCAGTGACTCCAGGACAGCCATCCAGAACAAGGTCTCCATTGTTCAAAACTGGAGTTAGAGTCTTTGGTTGAGGACGTGAACTTGCGGGATTATTGCATCCACTGGCATCAACTGATGGCGGGTCAGTAATGGTGCTGTTACCACAATAATCCTCAAAATTGAGAACGCCATCACCGTCATCGTCTAAAGTTCCGTTCCAGAAATCAGTCCATTTATCTGGATAACCATCACTGTCGTTGTCTTCAGCTGCAGCAATATTGAGTGGGAAACGGTCGGGATTCGTTGCTCCTTCGGAACCGTTATCTCCGAATCCATCACCATCAGAATCCGCCCATTGAGTTCCATCATCAGGCCAAGCATCAGCACCAAAAGAGACATCCCACTCAAAGCCACCGAATGATGATGGATCTGAGGCGCCGTCTTTATCCGAGTCAACACAACCGTTTCTGTCACGCCATGATTCACCGTAGACAAATTCGCAAGCATCACCTTGGGTTAAGTCTGAAGAGTTATCACCCCAGCCGTCACCATCGCTGTCCTTGTACTGTGAAGGATTGTATGGGAATAAATCGCCAACCTTATTGTCGGATCTGTACGCTGTGATACAGCAATCTGGTCCCGAATTGTCCCCGTAACCATCACCATCAGAATCAAAAGCAAGTTTCCAGTTGAAGATGAACACATCACCGTCAAAGTAGGAGACATCATTGTTTGACCATCCATCTTGGTCATAATCTCGACATCCTTTACGGTCAATCCAGGAATCGCCCGAAATATCGTTACAAACATCATCTGAATCGGAGTAACCGTCGTTGTCATAGTCAAGACAACCGTAGGTAAACAACGATGATGGGGCATTCGTAGACGGACAAGAATCAGCAAGTGGCCCCAATCCGTTATCGCCGTATCCATCACTATCATTGTCTGACCATTGGTCCCCTAGGTAGGGTAGTTCGTCTACCAAATCAAAGACAAGGTCTCGATCTGCATCAGGATATAAACGCAATACTTCGACATCCCAAACGATGCTGTCTTGAATTGCGAGGTGGAGCGTTTCGTTTGAATCAGTATACAATCCAACACTTCCGGTAGCAGTGACATCCCCAAAGGTAAGACTGTTCCAATGGTAAGAAGATTCATTGGCCTCAAGACTGTTCCAAGTGAGAAGGTTCGATTGCCCAACGCTTGTCATGAGAAGGAAATGCTCGCCGTCGAATGAAAGGTCCCACGCCCCTTCAGGAGTGGATATAGGTTGTTGACCGAATGAAGTCCAGTTAAGTGAGTCGTTACGGACATACAGAACGTCGCTGCTCGCATCTGCACGGACTGCCAATGCAGGAATTGAGCCACCAATTAAATCAAGGTTGAAACTGTTGATTGAGCCTGTAGGCTGAGAGAGGTTGATTGAAGTTCTCCAAGACGAATTCTCTAACCAAGATGAGTGATTCCATTGCCGCTCATAGACATTCAAAACTCCGGTAGAAGTAAGAGTTGACAGAATCATTGTGCTGTCATCAGCCATGGCTAGAGATATGTTGGATGACAAATCGGAAAGTGTTGTGATTGTGGAGGAATTTGTCACGGCCGCAGAGGTCCGATTGTAGATGAGAAGGGCGAGCGAGGGGGGGGCAACTCCGGGTTGAGTGTCACTGATTAAAGCAACAGCTAAGTCTCCGTTCGGGAGATACAGAGCAGAAAATGCTTCAGACACAGAGTTGTTGTCACCGACGGGGGAAATTGTCCAAACTCCATTGTTGGACGCCAACGACAGTTGGTTTTCAACAGAATCTCGATACAGGAGGGTCGTTGCATCATTGTCATCTGTTAACACGGCTATTGGATGGTCAAGATTGACATTCGTTGTCACTTGGTCATTGCTCCAACCACTGTCATCCTCAACCGAAGTCAAAATCTGATAACCAGAACCGCCACCTGAAACTGCATGTGCAAGATGCTGGTGGCCATCCGAATCCAGGGCAGAGCCCAAGTACGCGCCCATTGTTCCAGTCGAGAGGATACTTTGCTCAAGAGCAGTATAACTCGTTGTTGTTTGCACCTTAAGTCCGTGCCCTCCTTCTGTTGAAAGAATAAGTGGACGGCCGGAACTGGTACCTGAATATGCAAATGTGGTGGAACTCGAGGTATTTGCTACAACTGTTTTGTCAGCCCATACCCCACTTGCAGTTCCATCATCAACGTGTTCAACAAAGTGAGGCAAAGGGTCGTTGGAAAAAGAAAGAAGCATACTTGCTTCACCTCGACTTGACGTTGAGAGGTCGAGGAATTCTAACGCGTCGTTGTACGTGAATGAAGTCGACTCCCAGTCTCTCTCGGAATAGAACTGATGAGCAACTTGAAACTCTTGTCCAACGATATTTCGGGAACTCAAACTTAGTTCACTCAACCCATCGCCATCAAAATCACCGAGCGTAGACATTGACAATCCCAAATACTGCTGTGGATTACCGGTTGCTAACAATTCAGAATTTGCATTGAGTCCTGAAGGTGAACCCAAATGAAGTTCGACCTTGCCCGAGCGTGATGCCTCCAATTTCATGAGCAATACATCATCATAGCCGTCCTCATTGACATCGCCGGCACTTGCGAACATTCGACCAAGCAAATCGTTAGCACTTTCACCCGACCGTGTCCAGTTCGGGAATGATGATTGAATCCCTACATCTGAGCCGTGATATAGCCAAACCTTACCTCGTTGATTGAGATTGTTTGAACCATTAAACAATTCTGAGAACATCATATCATCATAGCCGTCGGAGTTTACATCGCCGATGTAGTCGATTGTATATCCGAACATTTTTCCTTGAATATTCGATAGAATTGCTTGGTCAGCACTTCCATTCAATCCTGACAGCGAACCGAAATGAATTTGCACTTTAGGGAAGCCTGCGAAGGATTCAAAATTTGCAGCATTTGAAATCAATAAATCATCAAATCCATCTCCGTTCAAGTCGCCTGAACCACTGAGAGATTGACCTAATCGAGTACCGGGTTGGTCTTGGGTGATATTCCGAATGAAATTCATTTCTGATGCGTTGCCTTTGAATATCGAAACTTGGCCTTTGTGAATAATCTCACTAGGAGCCATAACCTGAGTGAAATTTCCAGCAACAACTGCTAAATCAGCGTATTCATCACCGTTCATTGCCGCAATAGCTTCAACTTTCCATCCAAAACCATCTCCGTCGTTACCTGATAGGTTCCACCATGATTGCTGAGAAATACCGCTCGAACCCCCGAGATAAATTTCTACGATTCCATTGTCTCCCGAACCGTTAGCAAACGATGCATTCCATCCCGGAGAGCCAACCGCAACATCAGAATATCCATCTGCGTTAAAATCTGCAACGGTGAGTCCAGAACCGAAACGTTGTCCTGATTGATTACCTTCAAGAGTTTGTACACTGGACAAAAGACCTGTTGAGGAGCCGAGAACAAGCGATACACGACCTACTTCTGCCATAGTGGACGAGTAATATGGGTCTGCATAAAGGAAATCGTCAAAGCCATCCAAATTAATGTCGGCCATGAGAGAAACACCTTCATCAGAGCCAATAGAAGCATCAACTGAATCAAAAGAAACTGGATTGATTCTACCTTGGTCTTGTCCAAGCAGGCTCCTTAACAGTTGAAGAGTCGTGACGCCATTTGATTCAGTAGAAGTTGCAATTTGTTCAACAGCATTGGTATCCAAGCCCATCCCAATGTGGTGGGTGAGATTAGAATCCCTAACCAATACTCTTCGATCATAAACTGTACCATCATAACGAATTAGGCGTACTTCTTCATCGGTAGTGTACAACAAATGAACCATTCCTTGATCATCCATCTGCATTTCGATTGATTCACCAACGGGGCCTGAATCAAGTCGTGAATGGCTCCAATAATTGCCGCTGTAATTGAGTTCCCATAATGCGCCGTTAACATCTCGGAAAACTGCATATTCTAATTGCTGATCAGGATACAAAACCATTTCAAAATGAGTTGGATGGACGTCGTACAGGATGGTTATTTTCTGCCATGTGAGTTCTGAATAGACTGAATTGGCAAAAGCGACATGGGCTGATTTAATGTTTGGTCCGTCCGAATAAAGAACGTACTGGCGACCATTTTCGTTCACTGCGAGTGCACAATCGACCAACGGTGATGTCGAATTCGAAGCATTGACTGTATCCACATGATGCATGGACCAAGCAGATTGTATCGCAGCATTTGAAAGGTCACCTCCATCAAAGGAACCAACATAGACGCCACCTTCCTCCGAAGTCCAACAGATATCGAAGCCTTCATCGGCACGCAGAACAAGGTCTGGGGTTCCCATGGTCTGATTAGTTAGAGTAGGAAACACTTCGGAAATCCAAAAATCAAGTGCTGATTCCTCACGGACTGTAGCGCTTTCAAGTCCATCAAACGACAGAGTCGTTCCTGCAAAGTCATGACCGTATGCATCACTGAGAGAAACATATGGGCTGCTGGACTGGATAGTGGAATCTTGTAAATCGATTTTTTCAGAAGTTGGATTCTCTACAAGTGGTGAAAACAAATGCACGAGAAACAAAACTGTGAGCAACAGGGTAATGGCTGGAAAGGGTCTACTTGCCGTCTCCGCCATACTACCTTGTCGGTCGCCTTCCTTGAAAACGCTTCTTCACAAATGCATCTCTTGACCCCCGTAGGGGGTCAGATTAACGTGGTGAAAATTTCAACAATTCGATTGGTTTGTCAATAGGAACCTGTTGGTGATGTTATGGCCGAGCGGTGTTATCTCGTAATTGCGAACGGACAGTGGTCGAACCTCGAACCATGGCATTCACTTACTGAAAATTCTTCAAAAATCATCGCTTGTGATGGTGCTGCAACTCGATGTATCGAAAACGGAATTCACTTTGATGTAGTACTCGGAGATATGGATAGCCTGCCTAAGAAAATCCAGACCCAAATTTCCGACAATCAGAACATACAACTTATACTCGATAAAGGGCAACAAGAGAACGATTTGGTGAAGGCGCTCAAATGGGCAATCAAAGATGGCGCCGAGCACATCGACATTTTGGGGGTTGAAGGAGGCGAAACCGATCACCAATTTGCGGCGATTTTAGCACTGTGTGAAATACAACATTCAGCACGAATATACACTACAAAATCCACCATTGAAATGATTGATAAATCCGGCTACAAGAACTGTTCATTACCTCGAGATTCCACCTTTTCACTGTTTGCAATAGGGGAAGTCAGCGGGCTTTCTGTTTCAGGTTGCGAATGGAACTTAGAGAATCAAACGATGAAGCCAGGAACACAAGGCCTACACAATAGAGTCACCCAAGATTGCCTCGAAGTACATCATGCATCGGGCCAATTACTTCTTTTCTTGAACTGCTGAGGTTGGAAGGTGTCTACGCAGCATTTCTGAATAGGAACCTTCGCCGTCCCATTGTTGGGCGACAACATCTATTCGCGCCTTATCCAAAGTTGATTCAAGGCCGCCCCAATCTTCAATCAGGCCGAGTTTGAGGGCTGCGCGTGGCGTATATCCTGGCAAAAAGTTTCTCCAAAGAAAAGGCACTCGCCCAGGAGTAACCCGATTTACCATGCGTACTATCGAGGTGTTGCATGTCGTGAGAAGTGAATGATACCATTCGGGTTGTTCAGCTAATTGATTGGCTTTCTGGGCCATTCGTAACAACATGTGCTTGTCTTTTTCTGGAGGTGTGATGGCACGGAACATGTAGTCCTTATTACCACGAGCATTGGTTCGTAGTCCAGTCATATCACTTTCAAGAGCTACCAAGAGATACAACTCATAGTTTCTCCATAGTCCGTCCCAGGGATGGTAACGGTGCTTGACCCGCCTTCGGGCTTCAAACGAGAATGAAAGGCAAGTTCCATCATTGAACTCAAAGGTGAGGTAGGTGTGAGCAAGACCGTGGATTGAATGGAAGTGGTCAACAATGAACCAAATATCTTTCAAATCCTCTGTATCAATCTGAAGTTCATCTATCCAAGCTTCATCCCTATCTTTGGTCGTACGCCAGGTAAAATCACGAACATTGCGAAAAGTGATTTTAGAACCATCTATATCGGCTGTAGTAATCATTTCACAATCAGAATTCCACTCTGCATCCAGTTGAGGTCGACGAGGACGAACTCGCACGAACCATATTACAAAAGGAACCAGAAGGAAAACCACGCCACAAAGAAGTAAGGCTTGGGCAGTTTGATTCACCAAAATCACCATTTGTGCCAAATTCGCAATTGAACGTCCCACCAATCGGTGGAGCCATCTGGGTGTTGACGCCAGAGAGTGCCCTCGTCATCTGTGAGAGTTGGCATCCCTTGAGTATCAGGCGAACCATCTGCAAGAATCATTGGCGTTGGACCTAAATCTCGTAAGTCGTCTGGGGTTTTTTCGTCCTTTACTCGAACGAGAAGAACAAACACAACAATGCTCACTACCAGCCCTAAGATCCCAATAGAAAACCAGCCAACAGATGTTGTTTCAGTTTCCTCTCCAAACGAACGACTCGGCAATGTAGCCGCTTCTTCTTCGGTTAAATCCAATCCCGGTAATCGGACAAGATTAACGCCATGAACGGTATGAATTCGTTCGTTATTGATCACCTCTAAAGTGACCAAATGAACTCCCGCTGGAAGAACAGTACAATCGTATGATGTACTGCTGTTTCCATCGAGAATGGTTCCTTGAACAGTCCAAACTTTCTCAAATGTTGAAAAGTCAACATCAATCATGTTTGGAATCATTGTAATCATGCACGGTTCATCGGTGATATTCTGGTTACCTATCACATCAAGTGAGAATGCTGGTGCTGGGCGGTTGTTTATCGTCAAGTTGAGCCAAGATTCAGCAACCTGGCCCAAGTCATTCCGGTACGCCTCCTTGAGGACATAATCACCCGCAGGCCAACGGGAACAATCCAGTGTGGTTTGATTGTCTAGTACAGTAAATGGAGCGCCGGAGAAGGTGCGGATACCGGATGCGTCGTATCGCGGACCTGTCTCGTCGGCAAATACTCGATTAATCGTGCAATCATCTCCAGTCTCTATCCAATTAGGCGCATCCAAATCCAAAGTCAATTGCGGCGTTCGTAACGCAGGCTTGAGCACGTATGTTGGTAAAGCGATACTGGTGATTTTGTCACCGTCTTTATCGATAAAATCGAGTCGCAATGAATGTTCCCCTTCGGACCATGAATCATACACAAGACTTGCATTAGATTGACCGGTAAAGGCCATGTATTGGTCTTCACGAACTTCTTTATCCTTGTGAGTGCCAAAGAGACGTAGTTCTATTTCGCTCAACTCTGAAGTAGTATTGAGGATGACAACAATTCGAATGGCATCAGGTTCCCCGTCTTGATTCAAATCCATCGTATCGTTTCGTAGAGCCACCAGGGTCAAACCCTCAGCCGCCAAAGCATCGTCACTCGTTTCGGCTTGTGCATGTTCTACGATACCAGATGGAGCATAAAGGCAGGTAAGCAGTAGCAAAACCATAGCCAAGGGCATCGTTCGCAGTAACTTACTCATTGGCAACATCTCCTTGCGGTGGATGTACCGCCACTGGTTCCAAGCCTGCAGGAACAGGAAGTGGAGGTAGATCAGCGAGAGGTATCATCGCTGCTGGATTGAGATCCATGGTCAACAAATCAAGATTCGCATCTTCTTTCGATTCAAACAAATCGTCTTCAACCAATTCTTGGTCTCTGCCCATACGGACTATTAGAGCCAGGGCAGCCCCCATAATGAAACCAAAACCAATGACGAGGTAAGTCAACCAAGATGCTGCGGGATCTTCGCCTAGAATCGCTACTGCAGCGGATAATTCTCCATATGAGTCCGACCAGCCGTCGCCGTTTGAATCAACGCATCCTTGAGTATCCCGCTTTGAGATACCCGAAGATTCTGGACAGTCGTCTCGAAGTGCCCCGAGGGGTACATCACCGTATCCATCACCGTCGGAATCACGCCATTGGAGCGATTCAGTTGGGAATGAATCTGCTGAACCGAAAGGATGAGCTGGCCAACTTTCGGTGGGGTCAGACCAGCCGTCGCCGTCGGTGTCTCGACAGCCTAGGCGGTCAAGGATTGAAGTCCCTCGAACCTCGGGACAAGCGTCGCCTTGGTTTCCGTTGGCATCATCTCCGAAACCATCACCGTCTGTGTCTCTCCATTGTGTCGGCTCGTGAATAAAAGCATCGCCAAGGTCTGACCAACCGTCTCCATCTGTATCAGGACAACCCCAACGATCTCCACCGTTTGATGGTCCGACAGAAGTACCTGCTTGACTCGGACAGACATCTGCTTTTGTTCCCAACTGGTTATCGCCACGGCCATCTCCATCGACATCATGCCACTGAGTATGGTCCATCGGCCACGCATCTCCCTTTCCACCAGGACTTGCTAACCAGGTATTGGTTGGGTCTGACCAACCGTCTTCATCGC
>Ga0228641_1000463_pt1 | contig 12216 bp, 7 predicted proteins | sample 52DmetaG_FD_186022 | JGI IMG/M metagenome (GOLD analysis project Ga0228641, IMG submission 186022) | Seawater microbial communities from Monterey Bay, California, United States - 52D | ecosystem: Environmental > Aquatic > Marine > Coastal | place: USA: California | collected 2016-10-17 | reverse complement strand
AGAGGTCCTTCTTAAACTTGACAGTGATGAATCTCCCTCACATAAATTAAAAACTATATTTATTGAAATTGATAAAATTTTAGTGCCTTTTTCAATTGTAAACATATCAAAACATAAATCTTCTTTACTTAAAATTAAATTTGATGGAGTAGATAGCGAAACTTTAGCTGATAAGATTTTAAGAAGAGATACTTTTTTACCTCTCAAAGATCTCCCTAAATTAGATGGTAACAAATTTTACTATCATGAAATAATTGGATTCAAAGCTGAAGATTTACATAGGGGTGAAATTGGTATAATAAAAGAAGTGAATGATCAGACCAGTCAACCCGTAGTTAAAATAAATACAAACGAAAATAAAGAAGTAATGATACCTTTGGTCGATGATTTTTTAATAAAATTAGAAAGAAATAAAAAGAAAATAATTTTTAATCTTCCTGAGGGTTTAATCGATTTATAATGAGTGATAATAAAGTAAGAATAAATAAATTTTTAAGTCAAGCTGGTTTCTGCTCGAGAAGAGAAGCTGACCAATATATTTTAGACGGAAGAGTTACTATAAATGGTATTGTTGCTGAAATGGGAACGAAAATCTCATTAGATGATAAAATTGCTGTTGATGGAGAAAAGATCTCGAAAAAAAATATTAAAAAATTGTATCTGATTTTTAATAAGCCAAAAGGAATCGTTTGTACAACAGATGCAGGAGTTGAAAAAGATAACATCATTGATTACATAAATCACCCCCAAAGAATTTTTCCTATTGGAAGATTAGATAAAACTAGCGAAGGGCTTATTTTCCTTACTAATGATGGAGATATAGTTAATAAAATTTTAAGAGCTAAAAATAAACATGAAAAAGAATATCATGTAGTAGTAGACAAACCTATTAATTCAGATTTTATAAAAAAAATGAGTAATGGAGTTCCTATTCTCAATACAGTAACAAAAAAATGTGAAGTAAAATTTGTGAAAGATTATGAATTTAAAATAATTTTAACTCAAGGTTTAAATAGGCAAATTAGAAGGATGTGCGAGTTTCTTGGTTACAGAGTTAAAAAATTAAACAGAGTAAGAATTATGAATGTTAAAATTGATATTCCAGTTGGTCAGTGGAGATACTTTAGCCCTAATGAGTTATCAGATTTAAAAAATTTACTTTCAAAATCAACTAATAGTTATGGTAATTAAAAAAGGTGTAGTTCTATGTTCTTTGTTTTTACATTTTTTTTGCATCTCTCAAAACCAAGTCAAAGACAGTATAAAGTTAGACGAAGTAACTGTTAGTGTTACTAAAATTAAAGACAGTTTAATAAACATTCCCTTTTCAATTTCAGTAAAAAATTATTCTGATTTTCAAAAATCAGCTGAACAATTTAATTTAAGCGAGTACATTGAAAATATACCTGGAATATTTATTTCAAATAACAATAATTATGCTCAGGATTCAAGAATTTCAATTAGAGGTTTTGGAAGCAGAGCAAATTTTGGTATTAGAGGAATCAAATTAATTGTTGATGGAGTTCCAGAAACAACACCTGATGGTCAAAGCCAAATTGACAACTTAAATCTGGAAATAATTGAAAAAATTGAAGTTATTAGAGGCGTTGGTTCATCCCTCTATGGAAACTCTTCAGCAGGCGTCATAAAAATTAAAACTTTACAACAAGTCCAAAATAACTTTGTTAGAATTGGCTTTTCGCTAGGCTCTAATCAAAAAAATAAAAGTCAATTGTTTTTAGGACAAAAGCATAAAAAAACCTCTTATACTTTTTTATATAGTCAAACAAAAAGTAATGGATATAGAAATAATAGTGGATTTAAAAACAATAATCTTAACGCAACTTTATTTAAAAAAGTAAATGATAAAACGAATTATGGACTTAGTTTTAATTATGTTGATAGTCCATTTGCAATTGATCCTGGTGGACTTACAATTGAGGAAGTTGAAACGAATAGAAAACAAGCCAGAGAGAGAAATGTAATCTATGATACCAAAGAGTCAATTAAACATTTGAAGGTAAGTGGAAGTTTTGAAAAAAAATTATCAAATAAGCTAACTTTTTCTAAATATTTATTTTTTTCAAAAAGAGATTTTAATGGAAACATTCCTGTAAAAAGTGGCGGTGCAATAAAATTAGACAGAAAATATTGGGGATTAGGAGCAAGTTTGCTTTTTAAAAATAATTTTAACACACAAATTGGTTTTGATTTAGGGAATCAAAAAGATCTTAGAAAAAGATATTTTAATAATGAAGGAGAAATAGGAGCACTTGTTTTGGAGCAAAATGAAAAATTCATGAACTATGGAATGTTTTTAGTTAGTTCTTTTAAACTAAATAGTTTTTTAATAAATCCCGGAATAAGATTTGATAAAAATACTATATCAATCGATGATCGTTTTTTGGCAGACGGAAATAGTTCAGATAAAATTAATCTTAACAGCTTAAACCCAAGTTTAGGTATCAATTACAAGGCAAACAGTTTTAATCGTTTTTTTGTAAATGTTTCAACAGGATTTGAGACACCTACATTAAATGAATTTGGATCATCACCCATTGGATCGGGATTTAACAAAAATCTAAAATCTCAAAATTCCTTGAACTATGAATTAGGTTTTTCAAAAACATCTATTAATAATAAATTTAAAATAGATTTAATTTATTTTAATACCAATACTAAAAACGAAGTTTTACCCTATGAGGATTCACAATTTCCTGGACAAGTCTTTTATAACAATGCTGGGAAAACAACAAGAAGTGGTTTGGAATTCTCAGGGCACTACAACTACAATAATTTTCTAACTTTTAAAACTTCTATAAGTTTTGGAAAATATCTATTTGATAAATTTATTGATAATGAAAAAAATTATTCTGGAAATAAAATTCCTGGACTACCGGAAAAGACTATGTTTTTTAATATAAATTATAGAAATGAATCTAAATTTGCTGTTAGCCTACAGTTAAAAGTTATTGGAGACCTTTACGCAAACAATTCTAACTCTGTTAAAATTGACGAGTTCAATAGTTTGAATTTAAAAATCAGTAAGGTTATAAATTATAAAAAAATTACAATTGACCCTTTTTTAATATTTAATAACATTTTAGGCGCTAGTTATTATGATAACATTAGAATCAATGCTTTTGGAGGCAGGTACTATGAACCCGCAGCAAAAGCTAATTTTTATGGCGGATTAAAAATTAATTTTTAGTAATGAGTGGAAAAAAAGTAGTCATCATAGGCAGTGGGATTAACGGACTGGTAGCTGCAAATTACCTTTCTAAAAAAGGGTTTTCAGTATCAGTTATAGAAAAAAATAATCACACTGGCGGGGCTTGCACTTATAAAACTAAAATAATAGAAAACCAAACTATTGATTACGCGTATGGAGCTACTGTCCTTGGAATGATGCCTAATTTCATTTTTAATGAAACAGGATTATCAAAAAATGTAAAGATTTTTGCCCCCAAACACCCAAAGCTTGTTTATTTTCCAGATTCTAAAGAAAGTACTAGAATTTATCAAGATTATAAAAAATTAGATAAAGAAATAAAAAATAAATGGGGGGAGAAAGGCAATTTAGAAAGCTTTAGAATGGATGAAGATAAAGTGGTGGATTTTATTAGAGAAGGGTGTCGTAAAGGAGAAACTCCAACATTGGAAAAAGCAAGAAATAGTTTGGGTCAAGCTCTTACAGATTTATGGATAAAAGGTAGTGCTAAAAATCTTTTAGATCATTATTTTTCCTCTGATAAAACTAAAATATATATGGGAATGACTGCCATTGAGAGCGGCTCATCTTCTATTAAAAATAATGGCACGGCATTTACCATTCCTTTAATGGACTCGGGGTCTGTTTTTAATGGCTATTGGGGATACGTTAAAGGAGGTATTTGGCAGATCAGCCATGAGATTACTAAAATCAATAAAAAAATTGGTGTTCATTTTCACATGTCCTCTAATATTTCTTCAATTGATAGCAATAAAATGAAAATATCATTTAAAAAAGAGAATAAAAATCATGAAATCGATTATGATTATTTGATTTTTGCAACCGATCCAATTACTCCATCCAAAATTCTTAAAAACAAAGATTTACAGAGCAAAATTGAAGATAATGACTTTCTGGGTACAAGTGGAAAAATTACTGCTTTTTTTAAAAATCCAGTAATTTGGAAAGAAAGCTCACCCTATAAAAATTCGGATTCTGCATTTCGTTTCATTTTCTCAAATCAGACTTTAAGTGATTTTGAAAAATCTAGTCAAAGTGTAATTAAAAATTCTAATAATTACTCACCAGGATACATCCAAGTTTACGCTGAAGGTGCTGCTCAAAGAGTACTTAATAATAAAGAACCATTTGATAAGTTAATATTTTTTATAAAAAATATTAAATATGGAAAAACTGGTGATCAATTGAATCATGTTAAAGAAAAGGTGAAAGAAATAATGTTCAAATATATTAAGAACACTGAAGATTGTGTGTCTACTGAATTTTTAAGCCCCAGAGATTTAAATCAAATTTTTTATTTTCCTAAAGGCAATATTGATCATATGGCTTTAAATGAAAATCAAAATTATAATGATAGACATTTTTCAAAAAATATTAAAAAAAGTTTTTATTTATATGGTGATTATGAAAATATTTTTTATTGCGGAGCTGGTGCATATCCCTGTGGAAGTGTAGCTGGAACAACTGGATATATGTGTGCTAAACAATTAAAAAGATTGATCGATTCCAATTGAAGTAATTAATGATAAAATTTGTTTGGCAACATAAGTACACATTATTATTTTTTATAATAATATGTTTTGGTTTTTCAATTTTTAAATTAAAAGACCCTACTATCTTTTATGACTCTGAAAGAATCTTACAATTTGCAGATGATATTGAAATAGAAAAAGATGAAAACATAAATTCTAGTAATCTTTTTTTAGTTGGAGTAGAATATGAAAAAAGTATTCAGTTTGAAAATATAATTAAACTGCAGGCTGTTCATTATAATTTAATTGATGATAAAAACATTGCATTAACCCAAAGTGTATTTAATGATATTTCATTAATTAATATAAATTTTTTTCTTCCTTTCATCGCTAATAAAAAGATAAAAAATAAAGAAGATTTCAATGTTTTTATAGAAAAAATTAAAAAAAAAGAAAGCCTATTTATTTCTAATGATCAAAGAAAATTATTTTTTATAATTGAGCTAAAATCAGATTTAGGAGAGGATTTTAATAAAAATTTTATTTCCAATCTTGAAAAAAACTTTAATGAGCTAGGGGCTTCAGCTGTTTATATCACAGGCCAAGTTAAGGCAGAATTATACATTAAAGACAAGGTAATAAAAGAACTCATTTATATCACTTTTTTTAGTGCTTTTTTATGCTGTCTGGTACTTTGGTTTTTTTCTAGAAATTTAAAATTCGTTTGTATTGTTATTACAAGTGTCTTGTTTAGCATTTCAATAAGCTTTATGATATCTCAGGTACTTTTTGGAGGGATTGAACTTGTAATGATTATTATGCCTGCTATACTTTTTATAGTCTGTATTTCGGATTTTATGCATTTGGTTAATGATAACGGAGATACTAAAAAATCTAAACTAGAATATTTTAAATTTCAGATAAACAATATTGGAAAACCAGTTGCTTTAACTTCGATCACAACAGCAATAGGTTTTTTAAGTTTTTGTTTTTCTAATGTTTTACCAATCTCAAGATTGGGCTTAATCACAACTATTGGAATTGTAATTTCACTGTTTGTCATTCTAATTACGTATGCTATTTGTATAGACTTAAATCTTCACATAATAAAAGGAAAGAAAGCTTTAAACTCGAAAATAGATAATCTAATTTCTGGATTCATTAATTTTCAAAAAAGTAAGAAATCCTTGCCTCTCATTATACTAATGTCCTTTTTATGTCTGTTTGGAATAAATTATTTTGAAATTAACAACCATGTCAATGATGAGTTTAATAAGTCCTCTAGTCTTTACAAAGAAATGCAGTTTTTCGATAAAAATTTTGGAGGATACAAACAAGTGTCATTTAATATAGAAATAACAGATAATCTTGAACTAGACAGTGTGATTAAACTTGAAAATAAAATAAAATCATTGGGGTTCACAATTGATTTTTCTCTTTTTGGATCATTCAAAGATTTAAAATCTATTAATAAAAATTATTTACAAGAAATAAAAGAAAAACAAATTAGTATAAAAAGTAGAATGCCTGATATTGGATCTAAAAAAAGTATAATTCTAATTGATGAAATAAAACAAATAGCCAGAGATTTAAATATTAAAATGCAAGTAAAAGGAAATGGTTATCTATTTGACAAATTAAGCGACAAAATTACATTGGAGATCTTATTTGGTTTAATGATTGCTATTTTAACCATTTGTCTTTTGTTTTTAATTATTTCAAATTTTAATTTCAAATATTTATTAATTATTCTAATTCCAAATACATTTCCAATTTTTGTTTGTGTTGGGCTTATGAGTATAGGAAGTTTTTATTTTAGTTTATCTAATGCCTTTATTTTTGCTATTATTTTTGGATTAATTGTTGATGATTCTATTCATATAATCACTTCTTATAGATTTAATATTATTAGGGGGTTAAATAAAAAAGAAGCCATCGATAAGTCTTTAAGAATCACTGGTAAAGCAGTTATTAAAACTACTACGATAATAATAGTGACATTAATCCCTCTTCTTTTTTCTGAATTTAATTCAATTAGTCAGTTAGGACTACTAACAATAGTTTCCGCAGTAATTGCTGTTATTTTTGACTTAATTTATTTGCCAAAATTGATTAGAAGTCTTTTATAAAATGTTACATTAGATTAAGTAAAAACTAATTAATCATGTCAAAAAAAATTTATCTATTATCCTCAATTCTTCTAATTATTTTCACATTAGGTTCATGTGAAATTAAAGAGGATCCTATCAAAATTATTAAAATTTCAACTGAATATGGGGACTTTAATGTCTGGACAAAAAAAGTTGGAAATAACCCTACAAAAAAAGTTCTTTTATTACATGGTGGTCCTGGTGCTAACCACCAATATTTTAAAGGATTTGAATCTTATTTTCCGGGTGAAGAAATCGAATTTTATTATTACGACCAACTTGGTTCAACATTAAGTGACAACCCACAAATTGAAGAGTTATGGAGTATTGAACATTATGTAGAAGAAGTTGAACAAGTTAGAAAAGCACTGGGTTTAAATAAAGATAACTTGATTGTTTTAGGTCACTCATGGGGAGGTATTTTGGGAATTGAATACGCTTTAAAATATCAAAAAAATCTGAAAGCTTTAATAGTTTCTAATATGGTTCCATCTGTTCCAGACTATAATAGTTATGCAAAAAATGTTTTAGCACTTAAATTAGACCCTGAGGTTTTAAAAGAAATTCGTGGTTATGAGGCAGTGGAAGATTACACCAATGAAAGATATTTGAAATTAATTCACGATAATTATTATCCAAAGCATGTTTTAAGAATTCCAGCTGAAGATTGGCCTGAAGATGTGTCAAATGCATTTGCTGAAATAAATTTTCCTATATATTTAAAAATGCAGGGACCCTCTGAATTCGGAATTGTTGGAAATGCAAGTTTAAAGAATTGGGATGTTACTAATGATTTAAATAAGATTGAAATTCCATTTCTTTCAATTGGAGCTGAACACGATACAATGGACCCAAAACAAATGGAATGGATGGCCAAACAAGTACAAAACGGATCATACTTACACTGTCCAAATGGTAGTCACATGGCAATGTGGGATGATACGGAAAACTATTTTAATGGACTAATAAGTTTTATTAACAAACTATAAATACTTAGTTTCTACTAAACTTAGAAGGAAAAAAAAGAGGGCAAAATCTTTCGAAATTACCCTCTCCGTACTCGAGGCGGGACTTGAACCCGCACGAACATTACTGTTCATTGGATTTTAAGTCCAACGTGTCTACCAATTCCACCACTCGAGCATTATGTGGTTCAGAGCGAAAGACGGGATTTGAACCCGCGACCTCCACCTTGGCAAGGTGATGCTCTACCCCTGAGCTACTTTCGCAAATTGGATTGCAAATGTAAAACAAATAATCAAAAAAAGTAAATATTGTTATCCTAAATAAAGTAGAGAAACTAAGTTTTTAATATTCTTTTAATTTCGTTTAATTTTATTAATGCCTCTACGGGCGTTAATTCATCAATATTTAATGATAAAATGTCTTCTTTTAATTCCTCTAATTTTGGATTATCTAAATTAAAAAAACTTAGTTGTAAATTAGAGTCACCACTTTTATTATTTGATTTATTAAACTGGTGAGATTTTTCTAACTTATTTAATATTTTTTTTGCAGAGGAAATAAGCTGTTTTGGCATTCCTGCCATACTAGCTACATGAATTCCAAAACTATGTGCACTTCCACCAGGAACTAACTTTCTTAAAAAAATTACATTATCTTTTGTTTCCTTGACCGAAACATTATAATTGTTAATTCTTTCAAAAGTATCAGCCATCATATTAATTTCATGATAATGAGTGGCAAACAATGTTTTAGGTTTATTAGGGTGATCATGTAAAAATTCGGCAATTGCCCAAGCTATTGAAATTCCATCGTAGGTACTAGTTCCTCTTCCAATTTCGTCTAACAAAATCAAACTTTTATTTGAAATATTATTAATAATTGCTGCTGCTTCGTTCATCTCTACCATAAAGGTAGATTCCCCAATAGAAATATTATCGCTAGCCCCAACTCTAGTAAAAATTTTATCAACAATACCCATCTCAACCTTTTGAGCAGGAACAAAACTTCCTATTTGAGCTAATAGAACGATTAAAGCAGTTTGTCTTAAAATTGCAGATTTTCCAGACATATTGGGACCTGTAATCATTAAAATCTGATTTGAATCATTGCAAAGTAAAATATCATTTGGTATATATGGATTAGATAAAGGTAATTTTGATTCTATTACTGGATGTCTTCCCTGAACTATCTTTATTTCGTTTGAGTCATTAACTAAAGGAAATGTGTAATCCATTTTTTCAGCTAATAATGCAAAACCACATAAACAATCTAAAATAGCTAACCAATTAGAATTAGTTTTTATAGTTGAAATAAATGGTCTTAATTTCAATATTAAGTCATTGAAAATTTGAGTTTCTAAGGCTAATATTTTTTCTTCAGCACCTAAAATTTTTGACTCATAATCTTTAAGTTCCTGAGTTATGTATCTTTCTGCATTAACAAGAGTTTGTTTTCTAATCCAAGCCTCAGGGACCTTATCTTTGTGGACATTTCTTACCTCTAAGTAATATCCAAAAACATTATTAAAACTAATTTTTAAAGAACTAATCCCAGTATTCTCAATCTCACGTTTTTGAATTTCATTTAAATAATTTTTTCCAGACTTAGATAAGTCTTTTAATTGATCTAACTCTAAATTAAATCCTTTTTTTACAACATTCCCTTTGTTAACATTTACAGGTGCCTGTTCGTCTAGAGTAATCTCTAAAACATTAATTAATTTTTCACATAAATCCAATGATTTAGATATTTTTTGGACAAAATTATCAGACGTTGAGTCCAAAAGTTCTTTTAAGGGCTTAATTGTAATTAAATTATTTTTTAGCTGGATTAATTCCCTCGGACTTATTTTAGAAGTAGCAACCTTTGCCATAATCCTTTCCAAATCGCTAAATGATTTTAGAATGGCGCAGATTTGATCTAAATCGTTATTGTTTTTAACAAAATAATCCACAGTTTTATGTCTAAACTCTAATTCTTTTAGATTTAAAATTGGGTGAATTATCCATCTTTTTAACATTCTTCCTCCCATTGGAGTTGATGTGTAGTCAATTACAGTTAAAAGGGAAATACCATCTTTAGATGTAGACCTTAATAACTCCAAATTGGTCATTGTAAATCGGTCCATCCACACAAAATCCTTATTAATTATTTGATTAATATTAGTAATATGTGAAAGTTGTGAATGTTGTGTTTCTGATAAATAAAATAAAATTGATCCACATGCAATCACACCTAAATTATCTTCGCTTAAACCAAACCCTTTAAGGTTTAAAATTTTAAATTGACTTTTTATTTTTTCTAATGCAAAATCTTTATTGTATACCCACTGTTCTAAATAAAAGATTGAATTAAAATTTCCAAAAATAGAATCAAACTCTTTTTTATTTTTTTTTGAAATCAAAATTTCTTTTGGATTAAAACTTTCTAATAAGTTTTTTATATAATCAATATTACCCTCAGAAATTAAAAGTTCACCAGTTGATATGTCTAAGAACGAAATGCCATAATTTTCTTTGTTATTATATACCGATGCGAGGAAGTTATTAGATTTTTTTTCGAGGATACCATCGTTCAATGAAACCCCAGGTGTGATTAATTCCGTAACTCCTCTTTTAACTATAGTTTTAGTTGTTTTAGGGTCCTCTAATTGATCGCAAATTGCTACCCTTTCTCCTGCTTTAACCAATTTATGTAAATATGTGTTTAAAGAGTGGTGTGGGAATCCTGCTAACTTAGTCTCACTGTTACTTCCTGCACCTCTTTTAGTTAAAACTATTCCTAAAATTTTTGATGTTTTAACAGCGTCTTCATGAAAAGTCTCATAAAAATCCCCAACCCTAAACAACAATAATGCATCAGGATACTTATCCTTAATCTTATTGTATTGTTTCATTAGTGGAGTAACTTTTTTAATCTCTTTTTTCACTTCTAAATTGATAATAAGCTAATTTACTATTATTTAGAAATTTAATCTTTTACTTTGTAAAAAACATTATTAGGTTTCTAATGAGAAAATTAAAAAATAGTGAACTTGGTAGATTAGAAGTCGGGGAGTTTAAAAAGACTCCTAAAACACCTTTAATTATAATTCTTGATGATATTAGAAGTTTGAATAATATTGGTTCCATTTTTAGAACAGCAGATGCGTTTATTGTTGAAAAAATAATTCTTTGTGGAATTACTGCTTGCCCTCCAAATAAGGATATACAAAAGACTGCATTAGGTTCTACTGAAAGTGTGGAATGGGAGTATCACAAGGATATTCACCTGGTAATTGAAAATCTGAAAAAGGAAGGTATTTATATTTGGAGTATTGAACAAACAGAGAACTCTTGTAAGTTAAACTCTGTTAAAATTTCACAAAATATTAAACATGCTATTATTCTAGGAAACGAGGTGAAGGGTGTTTCCCAAAATGCTATAAATTTATCAGATAATGTTATTGAAATTCCTCAATATGGAACAAAACATTCACTTAATGTGTCCTCCTGCTCAGCTATTGTTTTGTGGGAATTCTACAATGCTTTAAACTAAACTTTTTTTTATTCTAAATAACAATTCCATGTAATCTAACTTATTTTCCACAAAATTAACATCTGAAACATCAATAAACAATGTATTAAGATTTGAATTTGATTTCAATGATTTTAGATAAGCTTGATTAATTTTTTTTAAATAATCTTTCTCAATTTTATTTTCAAAATATCTTCCTCTTTTTTTAATATTGTTTAACAAATTTTCAGGAGATTGCATTAAGAATATTACTAAGCTAGGCTTAATTAAATCTTTTGTCATGAAATAAAAAATATTTCTGTATAAATTAAAATCATTTTCAGATAAGGTGATTCCAGCAAAAATTAAAGATTTGACTATATCATAATCAAATACAACTCCAGTTTTAAACAAATCTAATTGATTTTTATAATCGTTTAATTGCCTGCACCTATCAATTAAAAAAGTGAGTTCTAAATTCAATGCATACCTTTTAGGATCTTCGTAAAATTTTTCTAAAAAAGGGTTTTCTTTAAATCCTTCTAATATTAAATTTTTATTTAGGTCTGAAGATAGTTTTTTTGATAATGAAGTTTTTCCCACGCCAATATTCCCCTCCACTACAATGTTGTTATAATTTAATAAGGAATTATAAACTGGGTTAAATAATTTCTCTTTAATTTTTTTTATCTCACTAAAGTCTTTTAAATCTTCTGCCATTTGCAGTATAGATTTTTTAATAATTGGATGAATTTTTCCCTTTGCTATTTCTAATAAGGGTTTGATTACAAATTTTCTTTGGTGAAGTTTAGGGTGAGGAATTATTAAATCTTTACTATTAATTATTTCATCTTCATAGAACAAAATATCTAAATCAATTGACCTAGATACATAAGCCCTG
>Ga0228641_1000462_pt1 | contig 12217 bp, 7 predicted proteins | sample 52DmetaG_FD_186022 | JGI IMG/M metagenome (GOLD analysis project Ga0228641, IMG submission 186022) | Seawater microbial communities from Monterey Bay, California, United States - 52D | ecosystem: Environmental > Aquatic > Marine > Coastal | place: USA: California | collected 2016-10-17 | reverse complement strand
ATTACTGGTTTTGATGCTTTGCATAAAAGCTCAAACGCTTTGTTTAAAGATGTTTCATTGGCAGTTGGATATTTATTAAGTTTAAATTTTTGAGGTGTGACAAATTCAGAACTTTTACCCAAAACATCTCTTGGCAAATCTATATGAACCGGGCCCAATCTAGGTGACATTGCTGTACTAAAAGCATCATCTAAAACATCTGGAATTTCATTCACATCTAAAACTTCAAATACCTTTTTAGATACAGCTTGCATCATATTAACTTGATCAACCTCCTGAAAAGCATCTTTGCCTTTATGATCAGAGGAAATAGCGCCTGCTAGAGATACAACTGGAGAAAATGCAGCTTTTGCATTAGCCATCGCTGTTACAGTATTTGTGACACCGGGACCAGCTTGACCTGCTAGAAATACGCCATGTTTATTGGTATATCGAGCATAGGCATCCATCATAATTAGTCCATTACTCTCATGCCTACAGCCAATATAATTTATATCCTTGGCGTCATAAAGAGCATCTAAAATTTCAAGAGTTGAAGATCCTATCAGACCTGAAACAATTTTGACTTCATTTGCTATTAACGATTGGACTACGGCCTCGCCCCCAGTCATTTTTTTCGACATTAAGAAACTTTCTTAATTTCTATCTTACTATCGCTAAAATGCGGCATAACTTTTTCGTTAAAAAGTTTGATCGACTTCATTGAAATTTCATGTGGCATACCTGGTGGTGTACTCCAAGCCGCTAAATGTTGAAGATTAAGCTCAGATTTTAACTCATGAATTTTTTCAATTACATAATCAGCTGTACCAACTAATAAATTTCTTGGATGCAGAAATTCATAATCTAATAATTCTAAAACATTATCAGTTTTTGGAAACTCTTCACCAGGATCGGCAAAAATACTTACGCCTCTACCGCCACCACATACCCAAGACATATAATCTACTATGTGTTGACCAGCTAATTCCTTAGCTTCTTCCATGCTGTCTGCAATAAATACATCCCTTACTAAACAAATACCCTCACCTAATGGAACATCACGTTGTTCAACTTCAGATCTTGCGTGCTGATATATTTCAAATCTTGATTTTAATGACTTCACAGTTGGTAGCCACATTAAGCAACCTAAATCATTCTTAGCAGCAAACTCAATTGAACTAGGAGAATCTACAACTTGCCATAGTGGTAATTTTTTTTGCAATGGCTTAGGAACTAACGAGATCTTTTTAAGAATATTAGTTTCAGGATCTATTACATCTTCAGACTCTTTGATCATTGGATGTTTATATTTAAATTCTGGCGCTGGATATTCGTAGAACTCACCTTTGTGAGAAAAATAATCTTCTGTCCACGCTTTTTTAAGAATATCTAATGTTTCAACAAACAATCTAAAATTTTTAGGCTGATCTTTTAAGTCAGCTTCTATATTCATATGAATGGCTTCTTTACCAAATACACCTCGACCTAAACCAGCCTCAACTCTACCCCCAGATAAATTATCAAGAAAAGCAATATCCTCAGCTAGTCTTATTGGATTCCAAAATGTAGCAATACTTGCTGCTTGACCAATTCTCAAATTAGACGTACGCGCAGCTATATCAGCTGATAATAAAATAGGATTTGGAATACATTCCATATCACCACCTTGTGTTGATTGTAAGTGATGTTCCGAAAACCAAATTGTTTTCCAACTTTCTTGTTCATCTAAATATTGTGCAATCTCACGAATGTCATCTAGGACCTCTTTATAAGGTTTGCTTGACCAGTTGGTTGCATTACAAAAATAAGAAAAATCCATTACTCCCCCTTCTTTTATTAAACTAAAAATAAAAGACGATCGATCCCGCTTCCGTATATTTACAGTGAGTTATGTATCGCTTTGATAGTTAGATACTAATTTAAGAATTCAATTTATTCAACGATATATTAAACTCATAAGTCATAATAAAACTATGAAATGCACTGATTTTTATATAAATTTATTGAAAAAATGCGCGAATATAATTTAGAACAGATAACACCAACAATTGGTGCCGAAATCTCAAATGTAGATTTATCGCAAAATTTGAGCAAAGAAAAGCTAGATCAGATTTATCAGGATTTAATTGAATACAATGTAATATTTTTTCGAAACCAAGAGCTTTCACCAAAAAATCACATTGCTTTGGCCAAAAGTTTTGGTGAAATAGAACCACCACACCCTGTGTACCCGCATGTAAAAGATTTTCCTGAAATTGTACTATTAGAAAATGATGCCAACAAACCACCAGACACAGATGAGTGGCATACCGATGTAACATTTAAAAGTGATCCCGCATTTGCCTCCATACTTTATAGCAAAATAATTCCACCCTCTGGTGGAGATACACTTTGGTGTTCATTGTCTGCTATCTATGAAGCACTGCCAAATACTACCAAAAAATATTTAGAGACCCTGAGAGCAGTTCATGACATGGGTAGCTTTAGAAATAATTTTATCGATGATGACAATGAAAAATCTGCTCAAAAAGTCAATGAAGGGTTTCAAAAATTTGGCAATGCCATTCACCCCATTGTTAAAGTTCACCCTATTTCAAAAAAGAAACTTTTGTATATTAACCCCGGCTTTACTAGTCAAATCGTTGGGATGAACATGACAGACTCCAACAACCTACTATCTTATTTATTTAACTTTATGAATAAACCTGAATTTCAAATACGATTTAAATGGTCAGCTAATACTATAGCAATTTGGGATAACAGATGCACTATGCATTATGCGATTGGGGATTATATGCCACATCACCGACAGATGAATCGAATTACTGTACTTAATGATAAAAGAGATGATAGGATAGCTTAATAAAATCAATTATTAGAAAATGAAATTAAAAGATAAATTAATCGAATTAAATATTAATGTTCCTAATCCAGTTGCACCAGCTGGTAATTATGTTCCTTATAAAATAGTTAACAATCATATTTATATTTCTGGACAAATCCCACTAACAAAAGATGCTATAGTCAATCCAGGCAAACAAACTAGTGGGAAAATAAATGCCCCAAGTATCATTACTGGTAAAGTCCCTTCAGAAGTTTCTTTGGAACTTGCAACAAAAGCTGCTGAGGTATGTATCATTAATACCATGTCAATTTTGATTGAAGCTACCAATAATGCTAATTGTGAACAACTCAGCTGCCTTAGTGTTTCAGGGTTTGTAAATTCGGATATTAATTTAACTGAGCACCCAGAAATTATTAATGGGGCATCAGATATGATATATAAAATTTTAGGCGATAATGGTAAACATACTAGAATTGCAGTCGGTTGTGCCTCGCTACCAAGAAATGCAGCCGTTGAAATATCCTCAATTTTTCATCTAAATTAAAGACTATTATAAATAACTAACCAATTTCGGTTTTTTTTTATAAACTAAATACCCAATTTCGGTTTTATCAATTAAACTTTTGCTATGCTAGATTTAGCAAAATTATCAGAGGTCAAAAATATTCTTGCAGCCGTTTCTAAAAAAAATGGTCATCAAATGTTTTTACAGCACATGTCTAGCTTTAGTGAATTTTTTCTAAACATTGTCAGTCTTGGTGAAGATATTGAAGAAACTTTTGGTTTGCGAGCAGCACCTCAGGTCCTTCCCCCCATAAGTTTTACTATTTTAAACACCTATATTTATCATAAAGAACATTCTGATAGAGTCTATCACGATCAACTAAATCAAATTCAGTTTCCAATAAATGAATTAAAAAATCACCCCATTCTTAAATTTGAGTTTCCAGTTCTTAATAATAAAAAAAACACTATTGCTACTATCAGCCAAAATACAAAAATACCAAAAGAAACTATTCGCAAATGGGTTAACCAATGGATGAAGATTGGTGTTATATATAAAGATAAGGATATGGGATTAGCCTTTAACTTTGACTCTGGTTTCAAAGAAAAACTTTTTTTTAAATATAATGCAAATTTCATGAATCGTATCTCTAAAAATTGGTCGGAGTTAATTGATAGTTTAATAGTTCAAGGTTTTTTAAAAGACGAGCATCGCTTACCCAAAATAAATTTTAAAAGTATGTCTGAGTTGTTTTATATCCAGAATTTAGCGATTCAACACTGGTACTATCTACTATCTTTAACCTATATAGAAAGTAGTAAATACGTAACATATAATGAAGCTTGTATTCTTTCATCGGCATTATTTTTTTATGGAGATAAATCAACTGACTTTACATCAGAGCAGTCTGATTTATATGCTGCAAAAATACTTCGACCAGTAAATGTTAGCTCGATTTCAGAGTCGACAGCCATTCCTTTAGAAACTGTTAGACGTTCGATTGGAAAAATGATTAAGAAAAACTTACTAAGAAAAGAAAATAATGATATTTATGTAACTGACCTAATATTAGGTAAAACTGAAATACAAATAGCTAATGATGTTGCATTAACATTCCTAAACGACATACTAAATATTGCTTGCATTATGCATACTAATCCAGACTAAAAACCACTTTCACGTATTAAAATTCTAGATACATTATTGTAAATAGCACTAAAGAAACTGTAGCTATTTGTTGATAATTTTACTTGACCAGGTGTTTGCCATTGTAATGAATTCAATGAATTTTTAGTTTCAAATGTGACTTTATACTGGGCTTTTTCTGGCTTATATAATTTATTCTGCTCATCAAGAGGACGGACTGGAATACTTCCACCATGCACAGAGGCAAGGAATAAATATGGTAAATATTCAATCGCTGACATATCAATTGAAGATAGGGTCAGGTCAACGTATGAAAACTCGTTATTATTAGGTTTGAATTGAGCTTGCATAGTTTTATTTATTTTATACAAATCATTCTCCGCTACAAACGCAACCACTTGATGCTGATCTAAATTTACAATTGAAAATATTTTTTCATTTTTACTAACCCATTGATTTTTTCTAATATCCAGCAGATCATTTATTTGCCCATCTATTTTAGCTTTAATAAATAATTTTGAGTCTTTTTCTTTTAACCCTTTTAATATTTGTTTTTCTTTCTCTAAATTGCTCTCTATAATTATGAGATCATCCATTTCAAATTGAAGACTTAATCTCCTTTTAAGTCTTAATTCCAAAAGTTCAATTCGATCTTTTGATTGCCGTATAGCATTTGTTATTAAGGGGGAATTAAGTTTAATTAAATTATCATTTTTATTAACAAATTGTTTTGGTGATATAAAAACTTTCTCTACCACAGCCTCTTCAGAGGGATATATATCTACAGTATAAGCACTTTCGTATACGCTTGGAATAGTAATTGAACTGCGCCAAGGATAAAAAAAGATAGTAAGGAAAATTAAAAAGATAAAAATTGATCTGATAAATGTTTTATTCATAGTTATTGCTGTTTTTAATTGCCACCACTGTTTTACTTCACGATAAATAGGCAGACCGATAAACCAGATAATTTCAATGAGAAATAAAATAATTCCTAAAACTTTAAATGCTAAATAATAAACTAAAAGAGCTATTCCAATAAATAAGAAGAATCGATAAATCCAAGTTGACCATGCATAAATAATGAAAACCCATTTCCTTGATGACTCTAGTATTTCTGGTGGAGCAAAATTAAACCCAAAGATCCACTCTCTAATTTGCCATCGTCCAAGTGCAAATGCTCTTGGTTGTAAATTGTCAGCTTTTAAAAAGTCTGAAAATACATAATATCCATCAAATCGCATAAATGGACTTATATTGATAAGCAGAGAGGAAACCCAGCTCGCAGAAGCTATAAAAAAAGCAGCACTTTGAATAATTCCCTCAGGAGCAATTGCCCAAATAAAAGTAGCAATTAGTGCTAGATGTAGCTCGGTGAGCATGCCAGCAAAATTAATTAACAGTCTTTGTCGGTTATCTTTTAACTTCCACGCATCCGTTGTATCAGTATATAAAAATGGAAAAAAAACTAACATTGCAAGGCCAATAGCTGACACGTTACAACCAAAATTTTTAGCCACATAAGCATGACCTAATTCATGCAGCGCCTTTACAAATACAATAGTAATTCCAAATAAAATTAGTCCATTGACGTTATAAAAATAAGAAAAGGTATTCCAAAATTTTTCATATTCTTGAATTACTAAGAATATCCCTATTAGGCCTAAAATATAAATAAGATTTCTAACTAATTTAGAACCTAACTTACTTACTATGGGCAACGTCTGTTTTAAAAAATCATCAGGCTTAAAAATTGGAATCTTAAAAAAAAGATAGCCATGAATTAATTTTAAAAACCAATGCTTTTTCTGCGATTTATATTGTGTAGCAAGTTTTTTTGATCCCTCACTAGTATTTTGAACAATTAAATTATTTGTATCTAAAAATTGAATGAAATCTTCAATATCACGTTGTTTAATATTTAATTTTAACTCTTCAATTTTCTTGATTAACGCATCAACATTTTCTCCACCAACCCAATTCTTCAATATTATTAATGTTGTTTTGGTAAGAACAAAATATTTATGTCTCAGGGAATCATATAATAGCCAGGATGGTGAGCCATCTTCTTTAGCACTACCATTAATAATTTTTAAATCCTGCCTAATAAATGGAAGCAACATTTAATATCCTATCCACTGCCTTAGAATATTAATTGGAGTTCTAAATAAATAATAAAAAATTGTTACCTCGTCGCCATAAATTCTTGCTGTTCCTCTTAAGCCTATTCTTGGTTTATTTTCTAAGTCCTCTGTTAAGGAAGCAACCACCTTGTAGGCCAATACCCCTTCAGGAGTAATTTCTGGTTTGTATGCTGTGCGATCAATTTTAGCTTCCATTGAACTTAAAGGATCAATGTCTAAAAACACCTTCACTTTTGAATCTGGAGCAATTACTAATGAGTCTTTGACTGGTAAATAAATAGAGAAATGAATATCTGAGGTTTCAGCAACAATCATTATTTTTTCACCGATTACAACAGGTTTACCCTGCCACTCATTCTTATCTTCAATAACTGCAACCCCATTACTTGCAGCTTTAATTATAATGTAATCGAGTTTGTCTTTGGCATATTCTAATTCTTTTTTCTTAAGCCCAACTTCGGTAGCAAGACTCATAATTTTTGCTTTATCTTCAGCATTAGTAAAAGATGATTGTCTGTTTCGTAACAATTCTGCCTCTGCAACAGCTAAAGTTTGTTGAGCTACTTCATATTGATTCTTTATATCAGTATCATCAAATTTTACCAATGAGTCGCCAATGACTACAGGATCATTAGTGTCTACTATAATATTTTTTATAACTCCATTTATTGGTGAGGTAACAACCGTAGGATTGTTTGCTGACACTTCAACTGGAGCTAATGCTGACATGTTAATGGGTATCAACAAGATAAGAATAGAAGTTATTATGAAAAACCATTTAAACTTTCCACTAAAAAAACTCTTAATCTTATCGAATAAATTTGGTCCTTTTTTAAATGCGAAAAGTGCATGACCAATGGTTCCCGCAAGGTGAGTTAATAATTCCTTATCACTTGAAATAAGTTTTTCTAAACTCAATATAAATAATTTACCCTGTAACCCTCCGATAGAAGATTGTAAATTTATCATCAATCCATTGCTGGGAATATTTTCTGGCTTTTCATAATTTTTTTCAATTGTTTCTTGGTCATCTAAATTGATCTCATATGCATTTTCTTCCACAGGTAATACGATATTATTTGTTAAATTTTTTATATACGAGACAAGTGGCGCAGTTTGATCAACAACTGAAATATTTGAGATGGTCTTTACTTCAGTGACACCTATTTTATTCATACTTAGAAGAATAGCGACATCGTAATTAACCAAGTCTTTTAACTCATTTACAATTAAAAACTCTAGTTCAGTTTTTGATTGAGCCTCACGAATTTTTTTTTCAATCGTTATAAGTCGTGCAATCTTTATCGAAGAATTATCATTCAAAAGTAACCGTCCCACTCATACCAGGCAAAAGCTCGCCATGCTTCATAATGAATTTTGCTCGCAAATCAATTGTTTGACTTACTGGATCAATATTAGCACCAATAGCCTCAATTCTGGCAGCATATGATTGGTTTGTTTCATCAATTAAAATTGATATTGGTAGACCAACTTCCATCCAATTCATCCACTTGCTTGGCACCATTAATCTAGCTTCTAGAATGCCAGTACCAATTATCTCAATCAAAGGCTGCTGCCTATCAATACTCTCAAAAGATTTTACGAAAACATTGGCTACTTGGCCATTATATGGGGCTTTGATTGAGCACCTTTTTATGTTTAAGGATGATATTAATAATTCAGCTTCAGCTCGATCTACAGCAGCTTGTGCTAATTCTACCTCATAGATTCCAATAGATCGCATTTGAGCCAACTCAACGTTACTTTTAAGAGTGATCTGTGCGCTATTTAAGCTGGCTTCAACTGCCTGGTGCTGTGCTTCGAGTAAATTACAGTCAAATGCAATTAAGGTATCCCCTTTAGAAAACTTTTGTCCCATTTTCAAGGGGGTTTCAATTATTCTACCATCTATCTCACTGGAAAGTATAGCTTGCTCATCAGAGCTAACTAAAGCTCGAGTCGTGAGTATGTTTTCGCTATAGGCTAAAATATTTTTTGAAAAAAAAATTAGTATAATTAAAGAAGATACTTTTAAATAATGTGTCATTATCCTAATTGATTAATCAAACGTTCCCCATAATTATCTGCTGATGTAATAATCTCATTAATTTGATCATTTAATGGAACATAAGACAAGTCATCTTGTAATTGTAGCACCTCATCAAAATCAATATCTACTTCTATTGTTCTTTCTGTACCATCTTCATCTTCAGCTATTAGCTTGATACCAATTCCTTTTTCTCCACTAGGCGGAATAGCAGTAATTTCACCAGTTTTATTGTCTAATGACAGCCATGATGGAATAGATTTACCACTATCTAACTCTATTCGATAATTGCTCACATTTGATTTATTATCATCAATGAAATTGATTGAATATTGACCTTCAGAAAATGCAATATTACCTAATTTTAAGTTCGCCGTAAAAGCAACTTCATCTTGAACTTTGTTTAATTCAATAATATTCCTCGCTGCGCGATCAATAGTTTTATCAACAAAAGTTACCTTATTTTCTCCATCAACAAATACATTTTCTCCCTGAAATAAATTAGAATCATTTCTTAGAATTTGACTGTCATTTTTGATCGCAGGTTTATCAAGAACAATATTTATGTCTCTAACCGTTCCATCTTTATCTAGGGCGATTACTTGAACTTCAACATTATCAATATCATCTGGCATTGCAGCACTAGTTTCACCAGTATCTGGATTTACTTTTACCCATTCTGGCAATGGTGTTCCATCAGATAATAGTCCTGAATAAGATTCAACATCTTGTCTGTTATCATCATTTACCATAACCTCTACCTGAAGTTCATTCGTTGTCTGAGTTTCTTGAGCAACGACATTTAATACTTTCATGCCACCATTAAAGGTAAGTTTTTTCTCTAAAACCATTTCATCTATTTGAGGAATGTCTGAGTTATCGAAGGCTGCAAGACTAAGTTCTAAATCTTTCTTAGGTTTTACTTTTATGGTTTTTAGCTTAACTGGTTTGTCATTATCTGCTGACTCGGATATTTCGTTTACCGATGGTATCACCTTAATGGTAAATGTATGGTCAACATATAGACCTGCACCATCTATCGCTCGTAATGTAATAGAGTAATCGCCGGGTGTTTTAATTTTACCTTTTAATTTATTGCCCTCAATATATAGACCGGTTGGTAAACTAGTCTCTTGTTCTGATTCTGGATCAATAACTTTATATTGAGTAATATCATATGATCCAGAATCGGGATCGTCGAATGCTTGGATGTATTTGATTACAACATTTTGATCAGTTAAAAGCGTCGGAACGTTAATTGGACTAATAACCTCTGGTCGGTCATTAATACCAGTTACCGTAATTGATATTTGTGCAGGCACAGAAGTCTCTGTATCTGTTGCTGTATAAGTAAAGTAATCAGTTACCGTATCCCCAGGATTTACTGACTTAGCATTATTAGCTTGATACGTATAACTTCCATCAGAATTGATAGTTAAGTCACCATAAGTACCTGTTATTACTGAACCAACAGTTCCAGTTGTTCCAGTTCCAGACTCTTGGCCTGTTCTAATGGAGTCCACTGTAATCGTATCTCCATCAGGATCAGTATCATTCACCAGTACTCCACTTGACGAATTTTTTATTGTTTGTGCACTTGCATCAATGGCTAGAGTGTCATCAACTGGCACTGGCGGATCACTAATTCCATTAATAGTGATAGCAATTACCCCAATATCTTCATTTGTTCCATCTGATACCGTATAATTGAAATAATCAATGGCGCTGTCTCCACGTTTCAGGCTATTTGCTGCATCCTGATCTGCTGTATACGAATAACTTCCGTCACTATTTAAAGTTAGAGTACCGTATGTACCTACCAAGGCAGAGCCAACTGTTCCCGAAGTGCCGCCACCCTCTGTTTGACCAATGCTAATTCCTGTAATAGTTAATGAATCGCCATCAGCATCGGTATCATCGGCATTAACATCAAAACTTGAGCCTGCTGCTCTTTCAATTGTTGCATCACGATTAACTGAATCTGTATCATCAACTGCTACTGGATTTTCGTCATTAATTCCTGTCACCGTAAAGACTAATTCAGCGGTATCTGTATCACCACCACTATGATCTCTGACTGTATAGGTAAATGTATCAGTGGCAGTTTGTCCAGTAACAATACTGTCAGCTGCATTTTGGTCTGCAACATATGTATAGGATCCATCGGCGTTTACTGTCAATGTTCCATACGTGCCAGTTAGCGCTTGTCCAATAGTTCCCGATGTTCCCGATCCACTCTCTGATCCTGTTCGAATTGCTGTAATTGTAAATGCTCCGGGAACATCATCCCCATCTGCATCTGTATCATCTGCATCTAATTCTTGTGCATCACTTGTTGAACGACTTATAGTTGCATCTTCATTCACACTATCAGTATCATCTACAGCGATTATTTCATCATTGATACCGGTCACTGTAATGACAATCTCACCAGTATCGGCATTTTTATTATCATCATCTTTAACCGTGTAAGTAAACGTATCAGTCGCAGTTTCACCAGGGTCAAGGGCATCAGCAGCATTTTGGTTAGCAACATATTCATAACTACCATCTGCATTAATTGTCAGTTCACCATAAGTGCCAGTTAAAGCTGTACCAACTGAACCAGAGGTGCCACTTCCAGACTCAGTACCTGTTCTAATATTTGTTACTTCCAGACTTTCTGTGTCACCGCCAGTATCGTTAGAGGTTACACCCGATCCAGAGTTAATGGACAATGTTGCATCTTCATTCACACTTCCTGTATCATTTGTAGCAGCGGGTCCAACACCCTTAACAGTGATAGTTAGTGTTGCAGTGTCTGTCGTACCAGCACCATCACTGACAGTATAAGTAAAAGTATCGGTTGCCGTAGCGCCGGCAGCAAGACCATCAGCTCCACTTTGATTAGCAACATACGTATAACTACCATTTGAATTTAATGTTAACGCACCATATGTACCATTTTTAGCCTGACCTACAGTTCCACTCGAAATCGCTGATACTGTCAAATTTGCACTATCATCAGCATCCGTATCATTGGAAAGCACCCCGCTTGCGGTATTAACTGATAACGTTGCATCTTCGTTTACTGCACCAGTATCATTAACACCAACAGGATCGTCATCAACTCCTGTGATTGTAATTGTAATTTGTCCAGTATCGCTATTAACATCGGCATCATCAGAAACGGTATAAGTAAACACGTCTGTGACTTCATCATTCGCATCTAACGCTTCTGCTGCTGCAGTATTTGCTACATATGAATAGCTACCATCAGCAGCAATAGTTAAAACACCATATGTTCCCGTTAAAGCCGAGCCAACGGTGCCACTGGTTCCACTACCAGACTCGGTTCCAGTTCGAATGCCAGTTACCTCTAAACTCTCACTATCGTAACTGGTGTCATCGTCATCATTTGAAATAACACCTTGAGCCTCATTTTTTGATAGTGTGGCATTTTCATTAACTGCACCCGTATCGTTGACTGCCTGCGGTCCAACCCCTGTAACCGTAATAGCAAGTTGTGCTGTATCAGTATCTCCACCACTATGGTCTCGAACTGTATA
>Ga0228641_1000411_pt1 | contig 12941 bp, 25 predicted proteins | sample 52DmetaG_FD_186022 | JGI IMG/M metagenome (GOLD analysis project Ga0228641, IMG submission 186022) | Seawater microbial communities from Monterey Bay, California, United States - 52D | ecosystem: Environmental > Aquatic > Marine > Coastal | place: USA: California | collected 2016-10-17 | reverse complement strand
TCAGCCTCCAGTAAAACCGTCTAGAAAAACAAAGCGTTATCTTAATGAGGTAATGACCTATGTAAAAAATCAATCTAAATGGGACGCAGCTAGTAAATGGGCAGATGCTCGTGGATATAGATTTGCTATTTGGCATGAAGATACTTTGAAACAATTAGGAATTAAAATCCTCAAGGGATAGTGTATAAATAAAGGTATGGCAGATTCGTTTTTTGAAAAGTTACAACTACAAGCATTCAGAGCAGGCGTACAACCTCGTTCAGATGAATCGCAAAAGTGGTTTAGAAACAAACTTAAAAATATTGGACAAGTTAATAGACAAAAACTATTAAGGGATTCAGCATTGCAAAGGGTTGCGCGTCCACGTATGGGCGATATGTATATGTTCTTTTATGATCCAAAGCATAAAGAAACATTACCATATTATGATACGTTCCCTTTGATTATTATGGTTGAAAAAGCTCCTGGTGGATTCTATGGTTTGAATATGCATTACTTACCACCAGTACTTAGAGCTAAATTGTTTGATGGGCTTGCAAAGTCTGATGAAAGATACGATGAAAACACAAGATTTAGAGCTCGATATAGGTTATTACAATCTGTAAGAAAGCTAAAATATTTTAAGCCTTGCTTTAAACATTATCTTACAAAGCATGTTGAAGGAAGGATTTCGAAAGTAGAAGCACCTGAATGGGAAATTGCTTTATTTATGCCGACACAAAGGTTTAAGAAAGCTACAGCAACTCAGGTCTATGCTGATTCTAGGAAGGCGTACCGCTAATGGCATTACCAGCAAGTATTGATACAATTAAATCTACCCTTGGTAAACGAGGTGGAATAGCACCAGCTAATAGGTTTGCTATTTACATGAACTTACCTCTTATTTCTATTAACCCTGGATCTATTATTAGTAATATAGCTTCGGGTGGTGGATTTAATCCTATGTCTCTTATTAATGACCCACGAGATATTTCTTTACTATGTGAGTCATGCGCTTTACCCGGCCGGCAAATTACAACTGCTGACCACCAAACTAGATTGAAGATGGTTAAAAAGACTTATGGTTATCTTAATGAAGATGTAAACTTTTCTTTTCTTCTTACTGGTGACTATTATATTAAAGAAGTATTTGATTCATGGGCTAACTCTATTATTGACTTTGAAAAAGGTGTAGTCAATTATAGAGATGATTATGTTTCAGATGTAATTATACAACAATTAGACAAAAACAATATTCCAATTTATACATGCACATTACAAAATGCGTTTCCTACAACAATTTCTTCAATTGAATTATCAAACGCATCAGAAAATGCTATAGCAAAAGTAAATGTTACTATGTCATATGACGATTGGTCTGACTCTGCAAGTCTAGCTGGTACGCTAGTTGGAATTGCAGCTAATAAATTATTTGGTTAATTATAACAAGGAGTGAATGATGGCCCTGCCACAGCTAAATACTGCAACAAAGTATGAACTAAAAATGCCAAGTACTGGTGAGACGATTGAATATCGGCCGTACTTAGTTAAAGAAGAAAAGATCTTAATGATTGCAATGGAATCACAAGATCAAAAACAAATTATTCGTGCAACGAGGGATGTAATCCAAAGCTGTACGTTTGATAAGATTAATATTATGAACTATCCAATGTTTGATTTAGAATACGTATTTCTAAAACTGAGAACTAAGTCTGTAGGTGAAACAAGTAAACTAAAATTTGCTTGTGAAAAGTGTCAGACGCCAAATGATTATAATATTAATTTGGATGAATTAGAGCCAATTGGAAAAACTGTAGAGAATACTATTGCTCTTACAGATACTATTGGTGTTACAATGAAGTATCCTACAGTAAAGGATATGAATGATTCTACTTCAGAAGCCGAAATTGATCTTATTTTCGATATTTTGGTATCCTCAATTGATTCTATTTACGATGCGGAAAATGTTTATCCTGCGTCAGAAAATACAAAGGCGGAACTTAATCAGTTTATAGAAAATCTAAATCAGAAGCAGTTTAATAAACTGCAGGAATGGTTTGAAGCTATGCCAAAGTTAAAGAAGACAGTAGAGTTTACGTGTACGAAAAGTGATTGTAGCCACGAAAATAGTTTTGATATCGAAGGTATCCAAAGTTTTTTCGGCTAGCCCTTTCTCACGATAGTCTGGAAAATCATTTCCAAACTAACTTTGCTATGGTACAACACCATAAGTATTCTTTAACTGAATTAGAAACTATGGTGCCGTGGGAAAGGGAAATATACGTCCATCTCCTATTGGAACATATTAAAGAAGAAAATATAAAGTTGCAACAGCAGCAAAGGAAATAGATATGGCCGCGAAAAAATTAGAAGTTGGATCTAAATATGCTCATCTAGATAAAGATGGTGATGGTATTGTAAGTGATGATGAAATGATGATGGAGCAAAAAATGATTGAGTTAGAAGATATGCGAAGTGATATGGAAAATGAAGATAAGAAACAAGATGCACAAAGAAATATGGCATGGTTTGCTTTGTTTGGTATGTTACTATATCCCGCCTTTGTTATTATTGCAACACTTATTGGCTTAGATAAAGCTGCAACCATTTTAGGTGATATGGCTGCAGTATACTTTGTCTCTGTTGCTGCTATTGTTGCAGCATTTTATGGCAAAGAAGCTATGACTCAAAAAAGTAAAACACCAGCACCAAGGAAGTAAGTTATGTCAGAATTAGCTCCCATACTCGAAGAACTAGCCGAATCAAACGGTGAGATTGTAGTCCATACACGGAATTCAAGGCGACATCTTCTAGAGATCAAACCTCAGATTACTCAAATGACTACTTCAATTATGGAGTTAGTTGAGATACTTAAAGGCAATTCTCTATTAGATGAAGAGATGCGTCGAGAAATGTTAAGGAAACTAGATGCTCTTAAACCAGATGCTGGGCCAGTCGATCGTGGTATTAAAGATGCTGGCGCTGATGGTGGAGGAGGAGTAGGTTTACTTGGTGGTTTAGGTATTATGGCTGGACTTGGCGCAATTGCAGGTCTACTAGCTGGTCTCGTCAAAGGATATGTTACTGGTGTTGCGAAACTATTAGATGATGTTGCTTTAAGACCAATAAGAGCTTTCTTTAGAGTTATTGGTAATGGCTTTGGTAAAGTAAGAGATACAGCTAAACTTTTAGGAGAACGACTTATAAAATTTCTCCGACTAGATGACTTATTTGATGCAGCAAAAACAAGAGTAACTGGAAGAATTGCAAAGATTACTGATGGAATTGTTGATGGACTTCGTTTAATTAGAACTACTTTTGTTGAGGGTACACTTATTCAACGAGTAATTGATGCATTAAAAGGACCACTCAATTTTATTACAGATTCATTTAATAAAGGTATGGATTTAATTCGTCCGCTTTTTGCAGCTGAAACGAGTGTCTTTGGTAAAATTAGTGGATACTTTAAAGAATTCTTTTTATTAACAGACGAGGCTGGTGGTAAAGCAAAGAGCATTATTGCTACTATTACAGATGCTATCACTAAACCATTTAAGGGAATTAGAAATACATTCAATACGTTTACACCGTTCTTTGATGCTTTCAAACCAATTGGTGCTATCCTTGGTCGTTTACTTATTCCAATTAATATTCTTATTGGTATATTTGATGCTGGCTTTGAATCATTTGACGCATGGGGAAAGGTTAATGGTAATATCTTTCAAAAGATTTTAGGCTCTTTAGTAGGAGCTCTTGGTGGTCTTATTGATGGACTTGTATTCCAAATCTTAGACCTTGGTAAATCTGCATTATCTTGGATTGCAGGAGCTCTTGGTTTTGAAGCCTTTGAAGCAAAGCTAGATTCATTTAGTTTCTCTGAATGGTGGAATAATATATTAGATGAATTGTACAAGTTTATTAGTGCACCAGTTGATACATTTAAAGAATGGGTTTCAAAAGGTAAAAAATTATTAAAAGATGTAATTGGTAGTCTTATGCCAAGTATTGATGCTTTCTTTAAACCAATACTAAGATCTATACTTCCAACAGGTGGATCTAAATCAGATGGCTGGTTTGGTTGGGTTAAAAAGGCTGTAAGTTCTGTTATTCCAGATGCTGTATATGATTATGCAGGTCTGAATAAGAAAACAGGTGAGCTTATTCCACAAGAGGTTCCAACATCAGGACAAGAACTAAATGCCGAAGAAATGAATAATGCTGAAATGAAACGTATGCAGCAAATAGTTCAAATCAATGACAATAAAAAGACTGATCCTATGGCACAGAGGAATGGTACTAATACAACTGTGGTTGGTACTAAAGCTACTGCTGGAAGAAACAACTCAGACAAAACATATTCTGTAGGTTAATAGATACAAAAAGGCCCCAGAGAGAAAGGAAAAACTCTGGGGCCTTAGTGCAACTAGCTGAAGTGTTTAACCTTCTTGTGCTAGTTTAGCAAAGTAACTCATAGTATCATCATCGCTATCAGATGATGGAGTTACATTACTTTGCTGCGCCGCTGGAGCTGGCTCCGTTGGAAAGGAAGGACTTGGAGCAGTCTCATCAAGCGTTACAGCTTCAGCCGTAGTCAGTGCAACTCCGGCTTCGCCTAGTACCTTACTTAGTTTTGCACTAAGTTCAGCATAGGACTTATAGTTTTTCGGATCAAGGAAATCCGATAGACTGTGAAGGCGGTTATATACTGCCTCCAACTTTTCATCATCACCTTCGTGCAATGCACTAGCTGATGCAAACTCCGACTTATCATAATTACGATAGCCTTCAACTTGACGAATCTTGAGTTTGAAATCCGCACCTTCCCAGAAATCAAATGGATTGACTGGTTTCTCGTCTTGGAATTGCGGCTGCATAACATCCATAATCTTATCAAAGATCTTTTTACCAAACTTATAAAGGAATACTTTACCTTCATTGTTTGGATTGGATGGATCAGATACGACCATAATATTAGTTACATAATGCAACCTACGTTTACGATCACGAGCCGTAGCTTTATCTTCGTCACGACCCGTATTCCAAAGAACCGAATTCATTTCGCCAACTGGATCTGGTTGTCCAATAGAGGTTAAGCTATTTTCGATATACCACATTCCGGTTGGACCTTTGAACCCATGATCCCAATAACGAACCCACGGGAGATCCTCGCCCGTCGGTGCTGGTAAGAAGCGGAGTACTGCATAACCATTACCTGCTTTATCAACAGTTGGTTTCCAGAACCGCTCATCTGCGTAAGACTTCTTTTCACCTCCGCCAACTGATTCAGCGGCTGAGACTAGGGAAGCGATATCGTTTGCACGATTAGTTTTTAGATTAGCAAATGACATATTTTATTTCTCCTGTATTTTGTATGTCTGAATTATCCACATTTTTCATAATATAATAGTTATTATAACACAGTTTCATTACTTTGTAAAGGACTTTGTTACAATATTTGCAAACTTTTTTCTATCAAAGTTTACAAAACTTTCGTATTTTCTTATTTTTCGAGATACATCTGGCCATAAGATAGTCTCAGTAATTGTTCGGTCTGCTACTTTCATAAACCCTGTAAGCTTATTTAAGATGACCACAGTTTCCAAACAAATATTACCACTCATATATTCCTTAACAATAAAGGGATGAGTTTCAATAGCAAACAGATCTTCAAAAGAGTCAACCTGTTCAGCTAGTGTATTTATATCATTTTCAAAAGTGTAACTCAGAGCCTGAGTTCTCTTCTGCCACTTGGTATAGTTATCCTCATCGGTCATCATATCACCAACCCATTTACGATCTTCAATAAATTGAGATATGTAATAGTTAATAATATCAGGACCTTTGTCGTATTTACGACCAAGCTTTGCAAAATGATATTTGTCTTTTCGTTTCCAAAAGGAAGATGGTTTTGCTGAAGTCTTAAAGTTATACTTAGGCGCATCATAACTATCACTTTCAAAGTGTAGTTTAATTGCTAAGTAGTAGCTATATGCTTCAAATGGTTCCATATTCATTATCTAATCCTAAGTCTGGTTCATCTCGTCAGAGTGGTAGGGTATTACCACCATCATGGGCAATCAGATTCAATTCAATAGCTTCTGCTTGTATCTTTTCTTTAAGAACTGGCCCAATAAGGTTACCAATATCAGCAGGATCTAATTCTCTGGCAGTACAAATTGATAGTACTGCATCCATGTATGGCATCTTAGTTTCGGTTACCTTATCTTCAACCAACTTAGAGAACCTTTTCTTTGTTAATATAATTTCTTCAATCATTTCATTTCCTGTATCCATCGTAGGCCGACATATAATGTGAGGCCTACAATTGCTGTTGTTCCAAATGTTACTTCAAAAAATCCTAATAGACCACATACAAACATTGTAATAATGAATGCATGTAGATCTAATCTTGTCCACTCATCCGCACTCATTTCATAGTTACTTTAATGAGTACGGTATCTTTATTGATACGAGCATTAGGAGTTCCAGTCTTAGTGGTAAGCTTTTTCCAAGCTGTATCTAGTTGCTTGGGCGAACCACTAAGAGCTGTTGGAAGGAACTCATCTGGTTTACGTAGTTTTACTTTACGAGAGCTTTCAATATCTACATTTTTGATTGTAGATCCACTTACCTCAAATCCATTAGGTGACTGACAAAGCAATTCAGTAAACTCTTTGTTCTTTACATTAAAGGTAAAGAGTCTCATAGATCCTGGAATACTCGTTGGTAAAATTGACGTTAGTTTATACTCACTCGACTCCTTAAGATACTGCAGTTTAACCACTTGCTTTTCTGCTGTCTTAACTTTTGGAGTTCGAGTTTTACGAGTTGCTTTTGAAGATGCTTTAACTTTTTCAAGATCAAGTAGCATGTCTTCACAAGCTTTTATTCGTCGCTTAAGCTCTTTTCTTTCAAGGTGTGAATAACCTTCAACAGCCTGTTCACATCTTTTGTGGTAAGCATCTGAATAATCTAGTAGCCATCCTTCAATTTGCTTCTTAGGCAATTCAATTGATGACCCAGTAAGACCATGAAATCTAAAACGATTATAGACATCAAGCGTAGTATTTTCGCCTTCAATCCATTGATCTTCTAGTTCATCCAAGTCTGTCATAATAGTAGCTTGTGTCTTACGAAATAGTTTTTGTTGTGGTGTAAGAACAATTACATTTGATTTTTCTTGTACTGCTTCAGCTTTTTCTTTGAGGATCTGTTTTCCAGACTCAATAAGCGTATCCATTTTCTTTTTAGCACAAGTTTGATAACCATGTAGCTTTTCATCCATGTCCAAGAAACTATTACCTGCTGCAATCCAAGTAATTGCTGCTGGGATATAAGAGAAAGCTGTAAAGTTCCACTCAGGGTTAGCAAGGATAGCCTTTGCATCGCCTTTAGAGTAGTTCTTTTTAACCCAATCTTTAGTTACTTTTGCAAAGTCTTTACGATCAACTTCCATATGAAAGTAAGACTGACATGCGGTCCATGTTTCCATTGGGACACCAGCAAGACCTGTACGAGCTCTTGCACGAACGGTTTTCTTTTTAGTTCTTTTTGGTATAGCCATTATATAACCTCCTCAATAGTAATTTTATATTTCTTAGAATTCATATCAGTCATTTCAATAGTCTTTTTAGTTGATTGAAAGTAACCTTTAGTTGGATGTAGATCCATTTCAATAGGACCAATCAACCCAATGATACCTTGCTCATCATATGCTAATAGAGATTTTCTAACTGTATCAGCAATTTTATCACAATATGCTAACATTATACAGCCTCCCTAATTTGTTTAAGTTCTCTTACCATTTTAAGCTGAGCTTCTAGTCTTTTAAGAACTTTAGGAGTTGCAACCTGTGGGTTATCAATTTCCTGTTGGATGAAATGTGGAAGAACTCTAAGCATTCTATCGATATTTGATGGATTGCCAATTAAGTTCTTTTTAAGTTGGTTTGTACTAATCATAAAATTTCCTTCCTTTTATCATTTTATAAGTATATTATATCTCAGTTTACACTGAATGTAAAGGAAAAAGTGCACAAAAATAACTAATGAAAACAATGGCATGTGAAAAAAGTTGAAAAAAGTTCAGCCTAATGGCTGAACTTCAATACGTTTTCTACCTTAAAAGACCGCCATTCAGATTTCTCTGTATCAAGACAGCGAATAACTTGAAGAGTAGCATCAACACCATTGGTGTCATCTTTGGGCATCTTATCAGCAGGAATTAGATCCTCTTTCAAAGTTGCTTGCATCAATCGCTCTTCACCATTGACTTTGATAAATTTAACTTGACATACACCATTACGTAGCATGTCAACCATTTCACTTCGTGTATATGCTTCACTCATATTATAGGTACTCCACAGATGTTGATTTAGTTGGATTATGACGTGTGCCACAATCTGGAAAATGTACATGAGTTGTAGTTTCAATTCGAATTCTACGTTCTCCTGTACTGTCGTATTCTTCAAAGGACTTGATATTAACCTCCTTCAAAAGAATTTTTTGTTCAACGATTACATCGTCAAATAGGGCATATTGCTCGCTCATAGTTACCTCCTCATTTTAGCTAAGTCTTTTGGATCTTGTCCTTTCCCGACTGGGACAAGGTTTGATTTGTGCATAGTGGCAATTCCAATGATGTAGTCTCCGGAATAGACATTTGCTTGTTTTTTTGTCGGCACATATTCAATTGTGTCCGACGTCGAGATTGTTGGATATTTTGTTTCACGATATTGCGGCCGTTCCGGAACATATTCTTTGAACTCCTTCTTCTTAGCTTTTAATTGTGATGGGTGACAACCCTTATCCATAAGCCATTTGTCATGTTCTGCTTGAGCTTTTTCCCAGCCAGGCTTACGTTTGTTTTTACGTTTTTTTGTATTGAGGCTTGACATGCCTCTCACTAAATGCATAGTCATGTTATTGTCTCTCTTTATATTTTACAACCATCTTTTTCATCCACCCTTGGACTACTTTTTCTTCTTCTGTTAATTCAATCATATTGAAGTCTTCTACTATTCTAGAAAACAAATGATACTTAGCCCACTCAACACCATCTAATTCTTTTTTAGTTTTTGGTAAAGGTACACTATCATATTGATTTTCTAGTGTCATTCGCTTTTCTCCCAACGATAAAAAATATGGTTGCCAACTGTAATAGTTTTAGTCTTAGTAGCAGCCCAAGAAGGTGTGACATAATCTGCATGGTAATGAGTTGCACCATTAGTAAAGTCCCAACGTGAGCTAGCATGATATACTTTAAACGCAATCATACGAGCAATTTCAAAAACATCCTTATCTGCTGCTGGTACCTTTTCAGCTTTACCATCACAGTACCAAGAGAATTGACAACGGTTTTTTACTGGGTAAGAAATACTGCGATTTTTCCAAGAAGGTCTTGTTGGTCCTTGGTGAACTACTTCACAAGCTGTATTAGGATAGCGTGGATCAGCAACTCTATTCATAGTAACAAGACCTACAGCAATCATACCTTTGGGATTTTGATTACGTGCTTCCCAATAGATATTATCAGCAATACATGTAATTTGTTTTTGATCAAATTGATCTGCATGCGAAGCTGCGCCAAAGGCTACAGCACCCGCAATAGTAAGACTAGCTAAGAGTTTCATACTAGTTCCAACCTTCATCAGACTCGTACGAAGTTTGATCGGCAAGACGATCACCATAATGTTCTTGAAGATATTGTGGTCCATCAGTCCATTGGTTGATATTGTCTTGGTCATTTGAAAAACCTTCTTTTTTAAGCTGACGCTCAAGGGCTTTTTCTTCCCTAATTATTTCAGCATCACGAGCAGCTTCAAGTTCACGTTTTTTACAAACCTGTTTGATAAGGTTATAACGTTTAGTGTATTGAAGATCAGTCATACCTGCGACTTTGGATTTTAAGATTTTCATATTTAGTCCTTCCTTTTCATTATAATATAGCTATTATATCTCAGTTTAAACCAAATGTAAAGGAAAAAGTGCACAAAAATTTCCTTTGAAAACAATGGCTTATCATTTTTTTTCAAAAAAGTTTATTTTATTTCTGTTTTTGCTGCCGTAAAAGCTCATCTCTTTCCTCAGAAAGCTCTTTTACTCGCTTTATTAAAGCATACTTTTCTTGAGTTAGCTCAGCAATTTCACGTTTAAACAATTCGACTTGACCAAATGTTTTTGCGTCCATTAAGACATTCTCCCTCTAAAAAATTCAAGTAGGTATTCTTCCCACTCTTTGTCTTTATCACTTTTTTCAGAAGTTTCTTTTTCCCACTCATGACCAAATTTTTCTTTCCATTCATCATATTCCATTTCTTTTTCTTCTTTTGTGGACACAAGTACTCCTATACTGCAAATGACTCACCACACCCACAGGATGCAGTAGCATTAGGGTTGATGACTTTGAGATATGATCCACCTAGTTCTGTAACATAATCTATTGTACATCCTAGAATAAACATCTCAGCTACTGGATCTATAATCAAATTACCTACCGTAGGTTTCTTATCTGACATAGCCCATTCGTATTGAAAACCAGAACAACCACCACCTTTAACAGATAACTCAACATTGGGTTGACCAACTTTTAGTAAATACTCTTTAGCATTATCTGTAAGTTTAACCATGTTCTGCCTTTCTAAGGTTAAGGTGTGGAGCTAACCGTGGGCTCCACGCGGGTATATTGAGGTACCAACCTTAGTTAATTAAGCAGAGCTCCCGTATAAATGAGAGGTGCATTTGCGTTCCTATCTAATGAGGGCGAACGGACCATTCCCACCTGCGTCTTAAATTTTACGTCGTTTACAGGCTTAACCGCGTTAACTTATCGCTCGACTTCTCCTTTATGAGGTACGTTCGGCATAATTGCCAGGCTTTCCCTCTGTTTGCCTATCTTGGCAGGAGATCAAGGAATTGAACCCTGTCCTAGTGGGTTGGAGCCACTTGTGCTACCGTAACACTTATCTCCTAATTGGTGCCCTCGGGGAGACTCGAACTCCCACGCTTTTAAAGCCACGGATTTTAAGTCCGTTATGTCTACCATTCCATCACAAGGGCTGTTTTCATTTTGTACATATATTATAACACAGTTTCTTGTGATTGTAAACCCCTAAAATAATTTTTTTTATTCGTGTTCTCCACCTGCTCCACGACCAAATCCACCAAAGAATTGTGGCTTACGTTTAGCCGTTTCAAATGTAGCTACAGTAATTACTATTGCTGCAATTAAGAATACGTGAGCTACTGCACTAATAGCAAAAACAGTCCAGCTACCGATTAACATAGCAAATGTGATACACCACATCCACGCTAAAACTTGCATAACCATATGCCTAACATTTGTATCTGGAATATGTTTCAGTGGATTACGTTCAGCATCCATAATACCATTCCAACTATCATATATAAATTCTCTCATATCAATCACCTTTTCAAAAGTTACATTTAACGGATAATGAGCATCAACTATATCTCTAAAATCAATAGCATCATAAAGATCAGTAAATGATCTAGTGACTTTGTTATCTCTAAAATATCCAGTTACTTTATACATTTATTCTACCTGCGGTATTCCTAGCCATGCGCTAAATCCAAACACTTCCATAAGCATAAAAGTAAACATCATTAAAACAATACTCCACATAATTAGTTTGCCATTAAAGTTTGATGCAGCTAATTTAATTGCAATAATTTCATTGCCAAAAAATCTTAGTAGTAATTCAAATTCATTATGATCTTCTCTTACTACAATGCCATTCTTTTTTTCTTCAGCCAATGTATCCTCCATGGCAAGTTAAAATGAGGGATTCTGTTTCCAAGCTCCCTCGGGCTCATTAGAACTACGCTGCTTGAGCGTATCCTACAGGTGCAAAATTATCGTTTGCGTTTAGTCTTTTTCTTGCGTTAACCCAGCTTGCGCGGGATAGCTCCACTTTCCTAATGACTACCAGTCGATCCTAGTTCGCCCCCATCATAACACCACGACTCTTATTTTACGACACCCGTGGCCGTGGTGTTATGGTGGAGGCGGCGGGTACTGCCCCCGCGTCCTGTCTAGCGTTTGAATTGCTTCATCACTACTACTTTATTTATACGTAATGGAATTCGTTAAAGCATTCCGCCACGTATGTTTTAGCTATATCAATATCAAAGTGAGTCTTAAGCTCTAGCAAATCAACAACTATTGTTTGAGCTTCAGATATGTTTTCTGATTCAGAGATAATGTTTTCCAAATCAGTAGACATTACTTGTTCTTCGATATCCATGATATAGTTTTTAATTTTTGACATTTGGTTTCCTTCCTTGTTTCATTTTATAGATCTATTATAACACACTTTTAAGCAAATGTAAAGGCCTAAAAGTTAAAATCATAGAATTTTCTTGGCTTATCTGCTAGCTGAAATCTAGATCCACCAGCGCTTTTCCAGCCTTTTTTACCTAGACGAATTCTGAAAACCGGATTGTCTTCATTTGAAGTAATGTTCCACTTCTGTTCGCTTTGGTTAGATGTATGGCCAAAGAATCCACCAGGATGAAAATCTCTTTTCCAAGGGAGAGCTTCTGTATCCATAGCACGAATTTCAATAGTTTTGTCAGAGATAACCTTTACAACTTCGTATGGTTCAACATCTGAGTAGCCTAGCATATTTGCGTATTTCATAGTATTTCCTTCCTTTTCCATTTTATAGATATATTATATCACATCTTTTACCAAATGTAAAGGATTATTTTCACTTTTTAGTACTTTTTTTTTATAAATAGATATGTAAAGATCTAGTAACGGAATCAACTATGAACTATAAAAATATTATAGCGTTAGCATTTGGATTAGCGCTCTTGTCGAACACTGCTTTAGCTCAGACTACAAGCAAGGTTGAAACAGACTCAAAGTCAAATTCAACTGTAAACACAGATGCGAATTCTCAGACTATTGTTATCTCACCTCCACCTTCGGCTATCTCA
>Ga0228641_1000342_pt1 | contig 14202 bp, 3 predicted proteins | sample 52DmetaG_FD_186022 | JGI IMG/M metagenome (GOLD analysis project Ga0228641, IMG submission 186022) | Seawater microbial communities from Monterey Bay, California, United States - 52D | ecosystem: Environmental > Aquatic > Marine > Coastal | place: USA: California | collected 2016-10-17 | reverse complement strand
GCTCTCGTTCAATTCCGGTGGATTGTGGAGAGTCGTAAGCACCAATTTGCAGTCCTGGATAATCACGAACCACGCTGGAGCGAATCAGAAATCCGGTTAACGAACCGCCTTCGGTAAATTCTACCCCTGACATCATTTGTGTGAGGTGATTTTTGGCATGCTCTTGTGCGTAGTCGAGTTCGGTCTTTGTCGATTGTTTAGAAAATTCTGCCCTGGCAAATTCTGTAGAGCTCTTACGTATCGATTGCAATAATCCACCATCGGATTCTTCAAATTTCTCAAAGGTTGTAAGTGAGGTTCGCAGAGGATTTCGCACGACTTCTCGGCCGTTGAGTTCGTTGATTAACTCGGCATATTTCTCATTACGAATACTTGGCTCAGTGTCCGCCAAAGGTCCTCTTGAATCCATTACTCCGGTACTCAACGCACCGTCGACCAAGGCATCAAGCCAGTTCCGGTCGACATGGAAGAAGCGAATGCTTTCATTAGGAAGCATTTCACTGGATGGAACAATATAACTGAAAGGAACCCCCTCCATCAATCTCAATCTTGTGAGCCATTGCAGGACATGACTCCATGCTTGCTCTTCAGCATCTCCAAGAACAGGCTGGAAAATCTGGAAGAGAGCTTCGCTGAAAACGTATCGCAAGTCTAAAGCATTGGCGTCAGCGGTTTGCAAAATCATCACCCCCGTTTGTTAGTTGTTCATTGAGAAGGACTTCTACCGCTTCAGGAGAGGCAATGCCGACATGCTCTGGAAGTTTCAAGTCCTCTTTGTTAACTTTAAACATCTCATCATCAAAATCCGGACCGCCGAAGTCCATTCGAGTAGTTGGCAACTCATCCAGTTGTGCCAATTCAACCTCTAATTTAGCAGATGTATCCACTAGAATCCCCTTCTGAATTATGCTTTGAACAGACATATCTTGACTTCGCAAAAGTTCCGAGTCGAGTTCTAAGGATGACGATTCGAAAATTTTGTAGCGATAATTCTTACTTTCTTGTTTCTTATTCCACAAATGCCTCCAGCGAGACAGTGAATCAATAAATTTCGGGTCGCTCATGGCGAGCAATCGACCGAGTTCAAACGCAGATGAATGGTGAATGACATCTAATCCACTTGAAGGTTCTAATCCTCGAGCGTCATCAGAATTAAGATATGGTTCCACCTTTGGCTCATGATTAACTGGAATTGCGACACATGGCCCTCTATACAAACATGGTCGACGAATTCCATCATGTTCAACAATGTCGGTAAGTAAATACGAATTCACTGAGACATCCGGGTCCATGTCGTTACCTAACAGTGCAGGCTCATACACCCTTGATTCTTCTCCTCCATTTGCAAAGTCATACACAGAGCCTAGTTCACCAACATCTTCCGATGAGTTTTCTCTTGAGCGGAAACGAATAGACTTGATTTTACTTTCAAAATCGCCACCAGAGCCAGTTTTGAAACTCCAGTGGTCGAGTAGAACTAGAAGTTTCTTATCGCCTGAATATTCATTCTCTGACACATGAATTTGCTGAGATAGAGTGGAACCTTTGACAGTTCCACCCTTTCTTGAAACGGGACTAGACTTGGATGAGCCTTGATTTCCGAAAGGAGTTTTCTCGTGGGTAATTTTGTCACTGGCCAGTGAAGATGGTTGAGATATATAGCGCACTTGTCGGTCATTCGGTAAATCAAGGTAACAATTCTCAATTGATACTAAGCAAGCAGTATATTTTGTATCAGCCAATGAAGGAACACGGTTGGAAAGTACAACTGAGAAAAGCCCATCTTCATCGTTACCACAGAGTTCTTTATCCAACGGATTTACTTGTAATCCATGAGATAACAGACCCAATTCATTTTGTTTTGGCCCGATAGCTTTCAGTAATTTCTCAGTAATTTCAAGAATTTTTATTTGCAGAGGTGGCTTTCCATCGTCATCAATATCATGGGAGGTGCCTGTTAATGTCTCGCCATCGATAAGTTGGTCGGGTAATATTCTGCAGTATTCATGAAATTCGTCTTCTCGAATCAAAAGTAAGCACATCCATGGGGTGTTGGAACTTGCAATAGGAATTTTTCTTTCCCAAGGCAGTGTCTTGCTTTGAAACACAATTTTCGGTAGAGAATAATCAATTTTTACCCCTTGTTCATTCTTTGGTGGGCTACGAGAATGAATTTTTAACGGATCGATAGACCATCGTGAACCGTCAACTTTTACAAATTTGTTTTCAATAGAGTTGGTGGGCATATCAGTAGATTTCCCGTCTACTTGCTGTGGGAAGGTTTGCTTCATTTCAATCCTGTATTCACCTTGTGATAAGGGGGGCTGGATACTATCAAACAAACGGATGACTCCTACAGGAGGATACTCTGGTATTGGTTGCTGAGTCATCATCTCCTCCTCCGTAACTTTGTATTATCCTTATCGTTGCCTACAGTTTCGCGTGAAAACTCTTTGGCTGTCTCCGGACTAGGATTGGTTTTTTTAGAAATGTTTGGCTTCCAATACGGCGCTCTGTTGAGTTTCTTGACTTCTACTTCGATGAGTATCAGTGCATCGGATGACAATCCCTCGCCATCAGTAACCCTAACGTAAACTTCGTTACGTCCCTCATTCTGATTCGAGGGAGTCCCCCCAAGTATTCCACTTTGAGATACGGTGACCCAGTCGGGTCCTGAAATAATTTTGAATGTCATGGTATCGTCTTCGTCTTCATCTGCAGCAAATTGCGATAAGTCAAATGAGTACAGTTGGTTAGACTGCGCATTAATAGCTTCAATTTCCGGTAGCGAAGGTCGCTCTGCAACAGTTTTTTCAATCACTTTCTCTATTGGGGCGGGTACAGATTTTGTAACAGGCTTTCGCACAGGTGTAGTTTGTTTCTTTTGACTCAACTTCCAGTTTTTAGGTACAAGATTTTCCCCGCGTATTTGTTCTTGTTCTGCTTGATGAGACCAACGAATAGTGGACAATCCATCAGAAGAAAGGGTACTGTTTGGAATAAGCTTTGACCACATACTCGAGCGCAGAACACCAAGCACCTGTTCTCGACTTGCTCTGTATGCAAGAACAGAATTAACGTCGGTAGTCTCATCGGTCTCGATATCAATAATAGCAGGCCCAAGGAATTCATCCTCAGCCCCTACACTCCAAACATATGCATATCCATCAGAACGCTCAATGACAGTGGGCTCTTCCGAAGGTTCTACGCCTTCCATCGCTAGTCGAACTTGAGGCTGACAATTTGGCAATGTCCTCAAAATAACGACAAAAGTCTGAACCTTTGAGGATGAATAAACGCGAATGTTATCGATTTTAGACAAAACTTCTCCCGCACTGAAGAGTGAGGTATGGTCCATTACCTTTCGAGAAGGTGATTCCTGTGCTTGTATAAACATTCCACGGGAGAGATACCGGAAGTAACCAATCTGGTGAATCGTTGACAGCCTTTGGAAGCCGATGCATGAAAGTACTCCGTTTGGATAGAGTTCCGAAATACTTCCAGAAGAAGGCTCGATTTCAGCGTCAATGGTTCCACCGCCTCCCATTCCCTGAATTGTAAACATGCGAGTATCTTCAGGTAAGCCGATTTCCATTTCTTCCTCAGAGGGAGGTAACTCGATATCCTGTAGAATACTACCTGCATCTCTATGGAATGTGACTCGTAAGGCTTGGTTTCCAGAGACGACCAATGACGGTTGATGAGTATGAACCTTGGACCGGTACGATTGAGGCAAAGCCCATACTTGCCTGGTGCCGCTTTCAATAGACGTACCCTTACTGATCATCGCTTTTGTACGAGCATTACGTTCAGAGCGATTGCGATATCCTGAGCCTAGTGGCGGTAACCGAACGAAATCGGTCTTGGGTTTCACGGGCTTTGGATTCGGATTTTCTACAAATTTCAAGTCAGAGTTTGGTTTTCTCGAAACATTAATTCGCGGTAAATTCGAGTGGTCAGGATAATCAAGAACAGTGGTGACCTTTGACAAATTACTTTGTGAGGATTTGAGTTGCCCAATCGGCACAATTTCTTGCAGCTTCGGGATGAGAGAGATTTTCTTTTCTAGACTTGGCCTAGAAATTTTAAGAGGATTGCGAGTTTTAAGTGGGTGGTTGCTACCTAATCCCCCCTCAAGAGTAACGATTCGTGGTGGAGAACGCCTTCGAAGGATGCGTGCCTGACGGTTATTCATCTCATCATACCCCCATGGTCCAAGTTCTCAAGTTCGACAAAATCATGCTCAACTTGAGTGGATGTTGCTTCAGCTCTAAAACGTATTTTCTCCTGATTAATCATCATCCTTTCTGTATCTCCAGAAATGGCAAGTATGTCTTGTAATGATGCAGGAAGCGTTCTTTGCTCCTTAATGGTATCAATTACAGGTGTTGTGACAAATTTCGGCCCTAACACTTCGAATACTGGAGTGGATATGGAAGTATTACCTTTGCGAAGAGGCAAATTATGAATGAATGTAGACTTTTTGACTTGGTCCATAGATGTAGTGTTCATCCAATTTCTTGGGAAAGAACACGCTCTGAAAAGTAGAGATACGCCGGTCAAAAATTTCGGTTGCTGCACACTTGGCTTTTTTAGTGCGACTGGCCTACCGTTTTTCATTTCACATCGCCAAACGGTTTCCGGGAAGTGAGTGGCCTTGTTTATTGCAGAAATTCCTTCTGGAATATTAACCGTTGAACCACCAACTAACGGAACTATGTTCAGAGTGAAGTCGGATGTGATACCATGGTCAATTCCGCATGGTGCCATTTTAATTTCGTCGATTAGTCCTACGGTTTCCATGCGCCAAGCAGAGGAAATTTCGTGTGTGCCAGCCTTGACAGTATGGCTACTCGCAGGGAATATGTGAGAATTGAACAATTCAAACTCGGAAACCACAACCCATGGGTCGGTTTGAGTGCCTGAGCGTTCATTTCCATCGTCACAACGAACCAGCCCCCCTGGAATTTGGGCTGAAAAGCATTCAGAGTTGAACTGAGTGGCGAGTGTGCCTAGATTCTCAGAAAGTTGAAGAACATGCTTATTGACAAATTCATCGAAACCAATCGCTTTGAAATCAGTGGCACTGCTAGGGCCGAATTTCACCGTGAAACTGATGAAACCAACATCGATCTTTGCTGTACCACGCATTTTGGGACCTTCAATTTGTAAGTCAGCACCTAAGGATGCCTTGAGTGTACCCAGCCATGTCTTTAATCGAACAGATACGCCAATGTATATTCCAAAACTGTAGTAGAATGGGTCGAAAACGACCAGGACATCGACTCCTGCTCGGAACGATGCACTAAGTGCACCGGCCTTGAAAGTTGCTTCAAGACCTCCGCCGAGCATCACTGCAGAGGTGCACACAGTGAAGTAAGCGCCTCCTTTGATAGTCAGTTTGGACATTGGTTTCCAATTGATTCCGAGTCGAGGTACTTCAGGGTAGTAGGACGGGGCTTTGAATTTCGGGTGATACCCACCGACTGAAAGAACAAATTCGCCTCGTGAGAACCAACTTACCAAAGCAAAACCGCCGGTTAAACGGCAATTTTTATCAAATAAGTAGGAGGCATCGGTTAGCTGTGCTTGCACCCAAAGCAAATTTTCGGCAGAGTCATAATATGCCAAAAATGCAAGTTCTACATATCCAATGTTTAGAGCCTCAGTTGGCAAATGAAGCGTCGAAGTTCCGAGGATTCCGATTGTGAAACCATCAGAAATTTTAACGAACAAAACAGCTTTGGTTTCAATAACTTGGAATGATTTAAATTTCACTCCAACTGCAAACCACAAGCTTCCACGCTTGGCAGGAAGTGCTTCTCGAATAGATTCCAAGGCTCCCATGGGGTCATCGCCAAATCCGCTAAGTGCTCGAATAAACGGACTGTTTGGTACATCGCTCACCTCAGGCAAGATCAATTGCCGATTTAGCCCAAGTCCACCCGCCAAGCCGGTAACGAAGAACATCGGCGGTCCACCAATCGGGAAGTCAATGGCAGCGATAACGAAACAGGTGACATAAGAATCACCTTCAGATACAGGAACACGACCAAATGCTCCCATCGCTGAAATTGCCATCGTACTGGTACTGATGGTACAAAGCCCTTGATACTCAACATATGGTTTATTGTCGGCATCGGTCAAAACCGTCTTTCGTAATGCTCCAGCAATTTCAAATGCAGGACCAGTGTATGCAATAGCACAGCCTGCCATGTCGTATTTCCATCCGTTTGAACCTCGTTCACCTTTAACATCTGATAACTTGAACAGCGGCATGGAGACCGACAAATCATCCACCTGTGCAAGGAAGCCAGCAATTTCTGCTTCTCCATCGAGGAGTATGGCGATTCTTGGTTCATTATCTGTGCTTCCTGAGCCATCATCATAGGTCTCGGCATATATCTTGACACCAATCTGAGCAATCTTAACTGGTCCAAATTGCTTGTTGATTGGGAACCAACATTCTGCAGCGCCGTGCATATGGACTTTGACGGCTTGGTGATGATATTTGGATACAGAAAGGTCGAATGTGGGACGAATTGCTTCTTCGCCATCATCTCCGCCGGATAATACACCGGCTGCCATACCATTACCACCGTCAGTTGAACCGTCACCACCGAGTGAGATTCCAAAGTCGTCGAGATCAATTCTTCCGCCGAACTCTACGGCAGCAGTTCCAGTGAAGGTGAAGTCGACACAGGTTGTTAACGTGATTGCATTGAGCAGAAGGAAACCATCGAGTAATGGTTTTCGATCTTTTTTCGAGAGTCGAAGTGCAAGGTGTCCAATTTCAAGACTAAAATACGGATCAAATGGACTACCTGTAGTCGTGAGTATGCGATTAAATTGCAGTAATTGCAGGGTAAGGCCTGGTGCAAAATCACCCTGAGATTTTGCATCCCAAGTTTCGTATTCTGAACCATCCAAAGGTTCACGTGTGAATAATTCGAGTTTCAAACCCCCAATATCAAAAGAGATATGTTTGTCAAAGTTAAAATTGAGGCCAAATACAACGACATCATTATCTTCCTGAACGTCGAGATTAATACTAAAATCAAACTCAGAGTCTTGGCGTTGGTAAAGCGGTGTTGTACCTTGGACAACCTCACAGACCATGTCCATTGCCCCTCTTAGGAAAACATCGTATAAGTTTTGAGAATTACTTGGGTAGGGGAATTTGCCACCAGTTTGGCTTTTTGAATAGTGAGCAATGATGTCTCCAATTTCTCGAATATTAATGAGTAGTGTTGATGGTGCAGGGTCAACACCTATCGCGACACTTCGTGTACCTTTCCAACCAATATCATCAATGTCAGGTCCAAGAGGTGAAGAACTATATGAGCATATTCCAAAGTGAACTAGCCAGTCACCAAGTATTGTTATGTCACGTAACTTTTTCTTATATTCATCTAATCCTACGCTCCAGCCGGGATTATACAGGGGCGTGGTGAGGAATGTTTGAACAGCAGGGACTGTTTCAATAAAATCGAGTGCAGTATTTGCAGCGCCTATCGCCATGGCCCCAAGATTTGGAATTCCATAGTCAAACTGATTTGTGGGATAGAGACGTATCCAGAAGCAATTGCCAGAGAGTTCAGCAGGGCTTTGCGACTGGTTCGTAACCGATGTGTCGACGCCAGAACTCAAGAGTACACCCAATTGATTGTTGATAAAATCAAATCGTAGTGCCGGTTGAATTTGGAATGGTGTCGAAAGAATTGGAGATGTAAAATGTGCAGATAATGTTGATTCAAAATTCCACTGATTGCTTGAATCTCGTGAATATCCAATCTCCGCATTTGCAGATATACCATGACCGTCAATGGCCAATTGGGGCGTAATAGAAGCGGTTGAGTAAGAGAGCCAAAATCCCAAATCACCACTGATTTTTTTATCTCCTACGTCAAAGATAAACCCAGATGTCCAGGTGTTGGTTTGATTGAGTTGAATACTCGTCCAGTTTTTTCCACTATCAGAATTTTGAGTAATCATCAGCAAAGGCGACGAACTTTGTGGGACGAGTGAAAGGACGAGCGCAGATGCCCGAGCAACGAGAAGTTGTAATCGATTTGAAGATTTGAGATAATCTGATGGGTGCGAACAAAGTTCTCCAAAAGCATTCAAGTTGATTTGGCTGGTACTCGAGTCCCAAACATCGAGATCACTAAGAATTCCTCGAATCAAATTGCCTAGTGTTGGGCCACTTTGAAGAATTTGAATTCCATCGAGTTGAGAAATACCGTACTCGATTAATTCAGGCAAGACAGCAGTAAAGGCACTCGAGGCAATTTCTTTCAGTAGGGAATCGATGCCATTCACTGTCGGATAGAGTTCGACTAAACAAGACGGTGACGATGGAGAAGTTGAATCAAAGTCGACATCGAGGCTCAACATTGGCTGACCTCCAGAAATGGTTAATTCAAGAACGCAAATCGAATCATTAAAGGATGAAATTAATCCGTTTAGGAATTCTTGTTGTGTATTTATTGTACCTGATGAGGTATGAAGAGTTTGAATCATGGTCCCGGTATTTGCCGCAACGGTGAGTGTGCTACCGTCGAGGTTTACTGAGCCGTCAACAGCCAAATTCAGGCAAATCTGACCGTTAACCGAAAATAGATTCGTTCCCAACATAGTTTGGCTTGAATGTAGTCCAAGTGTAAGCGATAGTGTCCCGGTAAAAGAAGAATGTTCACTAATGGTGAGTGTAAATAATTCCGAACCTGATGTTCCAAGATGAATTTGTATTGTATCAAGAATCCACTCAGAAACACTTGTTCCTTCTGGAGTTGTGTGAATAATTTCATTAGAGGTAATTTCTGTCGTTAATTGGAATGCCTCGGAGAGTGATTGAAGGATCGTTAGAAGTGTCGGGACGTTAAATCCACTGGGTGTGATAACATGCGATGAAAGATATGCCACGGGGTCTTCAAGAAGTGGCAACAAAGAATTCGCAGTTAGACAGCCATTTGGACCATGCGATGCAAGTCCCAATGAGGTGAGTATTGGAGCAAATACCCCACCTGAACCGACATTTTGTAGAACTAACCTTTCGACCAGTACTTGTAATCCTGCATCCAAAAGCATACCTGGAATTGCCGACAGTAAGTCCGTTCTTTCAGTAGCGTCAAGTAGATTAAAATTTGGCCCAATTTCAGTGAACACAATTCCGTCTGCAGTAAATTTTGGCAGGCGTTTAGCTTGTGGTAATTCTAGCGCCATTGTCCATGGAGAGTTTCTTGTGAGTACAAGCGATGCTCCTTCTAAAAATCCTGAAACATCATCCACCATTTGACATCGTAGTTCGATGGATGGACCATCACTCCATGATTCAGGAACAAATGCGTCCATTGATATTGATGCAGAGAAATCCGCCGGACCAATACCGAGTGGCTGCAAGGCCAATTCAAATTCACCGTACCGGTCGAGTTTGAACAGTAGACCGTCCAGGGCATCAAAGATAGGCAATTCTATTTCTAACTGCCCACCAGATGCAATGTTGCTATCGGTATTCCAATTAGAATTGGGAATGAATGATGCAATATGCTCACCTAGGGGTAAACCGGTTGACGGTAGTGGTTGTCCCAAGTCCCAGTTGCCAAATGGGTCTTGGAGCAAGGATTCGATGTAATCTTGGGTTGAATCGATGAATGTTTGAATAGCATTTTGATCGAGGTGCCAACGAATGCTTTGACCGTTTGGAAGTGGATTTTGTATTGGCGACTGATAACCAAGTCCGAGCACATGCAATCCTGAGAAGAAGGTCTCAATTGCTGGTATCTCTGGAATGCTAGAATAACCGGCCAAAAAGGCATCAAGTACTTCTGATGCTCCAGCATTCCAATCCTCTCTGCTTATGGTAAGTCGACCCGGCACTAAAGCAGCCCAGTCAACATTGTCGAGGAATGCTGCATCATTAAGTCCAACTGATGCGTCCCAGACACTTGCTCCGCTCGAATCTTGATTCCAAGTTACATTCAAGTCAACTGAGCGAAGACGTATAGATTCACCGGGGCCGCCATAGAGGTATTCAGAATCTCCGTTTGTCCCCGTTTGTCCAAGATGTGAGTTAATGTGGACTGCAGGCATTGGGCGTGGACACGGTGCACCTGAACTTCCTAGCTCAAACGAAAGCAAGTCTATTCGACATTCCAAATCAAGAGTGGTGCTTGCAGAATCTTCGGCTCCTCCGATGCGCGAAAGACCAAACCGTAATCCCATGCCTAAGTGTGTTGGCATTTCTGGTGGACTCATGACGACAGCCTCGATTGCATCGGTTACCTCTTTAATCGATTCAATGATTCCTGGTCCGGAATTCGATTGTGACATCGAACATCCTATTGCCATTGTTGGAATTGCCATCAGTCTCCCTCCAAATAATAAGTCTTCATTCCAGATTCTAGCAAAATCTTGGCGAGTTGTTCGATGATCTCAGGAGTAATATTCTTTTCACCTGCAATATTTGCAGCAATCTCTGAAAAGTCATCCGGGTCGAAAGTCGGAGGGTTTGCTGGGTCTATCGAGCCAATAAGTCTCAACATTTGGACCACTTGTAAAACCGAATTCCCACTTTCGCTACTTTCGATTCCGTTAGTCGAATGGGGAGTAGAAACCGTCAATGCCCCCATCACCTTTGTGTCACGGTCCACTGATGAACCGTCGGATTGTACATCAGGTCCGCCTTCAGTGTAATACCGAACGGCTAATCCACCTACTGAGTGACCAATCAAGAATACTTTACACGGCTCATGAGATGTAAGGTGGTCGACCAACATTGAAATTTGCAATTCGAGGTATTCTGTATATGTGCCTGAATTCGGAATCGAAAGTGATGGTATGAGCAAGTGCAAATCTTCTGCAGCGTTGTGCGTGGACAGATGTCCAGTCATTATTTGAGCAGCCGTTACCGGACCACTAGAACTTGAAAGGTCTGATGTGGAAACAAGTGAAGAACAACCTTTTGCAGTAACCATTTCTGAGACCAAATCGTCCCAAACATTAGGGCCTAGCCAGGGTGGTGAAACAAAGAGAACCTTCCACGGCATTGCGCCAGAAACTGAATTGAAGAATGATAGAGTTTCGTTGATGACTGATGGTGTTCGAAGAACATTAAGATGGTGAGCTTCATGGGATGAAGATTGATTAACGGTTGCCCACAAACCATCTTGGTCCTGTTGCGAAGGCAAGTTGATGAGTCCGTCAGAATTCTTCATAAAATTATCAAAACCGATTAGTGCTTGAGCAATTTGTGAGTCAGGCATATTGCCCACTGCATGCGAAACTTTGGAGTTGAGTCCAGCAATTTGGGATACCATTTGAGCTATCGACATTGCCCAGTCAGTAGGCAATGATTCAGAATCTTGGGCCAAAACATTGTCTAAAATTCCCATGACTTGGTCACTTAAATGGTGGAAAACTTCCGGTATTCCTTCAAGACGAGGTAGGCCGTCAGGGTCAAGCCAGAACAACAGTTCTACGTCTGGCAGTGCTTCATTTTGTAGGCCAATTGCCCAAGGGTCTTCGTATGTTCCGTTTCCTCGGATTGAGATTGGGATTTCAGGGAGTTCGATGTCAAATCCTGAAAATCCACCAAAGAAATCTCCCCAGTCAAAGAAAGACCAATCCATTTCACTCCAATTGAGATTATTCCAATTGATACCTGACCAATTGAAATTACCCCAGTCAAATCCAGTCCAGTTTGAGTCACCCGAATTGAGGCCGGGCCAATTAAGACTACCCCAATTGAGACTCCCCCAGTTGATACTTCCCCAATCGAGGCTTCTCCAGTTCAAACTGCGCCAATTTAATCCGTCCCAATTAAGGTCACCCCAGTTCAAGTCGCCCCAATTGAGTCCGCCCCAGTCGAATGAGTTCCAATCAATATCAGAGATGTCTAATCCGCCCCAATTGAGTCCACCCCAATTCAATTTGCCCCATTCAAAGGAATTCCAGTTGAGATTACCCCAATTCAAGCCGTTCCAATTTATTCCGTTCCAATTGAAACCATCCCATCCCGAACCTGTTCGTCCTGAAGATTTACCCCAACCCAGGTCCGGTAGCCGTAAGTCGGGAAGTGCTCCAGAAAACAATCCCCAAAGCCATCGTAGCCCAGGAAGCGCAAACGGCTGACCACTCTTTGAACGTCCATTGAATAATTCGATGAAGAATCCCTTCAGGGCACCAAAGGGATTTGAAAGGAATAGGGTCCAATCTATCTCTGGCCAATCGAGTGGTAGACTGAATGGACCCATGCCCAAACCATCTATGTTGAGGCCAAGGGATATGTTCCAAGCATCCGGTAACTCTGGCCAATTGAACTTAGGAATTTCAAATCCATTCCCTCGAAGGAATGAACCGAGGTCAAACATTCCAAAGTGAGGGTCAAACCTGAAGAATCCAGCGAAGAATAACCCAAGTCGACCACATCTCAGTGTAAGGAATTTACCGATTAAGATTCGAATTTCAGGCAATGAAAAGAGCAAACTTAGGTCCCATGGAGCACCTCCATTCGAACGGTCGGGCAATGAAGGGAAAAACAAACGCAGTATGAAGTCAAAGTCAAATCCATTCAATGAGCGAAGATTAAAATTGGGAATAGACCATCCTGAGAAATGTTTGAGTTTAAGATTAGGAAGGGTAATTGAGAGTCCTGGGATGGTAATCGGCCAAGGGATTTGAGGTAAGCTCAATCCATCCCAACTGAACCGCATTGTTCCGTCAAAATTCCACCAGCCACGATCGTTTCCGTGGAATCGGATAAACGACAAGTCCGGGAGGTGAAGGTCTAGGCCATCCCACGAGATTCCTTGGATTCCTGATAGGTCAAATCCATTGGTCAGTGACGAAAAGAAGTCCGATAAGTCCGGTATTGAACCATTAAATTGGAAGTTCTGTGCATCAAAATAGTAGCCAAACTGTGATTCAGAATCTACAGTTCCCGCAACCCACTCAATACCCGCTGAAACTGAATCGACGGTCATTTGCATTGAGGCAATATCAACAATGCCTATAGCGGGGCGAACAGAATTCACCATCTGTGCACCTAGAGATAGGTCGAGTTGTGCACCTTCTGCCCAAATTGAATCAGTTGCCTCGGAATCATTGAGTGTGGGGTCTGGAAGAACAACTGAAAACATCTCGAAAATCAGTCTTGCATCAAATTCTAATTTCTTTCCAAATTCAACTTGGGTGAGGTGGGCGGTTGGCAAAACAGACCATTTTCCTTCATCATCGCCGCTGTTGACATATTCGATTTGAAGTTCGACACGGGGTATCGAAGAGTTGGTTGTAAGATCTGCCGAATATGTTTCAGTAATGCTGTCTATTGAAGTCGAATGAGTAATCGCACATGCCCCATCGGTACGTATCGGAATCGGAGAACCACCATTCATTTCGAGTACAATCGAATGTATGATATCAACAAAAGCCTCTAAAATAAGGGACCACGGACGAACACCTGCCAATTCTCCAGTTGCATTCGGTAAGGCATTTACTTCCAGAAGGTTCCTGTGGTATCGTGCAATGGTTGAGATTGGGTCAGTAAAAAGATTTGAAAAGGAAAGTGAGGGAGTAATTCCGCCAATTCGTAGGTCTTGATTCCCCTCCCACATTACGGAACGCACATTAGCTAGAGAGCCATCATTTCGTGGAGAAACTAATCCCAGAAGAGCTCCTATCCGCTGTAGATAACTGTTGGAGACCAGCATGTCTGACAGGGCCCTTCGAAACGGTTCACCGAGTGCAGAAAGAACATCATCGAGTAAGCCTCCGGATAAGAGGTCGATATTTCTGAGTGTGCCACTGATGTTGACATCAACCAAGGTTAATTCAGGAGAAAGAGAATGATTACTGCCTAAGCTTAATCCTGCCCTAAGACTCCCCACAGAGCCAGATAAGTTACCCAAGGCCGTATTTAATGATGGAGACAAGTTAGGCGAGTTCGCAGCCCATGAAAACAACGTGTTGTCACGAGCGTTGATTTCAATCCCCAAAAATCCAGTTGAAAGTGTTTGAGCGGTTCCAGCACCGAGTAGTGGGAAAGAAAGTAAGTCCAAATCACACACCATGTCGATAGAGTTTTGCAACCTTGTGGGGTCGTATGGGTCAGGGTTAAATTGTACTGAAAAATTAGCATTTGTGCCGACATGAACCCAATAAGACCCATCGGGAGAATTTGTGGTCCAAAGCCGAAGCCCAATT
>Ga0228641_1000333_pt1:5000-14411 | contig 14411 bp, 10 predicted proteins | sample 52DmetaG_FD_186022 | JGI IMG/M metagenome (GOLD analysis project Ga0228641, IMG submission 186022) | Seawater microbial communities from Monterey Bay, California, United States - 52D | ecosystem: Environmental > Aquatic > Marine > Coastal | place: USA: California | collected 2016-10-17 | reverse complement strand
ATTATTAATAAGAGATACAGATGTCTAAGGAAAATAAGGAAGATATTACATTATGGGAAAAAGCGCAACAATCTTTTAAGGTAGTCATTTTGGATGAAGAAACATTCCAAGAGATAGATTCTTATACGCTATCAAGACTAAATGTTTACACATTGCTTTCCGTATTATTCATAGGAATGGCAGCACTTATTTTATCTCTTTTTTTCTTTACTCCTGCTCGTAAGCTAGTGCCTGGTTTTGGAGAAATTGAAGAGAATAGTGAATTTATTCAACTGAAATCGGAGATGGACACGCTTACATCTACAGTATCCAACCAACAAGTCTATATCAACAGTCTTCGTACTTTACTGTCTGGCAATTTAGATGCTAAATTACCAGACCTACAAAGCCTAAACAAGCCCGTGTTATCTGAAAATGTCGAACTTTCTGGTGTTCAAGTTGCGGAAACTGCGAGATCTCTAAAGTTGGACCAACTATCATTTGTACCTCCACTGAGAGGGACTATCAGCTCTAAATACGCACCAGAAATAGAGCACTTAGGTGTAGATGTCATAGCATCCAAAGACACACCTATACAAGCGACAATGCAAGGTATTGTAATCAGCTCTGACTGGACTTTAGAAACTGGAAATACAATCATTATTCAGCACCCTCAAAATATACTATCAACCTATAAACATAACTCAGCATTACTGAAGAAAGCTGGAGACAGAGTTGAAGCTGGAGAAGCCATTGCTATTATAGGTAATACTGGAGAACTCTCTGACGGTCCTCACCTTCATTTTGAGTTATGGTATGGAGGATACCACGTAGATCCTACCCTATATATTAGATTTTAATTCAATTTACATTAACTATATTATATGGACAATAAGCTAAAAGATCTCAGAAACGAGAAAGGAGAGGCAATCAGCCCTATTCTTCCAGAAGAAGTAAAAAACTACCTTATAGATATTGATGGTACTGTAACGGAAGATGTACCTAACGAAGAGCCTGAGCGCATGGCTACCTGCGAACCCTTCGCTGATGCACTTGAAATACTGAACAAATGGCACGAGGAAGGTCACTTCATTACTTTTTTCACATCTCGTACTGAAAATCACCGAGAAGTAACAGAGATTTGGTTAGCAAAGCATAATTTCAAATATCACGGACTTCTTATGGGCAAGCCACGTGGAGGGAATTACCATTGGATAGATAATCATATCGTCAGGGCTACCAGATTTCATGGCAAATTCACAGATCTCATAGTTAAAAAAAAGAGCATAGAAGTATTTGAAAGATAAACTATCGCTAGAATAAATAAATGTGGATGAAAAGTAATCTTTTAAATTTAGTTCGTTTTTCCCAAATTCGTCCGTCCTCTTACAATCTTCCCAAAAGGATACCCCAAAAATAATACTCTAACTTACTTCCGAACTTACAAAAAAATGTCCAAAAAAAAGGCGATCCAAATAATGAATCACCTCTAAATAAAATCTTTATAGTTATAAAATTATACTTCAACTTCTTGCACTAATAAAGCTACTTCCTTTCCCAAAACTTCAACAAATCCTTTAGTGATTCCGTATGTCTGTGAAGAGCCACCAGCATCTCTTACTGTGATTACGCCTTCCTCTAATGCCGACACTATAGGAGCATGTCCTTTAAGTATTTCAAATTGTCCAGAGATTCCAGGTACTTTTACTGATGTAATTTCTCCTTCGAATATCTGTCTTGACGGTGTAAGTACTACTAAGTTCATATCTATTTACTTATTTCTAAAATATTCAATATTACCCTTGAGCTAACATCTTCTTACCCGCTTCGATAACTTCTTCGATATTACCTTTTAAGTTAAATGCCGCTTCAGGATATTCATCCATCTCACCATCCATGATCATATTGAATCCTTTGATAGTTTCCTCGATAGGCACTAGAACTCCAGGAAGACCTGTAAACTGTTCTGCTACGTGAAATGGTTGAGATAAAAATCTTTGTACTTTTCTCGCTCTATAAACTACACTCTTATCTTCTTCTGAAAGTTCTTCCATACCAAGGATTGCGATAATATCTTGAAGCTCATTATATCTCTGTAAAATCTGCTTTACTTTTTCCGCTGTATTGTAATGCTCCTCACCTATGATCGCTGGATCAAGAATTCTAGAAGTACTATCTAAAGGATCCACCGCTGGGTAAATACCTAGAGAAGCAATTTTTCTTGAAAGTACAGTAGTTGCATCAAGATGAGCGAAAGTAGTTGCAGGTGCTGGATCTGTTAAATCATCCGCAGGTACATATACCGCTTGAACAGATGTAATAGACCCTCTCTTAGTAGATGTTATACGTTCTTGCATAAGACCCATCTCTGATGCCAATGTAGGCTGGTAACCTACGGCTGATGGCATTCTTCCTAATAGGGCAGATACTTCAGATCCAGCTTGTGTAAATCTGAAAATATTATCTATAAAGAATAATATATCCTTACCACCATTAGGATCTGTAAGATCACCATCTCTGTAATACTCTGCTAACGTAAGACCAGATAGAGCAACTCTTGCTCTTGCCCCAGGAGGCTCATTCATTTGGCCAAATACGAATGTCGCTTTTGATTCTTTTAGTTTAGACTTATCTACTTTTGATAGATCCCATCCACCTTCTTCCATAGAGTGCAAAAAATCCTCTCCATAGTTAATGATACCAGATTCTAACATCTCTCTTAGTAAATCATTACCCTCTCTTGTTCTCTCACCTACACCCGCAAATACTGATATACCATCATATCCTTTTGCGATATTATTAATAAGCTCCTGAATTAACACAGTTTTACCTACACCGGCTCCTCCGAAAAGACCGATTTTACCACCCTTAACATAAGGTTCAATAAGATCAATTACCTTTATTCCTGTATAAAGAACTTCTGACTCGGTAGATAGATCTTCGAATCTAGGTGGTTTTCTGTGTATTGCTGACGTATTAACAGACATGTCTACAGGTCCGATTCCGTCTATAGGCTCTCCTACTACATTAAATAATCTACCTTTGATTTGCTCACCAGTAGGCATCGAAATAGGAGTTCCAAGGTCAATAACCTCGGTTCCTCTAGTAAGACCTTCTGTAGATTCCATGGCTATAGCTCTTACACTATCTTCACCAAGGTGCTGTTGTACTTCGAATACTAGTTCCGTTCCATCTGCTCTTTTAATGCTCAATGCATTAAGAATCTGTGGTAACGTCGATCCCTCTGCTGAGAAACTTACGTCAACTACAGGTCCGATTATCTGTTTGATTTTGCCAATGTTCGCCATATCTTTTATACAATTTATTTCTTAACTATTAATGTGATCCGAAAATCGGTGCAAAGATAGTGATTTCCTACTTTTATTACAGTTATGAGCATATACTTTTACTATTGTTTTTTGAAAGTCTCATTCAGCTATTTCTAGCCAAATTATTATTGGATTATTTATATCTGATTAGACGTTTCTCTTTCTCTTCTGCAATGAAATCATGTACACACCAATAAATATTAATGCGGCACTCAGGACCTTTACACTTGATAATGAATCATTATACCAGAGTATTGCAATTGTACTGGCAATAAGAGGTTGCATATAGATATAAGCACTAGCAGTTGTGGGATTAACCGTCGATAGGGCATATGCATTTAGTAGGTAAGCAAAAAAGGTTGTAAATATTAGAACGTAAATTATAGCCACCCAAATATCTATCGGAAAACTCCTCCAGACGACTCCCGATAAATCTCCAATGCCAAATGGAATCACGACAATCAATCCAAAACTAAATATCCATTTCATTACTGTAAATGGGTGGTACTTCTTCATTAAGTTTTTTACAAAAACTAGATACAAGGCGTAGCTAGTTGCATTAATAAGTATATATAAATCACCTAATGAACTAGACATACTATTATTACCCGAACTGCCCTTCGTTATTAACAGCATTGCACCAATCATACCAACTATTATTCCTAATACTTTCCACCATCGTATTCTTTCTGTTTGGTATATAGAAGATAAAATCAGCACAATGATTGGAGTTACTACCATTATCAGAGAAGCATGCACAGGAGAGGTCGCACCTAAGCCTTTAAAGAAAAACAATTGGTTAATAGCTATTCCAAAGAGACCGCAAATAGCCAAGAGTCCCAGATCTTTTCTGTCTAGCTTCTCTTTTATGAATAATGCGTGTAAAATAGTAAATAGAACAAAACCACTAATTACCCTCAATAAAATAAAACCATTTGGCTTTAGGTAATCCTGATCTAATACGTTTTTTGCTATTGTATAATTAGCTCCGTAAATTAGAGCTACGGATAGAAGAGCTAAGTGGGCTTTCAATCTCATTACTTTTCGTTGATATAGTATATAATCTTAGTAAGCCATTTCTTTGGATCTTTTTCAACCCCTGGATCAGTTACATAAGAGTAATCATCCATATAAGTCTTTGAGGCGTTATGATCTTTTATTGTCTTGTCACAGTCTTTCGAGCCTCAATATGCCATAATTCTAAAACAAGAAAATTCACCTCTATAATTACTGGTATTACTGCCGCTACGCCCATTGTCATAGAATCAATTTTTTGAACAAAACAACCTACTCAGCATACTATCCATTTGCAAACTAGAATCCTGAACAATTTGAAATATAACTCCTAAATTTTATACATAAAACTGTTATATAGCTATCGCAGTAATTTCATCTCTTCTAGCACGAAATTCCATTCCTTTGTTATAACTTTTACAATTTTATAGACATCATAAATCCTGTATACTCGACTCTATATTGCGATTGCCTCGAATTGATTCAGCTCTGTCTCTATTTCTTTTGAATGCTTTCTCTTTGCTATAATATTAAATAAACTTTTTGGTGAAAACACTCTTCTCTTCAAAATCTATAATCACATTAGTAGCACAATTAACATCTTCATCAAAGAAAGAGTATAAGACTCTAGTAGGAACTTTACTTATTCCTTCAAAATTTTGGCGGATTATACTAGATACTTTCTGTGCATTTTTCACTCTTACCTCACCCACCTTCGTCTCTCCAAATGATCATCCAAAAATTAAATGGGTATTAGACGCATTTAATACAAAGTTGAATTAATAAGTTATGAAATTCCATTAATTTCTATTAACCAAATTGACAAGTAATTTTTATCTTACTAATTTTGATAAAATAATTTTTTTGTTGCTCTGAAAATTGTATTCTTTATGAATAAAAAAATGCTGGGTCTAATAGTATCTCCTTTAATAAAATAAAACCGTAGAATACGAAATTTACCTTTTTCGTAAGTTTTACTTCATCACTCTGAAATATCATTTCTGATTAGACTCTCTCATTTTCTTATACAGCTTGGTAAAAACAAAAAGTATGAAACCAAATCCTATAGTTGAACTAAGAACAATTAGTGAATTAGCTCCGTTTTTAAAAACTGCGAAAATTACAATTGCAAATAAAAATAATGTAGGAATTTCATTCATTAATCTAAGTTGAAAAGGATTTAGATTAGCTGTTCCATTCTTGAGGTACGAAATATATTTTTTACAATAAAGATGATATCCTGTCATTAACAACACCAAAGTCAATTTAACATGTAACCAAGTATTCTCTTTAAACCAATCAAGTCCATAGATATATATCATTCCTAATCCGCAGATCCAAGTAATCATCATTGCTGGATTACATATTATCTTATAGACTCTTTGCTGCATTAGGTAAAATTGAGGCTGCAAAACACTACGTTCAACTTTAGATTTTTCCTCAGCCTCGCGATAATATACAAACATCCTCACTAGATAGAATAGGCCCGCGAACCATGCTACAAATCCAATTATGTGTAACGCTTTGAATAAAGATAATGCCATAATACGGTTTAGTTCTCTAAGGTTTCTTGCTGAGAATCTATAGGCTTATTAAAACCTATCACACTCTTTTCTGGCAAATCATCATCATAATCTTCCCATTGAGTAACTTCGTTTAAAAATTCCTCCATGTGACGAATTATATACTCTTGCCTCAATTCATGAGGTCGTAGGATCTCCAAGTTTTTTGGGGGTCTTGGCTCACCATAGCCATCAATATATGGATAGACAATCATTACCATTACTTTTCCATTAAATAGTTGCTGATAGACTAGCGCTCCTTGAGTCTTAATTATTGTCTTTTTGATATCCGTATCTTCAACTTTTTCCTGTATTCCACTATGAGTCCGACCTAAATCTAGTACTATAGCTTCTAGATTCTCCACCTGGTCTTTTATTACAATATCTGCAGAAAGTTTAGTTTCTTTAATTACTTTCTCTAACGTTTTTATAATCATTGGTCTAAGAGTTCTTTTCCAATCCTGACGAAAACTCTTGATATTGCCAAGTATCTCGTGATAATTATTCACCCTGCTCTTTAATGTTGTAAGATCCATTGACATTGTATTGCTTTTATCTTTTCTAAATATTAGAAACAAAGATAATAATCACGAACATATATAAACAGCTAAAGCTGTATCATATATATACCGAAACATACACTATCGTTTAATTACTATAATAAATCTCTGAAATCTAGAATTCCGACGAAAGTATAATATATTTTATTTCGATACGAAATTAACATAATCGAATTTCCTTTCTTGAACTAATCTCAGGAACACTGAGACAGTTGTAACCACATCCTGTTCACAATACAATTTAATTCTCTCAATATCATTTTCTTCCCAGTAGACTTTAGACACCAAAGACCCCACCAAATTTGTCTTAGGTGACGATATGTTTAATACTGCAGATAGTAGGTCCAATGATATATAACTCTTATAATCACCAAATTTCCACATCTCCAAAGTATCAATTAAATGTCGCACTTGCCACGATTTCTTTCTACTCAAATTAAGTAATTTGGGCAGCTCTAGATCATGAATCAGCATTCTTCTACATATGACGGGACAATCGAACTCCTTTATGTTATGACCACATAAATAGTATTTTTTTAAGTTATTATAATGCACATTAAGCAAGCTACTGAATTCCTTCAATATCTCTTTCTCATTATCACCAAAGTAAGACTTGACTTTTAAGACTATCTTATCCTCATCGTAGGCAAGATATCCAACTGATATACATATAATTTTATTGAACTCCGCATAGATTGCAGCCTTTTCATCATAAACCTGAATGCATTCTTCCCTATTTAGAGATAGATCTTTGGTGATCGTTTGTGCCTTCTTGTTCCATAATAATTTCAACCTTTCGGGTAGATCAGAATAATGCCGAACTCCTGATGCTGTTTCTACATCAAGAAACAATATATCTCTGAACATTCCTTTTTTCATATCTCAATATACAGATTTTCACTGTTTGCCAAAAAAAATAGCGAATACCCACTTGGATATTCGCTATTTGATTTCTGTATAAGAAAAAAAAAGGTGGCGACCTACTCTCCCACAAATGCAGTACCATCGGCGCTGTAGGGCTTAACTTCTCTGTTCGGAATGGGAAGAGGTGGAACACCTACGCTATAACCACCATTATCTTTAGTGTGAGCATTGCTCATGAAATTCACATTGAACTTCTCACTTATATCTTTTGTAAAAAATGACAGTTGGAGTAAAGTATTAGAAGAATAAAAACAAGTATAACACAATAAAGCGTTATAAAATAAAAAAGGAAGCTGTCGGGTAATTAGTACTACTTGGCTCCATACATCACTGCACTTCCACCTATAGCCTATCAACGTAGTAATCTTCTACGACCCTTCAGGAATTACTTCCATGGAATACTCATCTTAGAGATGGCTTCGCACTTAGATGCTTTCAGTGCTTATCCATTCCGAACATAGCTACCCTGCGATGCAACTGGCGTCACAACAGGTACACTAGAGGTTCGTCCAACACGGTCCTCTCGTACTAGTGTCAGAGCTCTTCAATATTCCAACGCCCACAATAGATAGAGACCGAACTGTCTTGCGACGTTCTGAACCCAGCTCGCGTGCCACTTTAATGGGCGAACAGCCCAACCCTTGGGACCTTCTCCAGCCCCAGGATGTGACGAGCCGACATCGAGGTGCCAAACCTCCCCGTCGATATGAGCTCTTGGGGGAGATCAGCCTGTTATCCCCGGAGTACCTTTTATCCTTTGAGCGATGGCCCTTCCATACGGAACCACCGGATCACTTTAGCCTAGTTTCCTACCTGATCGACCTGTCAGTCTCCCAGTCAAGCACCCTTGTACTAATACGCTCTGCGCATGATTACCGACCATGCTGAGGGTACCTTTGCGAGCCTCCGTTACTCTTTAGGAGGCGACCACCCCAGTCAAACTACCCACCACACAATGTCCTCCGTTTTCGACGGAGTTAGAATCTAAATATAAGAAGGGTGGTATTTCAAGGACGACTCCACATGCACTGGCGTACACGCTTCATAGTCTCCCACCTATCCTACACATCTTATATTCAAACCCAATGTGAAGCTGTAGTAAAGGTTCACGGGGTCTTTTCGTCCCATTGCGGGTAACCGGCATCTTCACCGATACTTCAATTTCACCGAGCTCATGGCTGAGACAGTGCCCAGATCGTTACACCATTCGTGCAGGTCGGAACTTACCCGACAAGGAATTTCGCTACCTTAGGACCGTTATAGTTACGGCCGCCGTTTACTGGGGCTTCAGTCAATTGCTTTGTCCGAAGACTAACAACCTTCCTTAACCTTCCAGCACCGGGCAGGTGTCAGACCCTATACTTCATCTTACGATTTTGCAGAGTCCTGTGTTTTTGCTAAACAGTCGCCTGGGCCTCTTCACTGCGGCTCTAAATTTAATTAGAGCGTCTCTTCTCCCGAAGTTACGAGACCATTTTGCCTAGTTCCTTAGCCATGAATCACTCGAGCGCCTTAGGATACTCTCCTCGACTACCTGTGTCGGTTTACGGTACGGCTTGTTTATACCTGAAGCTTAGGGGTTTTTCTTGGAAGTATGCTTGGGACCATTATTTCAATCTTGCAAGCAAGATTAAATACTATCGTGTTTCTGCTCATCAGCGGATTTACCTACTGAATCAACGCCTACGCACTTCAACCATGTATTCCGTCACATGGCAGGTCTTACGCTTCTCCGTCACCCCATCGCAGTATAAACAAGTACAGGAATATTAACCTGTTTTCCATCGGCTTCCCCTCTCGGGTACACCTTAGGTGCCGACTAACCCTGATCTGATTAGCATAGATCTAGGAACCCTTAGTCTTACGGCGAATAGGTTTCTCACCTATTTTATCGTTACTCATGCCTACATTTTCTTTTCTAACCGCTCCACCATACCTCACGGTACAACTTCAACGCAATTAGAATGCTCCCCTACCACTGTACTTACGTACAATCCATAATTTCGGTGATATACTTGATGCCCGATTATTTTCCGCGCAGGA
>Ga0228641_1000320_pt1 | contig 14618 bp, 20 predicted proteins | sample 52DmetaG_FD_186022 | JGI IMG/M metagenome (GOLD analysis project Ga0228641, IMG submission 186022) | Seawater microbial communities from Monterey Bay, California, United States - 52D | ecosystem: Environmental > Aquatic > Marine > Coastal | place: USA: California | collected 2016-10-17 | reverse complement strand
TCATTACTGATTAAAAAGTTCTTCAAATCTTCTTCTGGGGTATTTCTGATAAACTTTTTTACCTTTGTTTCCATGAGAGAATATAGTTTTAATTGAATTTTAAAATGAATTAAGTACCTTATTCTAAGATGACTTTAATTATCTTACAATAAAAAACTATTTCTTATGAAAAAAATGAAACGAGGTGGTGCAAGACCAGGTGCTGGAAGGCCATCTGGACAGGGTCGCTATGGTGAACCAACAAGAATCATGAGAGTGCCTGTTAGCATGATGGATACAGTTAAAGATATGATGGAAAGCAAGACAAAAGATTTTGCTCTTCCTTTATTTGATATGAAAGTTGAGGCAGGTGTGCCAAATTTTACCGATTCAGATAATTATGAATTATATAATCTAGGTGAAAAATTTATGATGAGCAATCCTGATGATCATTTTTTGGTTAAAGTATCAGGTTACTCAATGAAAGATGCAGGAATTCTTCCTGATGATATTCTATTAGTTAATAAATCTAAAGAGGCTAGAGATGGCGATATTATCATTGCATCAGTTGATAATGGTGCAGTTGTAAAAAGACTTAGTCAAAAAAATGGAATAACTAAGTTAGTTTCAGAAAATGAGGATTATCCTGATATTGAAGATGAAGAGCAAAATCTATATTTTTGGGGAGTGGTAGCAAAAGTAATCAGAGAATATTAATGCAAAGCTATCAACTTCATATCCATATCAGCGATAACATTGAAATCCAAATAGGAAAGCTCGGAAAATTTACCTTTCCGAGAGGTCATTACATTTATACGGGTTCAGCCAAGAAAAATATCGATGAAAGAATCAAAAGGCATCAGTCAAATTCTTCTGATAAAAAACTTCATTGGCATATCGACTTTTTGCTTAATGACAAAAATGCCAAAATTATCGAAGTGCAAAAATTTGATAAAGAAGAATGTATCTTAAATCAAGAAACCTGTGGCGAAACTATTGTTGCTGGTTTTGGCAGCTCAGATTGTAAGAATAAATGTAAATCACACCTCAAATATCTTGGCTAATTTCTTCGTTAGTAAAGATGAGTGCATATAGGTAATCAAGTGTCATTGTGGTTTTAAGGTCAATTCATATTCTAATAATAGATTTTTAGAAAATGAACTTGATAGCACATGAAACTACAAACTAAGGCACAAAAACAAGAAAAATCCCCTCATCAAAGATTGGCTGAGATCGGAGAAATATTAGCAACTGCCATCCGTCGTTTAGACACCAAAGAAACTTCGCTAAAAAGAGACGAACAACTTGACTTACAACCTTTTGCAAGCGTTCATGGAGCCAGTAATAACCTGAATTTAGAACGTTTATGAGTAAATCAATTATTAGACAAATTATTGAATTAGAAAGTAAGTCGGCAAGTGACCTTCGGCAAATTTATAATGAGATTATGCCAAAAAAATGTGCTGCTAATACTAATAAGGAATTTTTAAGACCAAGAATAGCCTATCGGCTACAAGAATTGGCATTTGGGGCTTTAGATTATGAATCAATTGATAACCTCAATAAAATTGCTAATGGCACATCAACCTCAATCTTAAAGAAACATACAGATTTACTGCCAGGCACTAAAATATGCAGAGAATGGCAAGGGGTTATGCATCAGGTCGAAGTTTTAAAGGATTCTTTTGAGTATGACGGCAAAAAGTGGAAAAGCTTATCTGCTATTGCCAGAAAAATAACTGGCACCAGATGGAATGGGCCAAAATTCTTTAAATTACAGTCATGATAGATAATATAAGAAATAAACAAAAAATAAGATGTGCAATCTATACCAGAAAATCCTGCGAGGAAGGGTTGGAACAAGAATTTAATTCCCTAGATGCACAAAGAGCCTCAGCAGAAAATTATATCTCCTCTCAAGCCCACGAAGGCTGGGTTTTAGTAAATGATCATTATGATGATGGCGGATTTAGCGGAGGTAATTTAGAAAGACCGTCCCTTCAAAGATTATTTCAAGATATTAGGGAAGATAAAATTGACTGTATCATTGTTTATAAAATTGACCGCTTAACCAGATCACTATTGGATTTTTCTAAAATAATCCAACTTCTTGATGAACATAATGTCAGTTTCGTCTCGGTAACCCAGAGCTTTAATACTGCCAATTCAATGGGGCGATTGATGCTGAATGTCCTATTATCATTTGCTCAATATGAAAGAGAATTAACGTCCGAGAGAATTAAAGATAAATTAGAAGCTTCTTGTAAAAGAGGTATGTGGATGGGCGGTAATATTCCACTTGGCTATGATGCTAAAGATAGAAAACTTCTTATTAATGAAAAAGAAGCTAAAATTGTCAGGATATTATTTCAAAATTTTGCAGAGACGGCATCAATTACCGAAACAGCTAGAGAATTAAACAATCTTGGCTTTACCACTAAAACTTGGATCTCAAATAATGGCAAGCTTCATAAGGGTAAAAGATTTAATAAATCTAATGTCAGAAGAATTTTAAATAATCATCTTTATATCGGCAAAGTTAAGCATAAGGACAAGCTTTTTGATGGTATGCATAAGCCAATTATTGACGATCAGACTTGGCAAAAAACAAGGGAGCTACTATCAACCAATAACAAAATTCAATTACCATCATCAAGAGTTACAACAGCACCGCTCCTAAAAGGAATTATGAATTGTGGAATATGTGGATCAAAAATGACTCCAACTTATACTACCAAGCAAGGCAAAAGATATCGCTATTATATTTGCCAGTCAAAACATAAGGGAAATAATGATCTTTGCAAAGTTGGCAGAATATCAGCCAGTGAAACTGAAAATTTGGTAACTGACCAAGTTTTAAATTTTCTAAAAAAGCCAGAATTTATAATTCACACTATCAACGCCAAAAAAGACGATTTATCAGAAAATAAGATCATCAACTCATTTAAAACAATTGATAAAATCTGGGATGAATTATTTCCAGTTGAGCAAGCAAGAATTATTAACCTTTTAATCAAGCAAATTGATATCAAGCCTGAAGGGCTAAATATCAGAATCTTTAAAGAAGGACTTCACTCATTATCAACCGAATTAGCAAATTAATATGGAAGAAATTAGCCAACAAATAAATGAAGAAACAATCGATATTTTTGTACCAATTCAAATAAAAAAGCGAGGTGGCGCTGCAATGGTTATTTGTCCTAAAAATATCCCAATAGATGAGCAAAAATCCTATTTTGATGATAAATTAATCAAGATGATTGGCAAAGCTCATAAATGGAAAAATTTGATGGAGGAAGGCAAATTTGACTCTTTGGCTGATATTGCCAGAAAAGAAAAAGTTGGAACTTCTTATGTCAGTAAAGTTTTTAACCTCAATTTTTTATCACCAAAAATTGTAAAAGCAGTTTTAACTGGAACTCAGCCAAGGACACTAAAATTGCAGGATATAATTGCTAAGCAGATGCCTGATTTGTGGCAGGAGCAGGAAGAAATATTAGGATTTTAATTATTACAGATCTTTTTGCTATTGACTATTTAAATGATAATGATTATCATCCTCATTATTAGCGTCGAATTGATGTCAGTTATTACTAATTGCTGTTGGTTTGGCAATATTTATAATAACCTGCCCCGAAGGGTAATTTACAAATTAATAAAGTCTATAAAAAATGTTTTTTAAAAGAAAAATTTCTCAAATAGTAATCTTGGCAACTTTTTTTTCAGCTAATGCGGCATTTGCCGAAGAAAACTTATGGGTCTATACTACTGGTACAGATGTTCGTCCAGCAGGAAGTTTTGAGGCTAGATTTTCTGCGCGTCGCATGTCAGGAAAAAGCTCAGGAGAATATGAAAGATTTGATATTAGACCTGGTATTGAGTACGGAATAACTGATCGCTTAACTGTTGGAGCTACAGCGTTAATATTCAAACATAACTATTCTGTAGATAATCCTGATTTACAACCAATGTACGATACCCAAGGAGGAGATGGGGGAAGTTACAACCATATGACTCTCGGAGGCTTTAGATTAATGTCAAAATATAATATTTTAAGCCCATATAAAGATCCTTTAGGTCTTTCAGTTGGATTTGTTTATGAAAAAAGAGAAAGATATCGTCTAGATGGATCTAATATTAATCAAGCAACATATATGCCAAGGATATTTTTGCAAAAAAACTGGCTTGATGATCGTTTAACTTTAGCATTAGTTCAAAATGTAGAACTAGAAAGAAGAAAGGGTGAAGGACAGGTTTTGGAAGAGGAAATTGCCTTAGAAACAAATATTGGAATTTCTTATCGTTTCAAACCAAAGCATTTTGTTGGATTTGAATTTCGTAGACAAGCAGATTATCTAAACCCATCGGAAATGGGTGTTAAGGATGAAGAGCATAAAAGCTCTAATTTTGATCTACATAATATGAGGCTCGGAAGTAATCATCAATATGGAATGTATATTGGTCCTTCTTACCATTATGCTGAACAAAATTGGTGGTATACTATTGGTGCTTTGTGGCAAATTGCTGGCTCAGGATCTAAAAATTCCATTAATGGTGACGGAAAGAACTGGGATGAGCATGAAAGACTTCATTTAGGATTCTCTTGGGGTTATAATTGGTAAATTTAATTTTAATCTGCAATGAATCTAAAACCATTTTTAACAACAACATTACTGGTTGGTGCATTATCAGCAACTCCTGAGTTTGTTTATGCTAAAACATATCTAACAGTTGATCAGGCCAAGAAAATTCTAGTTCCTAATGTAAAATTAGAGAAGCTAGAAATTGTTTTGACCAAAGAGCAGCAAAAGGCAATAAAAAAACTATCAAAGGTAAGAGTAAATAATGATAAAATTAATGCTTATAAAACTTCTGATGGAGGATGGTTTATAATTGATCAAGTGATAGGTAAGCATGAAAATATTGATATCGCTGTTTCTATTGATAAATATGGAAAAGTAAGTGGGGTTGAAGTTTTAACTTATCGTGAAACTTATGGTGGCGAAGTTAGAAATCAGAAATGGTTGGCTCAATTTTTAGGAAAGGATCACAATGAACATCTAAGGTTGGATAAGCAGATTAAAAATATATCAGGAGCCACTCTTTCTTGTCGTCATATTACTGATGGAGTTAATCGTTTAATGCACACATGGAATGAGGTCTTAAGATATATCTAAATGCAATTAGCAGCAAGAACACAAGAGTTAAATACTATTTCTAGATGCAAAACGTTACTTGGTACTTTTGTTGAAATCACAATTAGCGGCAATGAAAGTGATGACTACCTCATCCAGTTAACCAACGATGCGTTTAATGAGATTTCTAGAATAGAAAAGATTATGAGCTACTATGATGATGAGAGTGAGGTCACCTTACTAAATAAGTTTGCACATAAGAAAGATTGTGAAGTTTCTAGTGATTTGTTGGTTGTTTTAAAAAAAGCTTTAAATTTAAGCGACCTAAGCAATGGATTGTTTGATGTTACGATCGTTCCCTCTTTGGTAAAACAAAAGTTATTGTTAAAAAAATACCATTTTTTAGATAAAAAATCCTCCTATAAAGATATTATTATAAAAGGAAATTATATCTCTTTCAATAGAAAGCTAGCAATTGACCTTGGGGGGATTGCTAAAGGATATGCTGTGGATAAAGCAATGAGCTTGCTTGAAGAGTTTAGTGATATGGACATCGTTATAAATGCTGGTGGAGATATAGCTATGAATAATTCAAGAGGCAAGTTAATAGATATTAGATATTCAAAATTTGGTAATTTGGTAAAGTTGCCCATGTACAATAAATCTTTGGCAACAAGCGCTAACTATTACCAAAAAGAAGGTAAATCTGCAATTATAAATCCTAAAACTAAGTCTGTTAATCTTTCAAATAAAACTGTTTCTGTTTTTGCTAATGACTGCATTACAGCTGATGCTTTAACAAAAGTATCTTTTTTAGCAGAAAATATTTCATATATATTAAAATCGATGTCTGCTAGGGCTTTTGAGATTGATGACAAAGGTAGAATTAAGGAGATTCAATGAGTAAAAGTTCTTGGTATTTAGATTATAAAAAATGGTTTTATCTTATTCTTTGTTGCTCTTGGGTAACAGGAATAACTTTTTTTATATTTAATAATTTTATTATAATTCAAGGAGAATTTGGAGAAGAAAAGCATTTTTTACAATATCCAGTTTTAAAAACACATGGTATTTTTGCTTTTGCAATAATGGTCACTTATGGTTTTTTTCTTGGTGCTCATGTAAGAAAAAGTTGGAAAGTTAAACCTCAGCCAGTTTCTGGAATTATTGTTATGATAATGCCAATTTTGTTAATAATATCAGGTTGGCTCTTATACTATATAGCCACTGATAACTCAAGGCAAATAGTAAGTTTGTTTCATTTTTCAATTGGTTTATTACTCCCTATTGCACTAATAATTCATATTCGCGATGTAACATCACAAAAGGGAAAAAGAAAATATAAATACAGGAAGGGATCTTTAGTCACAAAAAAAACAATTAATTTATGAGAATTAATTGGAAGAAGTTTAATAGAGAAGTTCACTTTTGGGGAGCGTCATTGTGTGCAGTACCTTTGATGATAGTTATAATTACAGGTCTTTTGCTTATTGTTAGAAAAGATTTTCATTGGATTCAGCCAGCCACGATGAATGGAACTGGAAATATTCCAAAAATTACTTTTGAAAGAATAATTGATACTGCAAAAACTGTTAAAGAAGCTGATATCCAAAATTGGTCAGATGTCGACAGGTTAGATGTGAGACCTAATAAAGGAATTATTAAAATTAGATCTAAGAATAGATGGGAAATACAAATAGATCATCAAACATCTGAAATTTTACAAACTTCTTATCGCAGATCAGGATTAATTGAATCACTCCATGATGGCACCTTTTGGGGAAGATCAGTTTCATATTTTATTTTCTTACCATCAGCAATAATATTGCTAATACTATTAGTTACTGGCATTTACCTGTTTATTACAACTTATATTAGTAAGAGCAATATTAAGAAAAAGAAAAAAATGTTAAATATAAATAATAATGAAAAAACCTAAATTACCAAATCCTGCAAGATTATTTCACGCAGGAGATCCTTTTTGGGCTCGTCTTGGAAAACCTATTCGTAATTCAGAACATAACCCTTTTCCAGATAATGGAGGGGTGCGTGATATGACTAATGGATCAAAATTAGCGCTAGGTGCTGGAGTAATTGCAGGTGGTACTGCAATAGGTGGACCAATTGGCACTGCTATTGCTGCAGGGTGTGTTGGTGTTGGAGTTTTTGTTGGCATGTCAAACTCTCATCTAAGGCAAAGAAGATTGGAAAATCTACAATCCTTTGCAGGTGATATTAACGCTAGAGCAAGAGCTATAAAACATAAATTTGAACTTGACGCTAACCACAGCTGTAGTCACAATCACCACCACCATCAGCACCAACATGATAACTGCGGTGACGAAATCACTCATGGCATAACACATCCGTTGCATGATGGAAAAAAAGGATTTGTTGCTATGAATTTCGTTAGATATTTCACTAATGCAATTAGTGGAGCAAGAGCATCATCTCCATTAGTTGTTAGGGAAATAGCGGATCAATCAGGTAGAGCGGTAGCAGGAACTGCAGTAGTTGGTGTAGGAATGGCAAATGATACTGCTATTGCTGGAATAGATGGCGCAAGAGCCCACTATTATGCATATCATATAAATAATGAAGAATATAAAAGATATGCTGATATTGTAAAAGAAAGAGATAAGAATCTTGGTGATTCGAACAAATATTATTCTCATGAAGAATCTTTTAAGTTGTTAAAAGATTTCTTATTACTTCAAGGCCAAGGCAAACAAATGCCAAGAATGGCATCTGTGTTACATGATGCTCGTAATATTGATGATTTTTTTAGAAAAGTTGAAGCGCAACAAAAAAAATATGGCAAGGATACATTACCTGTTACAGCTTTAGCATTTTTTATGGTAAATTTTGCTTTAATATCGGAATCAAAGAAAGAATCAATTCCAGCGAAAAAAGTAACTGATTTCTTACAAGAATCATGCGATCGTTTTAAGGTAAGAGATAGAAGATGGAGTCCAAGAAGTCATTGGTTTCCTTACAGGAATGATGTTGTATCTTATGGCTTTGATAATCGTTATGGTGGATCTAAATCATGGGAAGATATTTCCCTTAGATCATGGCAAATTCATCAAGAATTAGAGTTTGATAGAGCAAAAATAGCATTTTTGCTTGATCTGCACATAGGATCAGAAGCAGAAGCAGCTACGCAACAATCAAATCATAAGAAAATTACAACAATTAGAAAAAAAATTGATTCTATAATTGATCAAGATTTACAAAAAACAACTCTTGGTAGAACACAATATCAACATATTCATGATGCTCTAATGATTGAAATGCTAGAATTAGGAGGTTTGGATGCTGCTCTTGAAGCCTTAGCTAAACTATCTAGGGCAGTAGGAGATACTAAATTATCTCCTACCTCGATTAGAGAAAGATACTCAGAGCATACATATGGACATCCTCATCAAGAGCTAGATGGATATGCCCAAACACCAGCAAAAGCATTAGGAGCTCTTGCTCACAATATTACCTTTGCAGAAATAGATGAATCTATTTCTGGACTTATAGAATTTGTAGCTCGTGATCTTCCTCATCCTGTTGGTGAAGTTGGCCTAGCAACAAGGGATAGGGAATTACCATCGAAACCAGATGAAGTTATGCACAAAGAAGAGCTAGCTGAAGTTATTCCATTAGAACGCTCTGACCCTGATCCAGTAATCTTAGATCCACTTGAAAGGAATCTAGGGCCTGTTGTAGAACCCCCAAATGTTCAGGAGACCCATAACAAAAAACCAAAAACTAGAGAAGTGGCAATTGAAGAAGGCGGCGTTAAGAATGTCTGCTGTAATCTCTTTGATATATGCAAATAATAAATAATGAATTATTATGAGATCAATTTCAATTTTTACATATTTGATATTGATTAATTCTTTTTTGATAAATTCAGCCTATAGCCTTAACCATAATAAAAAAATAATTTTAAGAAAAAGTTTTGATAAATTTACAATTTTAGGCGATGTTGATTATCGCAATAAGGACAAAGATGATAAAGATTTATATCATCGGCATTATGATCTTGGATTCAGAGTAATGCTAGCAAATAATTGGAGTGGAGCTTTAAAGTATCGTAATATTTATCGTAAAAGTGAAGGTGAATGGAATCTTTTTGAACAAAGACCACAATTACAGATTACTAATATTGTGGATTATTCATTGATTAAAATCAAAACAAGAATTAGGGAGGAGTATAGAATAAGAGATGGTGACGATTTTTTTAGAACTAGACTTCGTTTAGATGTTAAATCAAAAAAATCATTCTTAAATTTAAAGCCATTTATAAATAATGAATTTTTTTATGATCATGAAAAAAGTCGCTATAATAGGAATCGCTTTGAAATTGGTGTTGCGCTTCCTAAAATTAAGTCACATTTTACCCCTGAAATTGCTTATAGAATAAATAAGAAATATGATCAAGAAAAACATAAATGGCAGGAAAATGAAGGAATTATTGTCTTTAAATTAAGGGTTAAATATTAGAGAATTTCCGTATTTTCAAAATTGAATATAATTTTTAATAAAGTAGATTCTTACTATTCCCAAAACCAATTTTAAAAAAGTTCGCAAAAATCATCAAAGTTGCACTCGCACACCCAGTCAGAAAAGTTCGACAGAAAAGCTGTGAAGCCAGTTTTTATCGAAGCGTCCTAAAATCAAAACAGGACGACCCAAACGGAGAAAGAGAGAAAATTTACCCTGATTTTGGTGAAAATTTGTGAAAAACGGAGAAGAAAAAGGACGACTGAAATTGAAATTTAGAAGTCGCAAACCCTTAGATTTACTGGGCTTAGAGCGTTGATTTAGTTAGTCAGAAAATAGAGCGGAGAATGAGTTAGAACCAGATAAACTGGCGGTGTGCAAAGCACACTTTACGAACTATTATCCTAATTTGCCGATGCAGAGATTATAAGGGTTAAACGAGGTTTTGGGTCGTCCTAAAAATTTCGAAGTTTTATGTTTGTTGAAGCAAACAACGCCTTTTGCGAACTTTTGCTGTGGGTTCGAACCCCATATTAAAATAGATAATTTAAAAATTACAATATCTCAAATAAAAACCCTAACAATTATACTGGATTTGTAATTTATTTAAGGTAAATTTGCCTCAAAATCTTTTAAAAAAATTAACAAATTAATGACCAGTCAAATAATATCTAGCGACAATCAAATTTTTCAGCAAATTAAAAAACTACTTCATTCTGCGAAAAGCAAAATTGCTACTTCCATCAATACCCAAATGGTTAAAGTCTATTTTGAGATTGGAAGAATTATTGTTGAGTATGAACAACAGGGAAAAGAAAAGGCGGAATATGGCAAGGCTACCCTAAAAATTTTAAGCAAAAAATTAACCAAAGAATTTGGCAGGGGCTTTTCAGAAAGAAATCTAGAGTATATGAGGAAATTTTATCTTTGCTATTCAATTTCGCAGACAGCATCTGCGGAATTCAAATTATCATGGTCGCATTATGTTTTGTTGATCCATTTGGATGATTTATCAAGAAAATTCTATGAAATTGAGACAATGAAAAGTCACTGGGGAGTAAGAGAGTTAGACAGGCAAATATCAAGTCAATTATTTGAAAGATTGGCAATTAGCAAAAATGACGCCGAAATTTCAAAATTATCTAGCGAAGGTCAGATTATTGAAAATCCCGATGATATAATCAAAGAACCATATGTTTTAGAATTTCTTGATTTAGAGCATAAAAAATACTCCGAAAATGAATTAGAAACCAAGATCATTGATAATTTAGAACATTTTTTACTTGAGCTTGGAACTGGATTCGCATTTGTTGGCAGGCAAAAAAGATTCTAATTTGAAAATAAACATTTTTATGTAGATTTAGTTTTTCATAACAGATTGCTCAAATGTTTTGTTCTAATTGATCTCAAAATAGGTGAAATAACTCATCAGGATTTAGGACAAATGCAAATGTATGTTAATTATTATGACCGTTTTGAAAAACTACCAGAAGAAAATCCAACTATTGGTATCCTGCTCTGCAAAAAAAAGAACAAGACTGTTGTTGAAATGACTCTGCCAGAAAAGAGCAATATTTATGCTAAAGAATATCAACTATATTTGCCAACTAAAAAGCAATTAGAAGAACAAATTAATAAAGTAATAAAATAAGTTTTTTAGTTCTTTTCAACCAACTCAACCAAAATCCTTCCTTTTTCACCCTCAAACCTAATGCCATTATCGTCAAAAATCCCAACCACCTTCTGGGAGTGTTGCGACAAAGGAATTAATTATTAACTTTCTATGATCAACCCATAATTTGAGTCTTTTATGTCAGCAAAGTAGTTTTTTGCTCTCAAAGAGCAGTATTTTAGCTGCTTTATGTTAAATTGTGGCGTTTTTTGGAATTTAAACGGATTAGCATTAGCATGAATAATGGAATTATATTCCATAATATACGATAAGTATTTATTTTAGTCAAGTAATTATTTTATCCTACCTTTAAACCAAATTTATCAAATCCACTACACTCAAAACTGCCATCATTTCTGGGATAGCCAAGCTGATTTGAAATAATTCTAGTTTCACCAATGATTTGATCATCACACTCATGAGTATGTCCATAAATCCAGAAATCCGGCTGATATTTCTCAATAATTTCTACCATATCCAAAGAGTTAAAAGCATCTTGAAGCTTGCTATCGCCATATTTTGTATTCGGATTTTTTATAGGTGCATGATGTGAGATAACCACTCTTTTTTTAGCTTCATATTTTTCTAACCAATTAATTTTTCTTTAAAAACATTGTGTATTTTTACCGTATCTTGTGGAAGTAAAAACTGACCATTTTTAGTTAAAATTTGTCTAAAATCATTCATAGCACCTAAAGCATTTCTCATTGCCTCTTGATTTGATTCGTCAAAATCCGTCCACATTGTTCCACCAAAGAAGTGAAAATCATCTAAAACAAAAGTAGAATTATTAAGCCAAGTGACATTTGGATAATTGGTAGAGATAAAATTTTGAAATTCATCTTCACACTCACTCATTGGCTTTCTAGTGTAATATTCATGATTTCCAGCAATAAATAGAACTGGTTTTTTCCAGTCAGATAAAAAATCGCTTAATGGTTTAAAATTTTTGAAAGTTATTATATCTCCAGCAAGAATCATCAAATCGACATCAGAATTTTTGGTGGCTTAAAATTACTGCCAAATTCTAAATGTAGATCGCTGTAAGTTATTATTTTCATGATATCACTATGTGGTCATTTATCAAAAGAAAATTTTATATTTTTTTTAGCCCTCACCATCTTCTACAAATTTCTTGGTGTCATTCTCCAGAAAATTATCTTCTGAAATTACCGATCTTCCGAGTTCTTTTTCAGTATCAATTCTAGCATTTTTGGCAACATTACCACCTCTTTTTGCCACCTGTTTATTCTTATCAAAATTATTTGGCTTTTCCTGTTTTGAAATTTCAGTTGTTACTTTCTCACCAAGCATGGTAAAGATTAGCTCAAAATCTGTCATATGATCCCGGAGATTTTGATTAGATTTTGTCAGTGATTTGTGCTTCTTATATTCAGATGGTGTCATGCCAAAAGTAGCTCTTGATATTTCTGCTGTTAAAATAGCAAAATCTTTTTCATACTTTATTCCTCGATCCCGCCATTCATCGGTTAAATTTTGTCTAATTGCAATACCACGAAGTCTTTTATCAATCCAGTCTTTAGAATAGCCTTTTTGTTCATAGATTTTTTTCATTCTTTCCTGAGCTAATTCTGGATCTTCAATTTCTTGAATTCTTTCATGTCCAACTTTAGCTAACCATCTTTTAAAAGGCTCTGCTTTTGGCGATGGAATTGATTGGATAATGCGAAACATAGTTTCAGTGTTACCGCAATCAGTTGCATATTTTTTACCATCTGATGCTTCTAATTTCAGTGCGTGACAATTTGTCACGACCTCACTTTCTTCATCAGTCTTTAATCTTTGTTTTAGCTTTCTCCAATATGCTCCTGCATCTTTACTATCAGTTAAAACAGCTACAACATCAACAACAGAAAACCACCATTGATCTTCATGCCAGATTCTGCGGATTTTTTTATTTTCGAATGCTATGAGTTTATTTTTCATAAAAGTTTTATAATTTTATTTCTTGGAATAATAAAATGATTTTAGCTATTTTCAACCAACTCAACCAAAATTCTTCCCTTCTCACCCTCAAATCTAATTCCCTCATCTTCAAATACGCCAACCACTTTTTGCATGGTTTCAATCCTTAAATTTCTAGCACCCCTTTCAAAATCTCCAATCGTTGATTTGGTGATCCCAGCTCTTTTACACAGATTATCCTGATTCCAATCCAGAAGCATTCTGGCAGCTTTACATTGTTTATAATTAATGATGATATTCATGCGTTATTAACTTGATAAGTCAGTCTTTTGATATTACTATACAGTTTATTAGTATTGATACTAATTTCTTGAATATGGTTATTTTAGAATAATCATTTAATTTCACAATCTTAAATTTTCTTCAATTATGTTTACAAAAATAGATAAAAATCTGGATAAGGTCAACCAGGTTAAAAGTTTGGCATTTTCAATTGCTCATGAGACTAGGAATCCTCTTGCTGGCATCAAGGGATGTTGCGAGTTAATGAAAGATAATTTGAATCAGTTAATTGAGTATATTGATTTGATTTATAACTCCTCAAATCAAGGCTTGGCTATGATTGATATGATTCTAAATAATATTAGGGATGGAAATATTGATAAGGATAATTTTACCGATTTATCAATTTGCGATACAGTCAAAAAGGCAATCAGACAATATGCTTACAAAAATGAGGACGAGAAGGATTTGGTAAGTCTTGATCTTAATGATGATTTCATTTTTAAAGGCGATGAAAATATGATGATTTTTGTTATTTTTAATCTGCTTAAAAACTCCCTTTATTATAAATCAAAAATTGAGATCAGAACTACAACAAAAGATGATGTCAACTATCTTTATTTTAAAGATTTTGGACCTGGGATTGAAAAAGATAAACTAGAGCTGATTTTTGAGAGCTTCTTTACATCTGGAAAAAAAGAAGGAACTGGACTTGGCTTACCATTTTGCAAGCGAATAATGACGGCTTTTGATGGTGATATTGTTTGTAGATCTGAGATAGGTAAATGGACGGAATTTGAGATGACATTTCCTCATTAATTTTTCAAAATAATCTAGACTGGCACTGGCACATAAGCATAAGCATAAGCATAAGCATAAGCATAAGCATAATTTTATCAGAATTAAATTGACAAATTCAAAATATCTTATAAAATGATTAGAGCTATATTTTATCCTCAACGTAAAATTGAGCTTTGGTATGCAAAAGTAGAGTTTAGTTAAAATTCTTATGTTAAATGATCTAACAATTAGAGCCTGCTCCCCATTAAAACTTTGTCTTGGCGGCGAGGATACAGATGTTGAATCTTTTTATAATAAGCATGATGGTGCAGTTGTAAATGCTACAA
>Ga0228641_1000211_pt1 | contig 17650 bp, 18 predicted proteins | sample 52DmetaG_FD_186022 | JGI IMG/M metagenome (GOLD analysis project Ga0228641, IMG submission 186022) | Seawater microbial communities from Monterey Bay, California, United States - 52D | ecosystem: Environmental > Aquatic > Marine > Coastal | place: USA: California | collected 2016-10-17 | reverse complement strand
ATAGCCAAAATTTGTCCATGCGTTAGGGTCTATTTTAAAGACTTCTGTAACACCGCTTAGAAGACTAAAGGTGATGGTAAAAGGCGCGGCAGTAGCTAAACTAAGGGTTGTAATGGTGAGGGCTTTGAGATGTGGTAAATTAGTCTTCAAGGTGTTCACGCTAGTACCATACATCATGGTAGCAAGCACTCCAAAAAATCCATAGCCCAATTCTCCTTCGATGGCGAACCCGCCACTTAAAATCTCTTCAAAAGGTAGGATGAGCAATACAGCACCCAAAAGACCAACAGCAACACCTTGCCATTGCGTGCCTGTAGCTTTTTGTCCAAAAAACCATCCGCCAATTAATACCGTAAACAAAGGGACGAGCGAGTTGATAATTCCTACAACACCACTGTCTAAATGATTCACCGCTAAAGGGAATAAAACGTAAGGAATTGCGTTGCCTAAAAACCCTACGATGGCCAATGAAACCAAATCTTTGCGGGCGAATAGCTTGAAATGTCTGAATCCTATAACGGACATAAATACTGCCGCAATACTTACCCTTAGGGTGCCTACTTGTGTGTAAGTAAAAGAGGTAAGTCCGCGTTTCATCAGGATAAAACTCGAACCCCAAATGAGCGCAAGACTGATAAACATGATCCAGGGTAGCGCTGGATGGTGTGTGTGTTGAGTTTTAGGCATTGTGCAAATTTGTGACAAAAGACACCATTGTAAACCAATGCGGACGTAATTTTGTTATAAAGTTTATTGCTATGAAAAATTTAGTCCTCACACTTTCTGTTTTTGCCGCATTGACTGCATGTAATGCCCCGGAACCTGAGGTGATCGCAATTCCTGTAACGGCCGTAAAGGACAGTGTTGTGGCCAATACTTCAGAGAAGCTTTTTATTTCGGGAATGACTTGTGTTATGGGATGCAAAGGAGCGATTGAACAAAAATTAAATGTTACCGACGGTATTTCAGATTTCTATATTGTCTTCGAAGATAGTACAGCGACCGTGCGTTTTGACAGCACCTTAATCACTGTGAACAAAATCATTGCTGAGGTTGCTGAGGTAGCAGGTGGTGGATTTTATACAGCCACCCGTTTAGAAAATTAATACATGGAGCGCAACCCTCTGGTTCGGAGACTAGCCACAATAAGTTTAGTATTCATTTTTCTTGTCATTTTGGCAGGATCGGTGGTGCGTGCAACAGGTTCGGGTATGGGCTGTCCCGACTGGCCACAGTGCTTTGGCTACACTATTCCTCCGACAGATGTAGAAACCTTGACTTGGCGAACAGGCCGAAGCTTTGAGGAGGGTCAGATGATTTTATTGAAGGACCAATTCTGGGTGGCAACCGCCGATTTCACCACTGGAGATGCGTTTGCATCGGAGAATTGGACCCTTTTCGACCGACACGACTACAACATTTTTAACCCCGTGCATACGTGGATTGAGTTCATCAACAGGCTTATCGGTGCCTTGAGTGGCTTACCCGTATTGGCGCTCGCAATCATAGGAGTGTGGGGCGTACGACGTAACATCTGGAACACAATACTTTCTGTAGGCGTACTCTTTTTGCTCCTTTTTGAGGCTTGGTTAGGTAAACTGGTTGTGGACGGTAATCTCGTTCCCAATCAAATAACCATACACATGATGGGGTCAGTCGCTATCGTATTACTCCTGTTGGCGTTGCGTGCGAGAAATACAACGTCACCAGCGCCGTTGCCGCTGCCCGTTAGAAACGGACTGTTGTTTCTATTAGTATTAATTGTGATACAGATATTCCTAGGCACACAAACTCGAGAGCTGGTAGATGACGCTTTTGATCATAATGAGTCGGTCTTACGATCTAACATCATTCCATCTATAGAAGCGGTAATGCCTAAAATTCATCGCAGCTTCGCTTGGGTTATTTTGATCGTGACCAGCCTATTGTATTACCTGCGTAAAAAGCACCAGGCTGTGGTCCCTGGCTTCGGTGCATTAATTTTCGCCATCGGCTTAGAATGGAGCGTAGGCATTGTATTGTACTTCTTGGGATTACCTAAAGCGATGCAACCTGTGCATTTGGTGCTGAGTATCGGGATTTTAGCTTCGATCAGTTACCCGCTTTTTTTAAGCTTCCGTAAGACTTAAAATGAGCTAGTTCTCGCCATCTTCAGATTCACTCCACTTTAGGGTTCCAATCATTTTTAGCAATTCGTCCCTCATAAACTGAGTTACTGGGGCCAAACTATCTGCATTAGGCTTGCTGTAGTGATACAAGACGCCGCGAAGGAAATGGGAAGCGCTATCTGTTGCGTAAAACTGCGTAGTAGTCGCAGAGGCACCGGAAAATTCATAATACAGCCCGTACACCCCTTCTTCAGGGTAGGCAAAAAATTGTTCCCGCATACCACTGGCTTTTACCGTGTGCTTATAGGCCAGCTGTTGTGCATCCCGGACTAATTCTTCAAGATTTTCAGTCACCGGCTTATAGGTGAATTGAATGGTACTCAAGATTGAAGGATAAGCAAGGTCCATCCAAAACTCATCTGCATTTGTATCAGACAAGACGTCCTTTTTAATCGCCTTAGCTTCAGCGTTGATTTGAAGTTTAAAGGGAGCTTCAAAAGGCAATTCAGTGTATGCATTCTGTGCCGGAAGACCAATTCTCATGTGTCCATTAGGGCGAGCAACGGGGTCTACGCTGCACGAAGAGAGCAGTGCAAAAAGTACTATGAAAAGACTATACTTCATGATTTGGGTTTACGGTTACCTTAATCCGAATTAATTTACGTTGGTCTACGCTCTCCACTTTAAAGGTGAACGCTTCGTAGGTGATTTCTTCGTTTTTCTCCAAGAATTTACCGGCTAATTCTAGAACAAGTCCAGCGAGTGAATCACTTTCTCCATCGACCGATTCGAAGATATCCTTAGGAAGATCGAGTACCCGACAAAAGTCGATCAATGGCGTTTGCGCCTCGAAAACGTAGTTGTAGTTGTCAAGTTTGCTATACACTAGATCGTCATCGTCAAATTCGTCACTAATCTCTCCAACGATCTCTTCCAATACATCTTCAAGTGAAATAACCCCAGAGGTTCCGCCAAACTCGTCAACTACTATGGCTAAATGGATTCTGCGTTGCTGGAATTCTTTAAGTAGATCGTCAATTTTTTTGCTTTCAGGAACGAAGAACGGTGTGCGAATTAGATCTTGCCAACTAAAATTATCTGAGGCATCTACATAGGGGAGAAGGTCTTTAACATAGAGAAGACCTTTGATTTGGTCTAGTTGTTCTTCATACACCGGTATTCGCGAATACCCTTTTTCAATAATGTGCGCTAACGTATCACGGAATGGCGCCCTAATGTCGATGGCAATAACTGAAGTGCGTGGGGTCATCACTTCTTTTACCGTAGTAGAGCCAAACCGTACAATACCCTTTAAAATGCGCTGCTCATCTTCAGTAGTATGCTCGTCAGTGGTCAACTCAAGAGCCTGTTCAAGGTCGTCCACGCTTAGCGAAGGTGCGCGTCCTTCAATATTAATTCTGTTGATGGTTTTACTGAGACGTTTGCTTATCGGTTTTAAGATTTTATGCAGACGGAAAATGAAGGGGACGACAAAGCGGGCAAAGTTTAATCGGGCCGTATTTGCATAGACTTTCGGTAGAATTTCACCAAAAAGTAAGAGCACTCCAGTTATCGACAGTATCTCAACGACAAAGGTTACAAGTGGACTCCAGAGTTCAGGTGAGAAAAAGGTATTTAGTAAAAACGTTGAGAGGATAACTATACCCACATTAACGAAGTTGTTGGATATCAAAATGGTCCCGAGCAATTCTTCAGGTTTGTCCAGTAATGTTTTAATTCTGTTGTGCTTTGGAGTTTCTTCTTCGAGTTCCTCGAGTTCCCCAGCGCCCAAGGAGAAAAATGCAACTTCCGAACCTGAAATTAATGCGGATAAGAGAAGGAGTATGATGATCACTACAATAAAGGCCACCCCGGTTAGAGAAGCGTCAATGTTTAAAAATTGTAAAAGTATACTGGGGGGCTCTGTTTCCAATTTATAGTAGTTCGTTCGACTTAGAAGGGTAGGTCATCTTCCTCTTGATTGATAGCAGCTGCGGGCGCCGGATTTCCGGTATTTTGAACAGGATCAGGTTGCGAAGCATTAGGCGCTGCGTAGTTTGACGAGTCGTCGCTAGACATGCCCTCGCTTTCAGCACGCGAAGTAAGCATGGTCATTTGATTTACTTGGACGTCAGTAGTGTACCTGTCAGCTCCTGCTTGATCTTGCCACTTTCTTGTCTTTATCTTCCCTTCGAGATACACCTTATGGCCTTTTTTGAGGTATTTATGTGCGACATCAGTCAATCCTTTCGCACTAATCACAATATTGTGCCATTCGGTATTCGTTACACGCTGACCGTCCCGATTTGTATAGGTTTCTGAAGTTGCCAGTGGGAATTTTACGATAGATCCACCGTTGTCAAAATGAAGAATTTCGGGGTCTTTCCCAAGATTTCCAATGAGCATTACTTTGTTCAGCGTACCAGCCATGATCGAGATGTTTTTGATGATATAATGAACCAAATTTAGGCAAATTTAGTCCCGGATTTACAGCTTGTTAGTAACAAAGTCAGCGATAATAATAGGCATGCCTAATTCTTGCGCTTCCACTTTTGTGTAGAAGTTGTAATCCCCAGAAATTTCAGCTTCAGTTACCGCCCAAAAGCTGCAATAAAGGTCTTTGTGTGATAATTTATGTAGCATCGGTTCTGCCAGCAGTTGACCGTATTGTGATGCTCCTTCGAGCTGGGGAAATTCATACAGTCCAGCCCATATACTTTCCGTTCCTCTTTTTCTTAAAGCGACTTTATTTCCGGTTTGAACCACTCCAAAATGCAGTGTTTCTTTCGTTCTTTTTCCCTTTTTAAGTTTTACGGGTAATTCAGTGACTACTCCGCTATTGTAAGCGTGACAAGAGTTACTAAGCGGACAATACACGCAATTGGGGTTTTTAGGTGTGCAGTGCAATGCACCAAATTCCATGATTCCTTGATTGTACATTCCAGGATGTTCTGTTCCTTGAATGCATTCGTTCGCTAAAGTCTGAAATTCTCTTTGTCCAGAAGTGCTGTTTGTGGGTGTGCTTATTCCGAAATAGCGACTAAGTACGCGATATACATTACCGTCGACTACACCGATTTTTTCTTTAAAGCATATGCTAGCGATTGCCGCAGCAGTATAAGGGCCAATTCCCTTTATTTTTAATAATTCATCGTATTGTTCGGGCAATTGGCCGTTAAAATCAGTGCGTATTTGCTTAGCGCCTTTTTGAAGATTACGTGCTCGATTATAGTAGCCCAATCCAGTCCAGAGCGCAAGTAATTTGTCTTCATCCGCATGTGCTAGCGACTCAATAGAGGGAAATGCTTGCAGTATTTTGTGGAAGTATGGTGTGCCTTGAGCCACTCTTGTCTGTTGCAAAATGATTTCACTTAACCATACTTCATAAGGTACGGGCACTTCTTTGCGCCATGGTAAATCCCTTTTGTGCGCTCGATAGTATTCTTCTATGCTGATTCTGAAGGTGTTAAATCTACTCATGGATCCTTCTAGAGGTTAAGATAATTTTCTTCTTGATGGCTGTAAATAAGGAAAGTAGGTGTATATTTGCGCCCCTCATTAACCAAGTCCTACGGGACGTAAAAGTATAGAGCAAATGACGAAAGCGGATATCGTTACGAAGATTTCTGACAAAACAGGAATGGAGAGAGGTGATGTACAAGCAGTTGTAGAGAGCTTCATGAAAGAGATTAAGCACAGTCTAGAAGACGGCAATAACGTTTACTTGAGAGGATTCGGTTCCTTCATCGTTAAAAAGCGCGCACAGAAGACTGGACGGAATATTTCGAAAAACACGACCATCGTCATTCCAGCTCATTACATTCCAGCGTTTAAACCTGCAAAGGTTTTTATTGAAGGCGTAAAGGATAACGTACCTGTAGAATAAGTTGAAAAAAGGCGCACTCATAGCATTTTTGACAGCCGTTGTGTTCGCAGTGGTTCTCTGGCAGTTGCCTAGGACGGCATTCGAGAACGCTCCTGAAGTCGTTTCAGAAGAAGGTAATCCTTTGGACGAGAAAGTGGACGAAGCTGTTGCCATTATTCAGAATGGAGAGGGTGCTCCTATGCAAGCTATAGGAATGTTGTTGGAGGTGCTTAGAGAAGACCCTAATCACGAAAAGGCATTACTTTGGCTAGGGAACTTTTCTATGATGAGTGGTCAATGGGACAAGGCAGTTGATCGTTTCCACCAGTTGAGTCAGTTACATCCTGACAACGAACTGTATACCTTGAATAAGGCGCAGGCTTTGATTCAAGTTGGAGACACTGCAGCAGCATTGTCGAGCGCTAATAACTATTTAAACACATACCCTGAAGCAAATCGTGTCAAAGAATTTGCGGAGGGTTTATAGAATTAATAACACTAAAAACTTAGCATTATGCCAAGCGGTAAAAAACGTAAAAGACATAAGATTGCTACGCACAAGCGTAAAAAGCGTCTAAGAAAAAATCGTCACAAGAAGAAGTAAGCTTCTCAGTTTATGAAAACAGAATTAGTCATAAGTGCTAGTTCTGACCAAGCAGATATTGCATTACTTGAAGACGGAAGGCTTCAGGAATTGATCAAGGAAAAAGGAGATGATAGTTTCTCCGTTGGAGATGTCTATTTAGGCACGGTAAAAAAGCTGGCCACCAGCTTGAACGCCGCTTTCGTAGATGTAGGTTATGAGAAGGATGCATTCCTCCACTACAATGATCTAGGCCCTCAAATAAAATCTTGGCAAACCTACCTTCGTCGCACCCTCAAGGGCAAGCAACTAAGCAACATCACTAACTTCAAGGCAGAACCGAATATTGAGAAAGATGGCAATATCGGTGATGTCCTCAAGCAAGGTGATCAGATCCTCGTTCAAATAACGAAGGAGCCCATTTCAACAAAAGGGCCCAGGATAACTGCTGAGCTTAGTATTGCAGGGCGTTTTGTAGTATTGGTTCCCTTTTCTAATCGTGTAAGTGTGAGTCAAAAGATTCGCGAGCGTGAGGAAAAGGATCGTCTTAAAAAATTGGTCAGAAGCATCAAGCCAAAAGGCTTTGGTGTCATTATACGTACTGTCGCAAAAGGACAGAGCGCGGAGGAGTTACAGGCAGATTTAGATAACCTTGTACGCAAGTGGAGCCAACTTCACAAGGGTATTAAACGTTCTAATAAGCCGCTGAGAATCTTCCGTGAGATGAATAGGGCAAGCGCGTTCTTACGCGATGTCTTTAATGAATCGTTTACTTCTATTACAATAGACAACAAAGAGTTGTGTGAGGAAGTGAAGGAATATCTTGATGAAATCAAGCCCGGCGCCTCTAAAATGGTGAAAGAGTACAGCGGTCAAATGCCACTGTTTCAGTTCTCCAGTGTAGATCGTCAGATTAAAGGTGCCTTTGGTCGAAGCGTGAGCATGCCAAAAGGAGCGTACCTGATCATAGAGCACACTGAGGCCATGCATGTGGTAGATGTGAATTCCGGTAACCGCACGAATACGGCGGAGAACCAGGAAGCGAATGCGCTACAGGTAAACTTACTTTCCGCTGTTGAAGTGGCTCGTCAGTTGCGCTTAAGAGACATGGGAGGTATCGTGGTGATCGATTTCATTGATATGAATAGTGCGGAGAATCGCAAGGCGGTGTATGAGAAAATGCACGAAGAAATGAAGCGTGACCGCGCTCGCCACAAGATTTTGCCTATTTCGAGATTTGGTTTAATGGAGCTCACGCGTCAACGTGTTCGTCCAGAAACAAATATCACAACGCGCGAAGAAAACCCGGATAATTTGGTGGAAGCACCTATTCAGGTTATTGACGCAATGGCTTCAAAATTGGCTCAGATTGAATTACGTGAGGTGTACATACACGTTCATCCGTTCATCGAGGCTTATTTAACTAAAGGACTTTTTGGTAGTATCAAGAAGACTTGGCAGAAGAAATTGCGCAAAAAGATTATCGTCGTTCCCCGCGATGCATTCACTATGCTAGAGTGGAAAATAATGGATAAAGACAATAAATCACTTTAACCGCGGAATAATCATTATGAACCCGAAGCCATCTTTAGGATAGCTTCGGGTTTTTTCGTTATTTGATGGAATGACAACATCAGAAGCATTACAAAAGCTGCAACATTATTGCTCCTATCAGGAGCGAAGTCCTTTTGAGGTGGATCGAAAGTTGCAACAGTTAGGCTTGCCTCGCGATCGTCACGAGGAAGTGATTGCGCAGCTTATGGAAGATAGTTTTTTAGATGAGTATCGTTTCACGGAAGCCTATACACGCGGAAAGTTAAATCAAAAGCAGTGGGCTCCGCGTCGTATTCGTATGGGATTGAATGAGCACAGAATACCCAGGGTGACCATTGATCGTATTCTAAGGCAGGTAGATCAGCGTGTCGTCGAAGCAAATGCTTTATATCTCGTAGAGCGCTGGTTTGAGTCGAAAACTAAAGAAAAACTTACAGCTGCTTTGCAACGACGCGGTTATTCCTTTGAATTAATTGCATCTACTTATGATGTGGTTCGAAGTCAGCGCGGGTAAAGATTACTGGCTTTTTTAGCTCAAAATATTTGGAAAGGCTTAACCTTTCCAAGTGCCGCCGTATCTATAGTGCTTGTTGCCGGGTTTTACTACAAGAACACATGCTTCGCAGAGGAAGCACCACGTTTTATCAGGTTTGTATTGAACCCTGAACATCACAGCATGTTCCTCGTTGCAGTGTGGGCACGACTTAGTTTTCCCCATCGGTTATGCTATAGCTAAAATGATTTTAAGACGGACTTGACTTTATTGATATGCGCGTCGGTTATGTCTAAGTGGAATACCATTCTACATTTCCCAGGTCCCATTTGACTTATACCTATTCCTTTTTCAGCTAAACCAGCGATGAATTGGTCTTGGTTGAGGTCTTCATTAAGTCCGAAAATCAGAACATTGGTCTCGGGAGAAATTACTTTACCGATATAAGGTAAGGATTGTAAAAACACAGCCATGTCGCTAGCGGCAGCGTGATCGATAGCTAATCGCTCTACATTATGCTCCATAGCGTACAGTGCGGCACCCGCCAAGAATCCGGCCTGTCTCCATCCTCCTCCGATCCGTTTTCGTATGCGCTTTGCATGTGCGATAAAAGCGTCGTTTCCTAAAAGTATAGATCCTACAGGAGCGCCTAGCCCTTTTGATAAGCAAATGGATATAGAGTCAAAGGCAGCGCCATAATCACTTTCGCTATGGTTTTTAGCGATTAACGCATTATAGAGTCGTGCACCATCAAGGTGAAACAGGAGGCCGCTTTTACTCGCTACTGCACGTAATGCTTCGATTTCCTCCCATTCGTAGCAGGTACCTCCACCTTTATTCGAGGTGTTTTCAACCGCTAAAACTCTGGATTTAGGGAAGTGTATATCATCTGCTTTCAAACATGAAAGCACACCCTCCGGATGTATAATGCCTCGATCGTCTCCAGTGAAGGCCACAGAGGCGTGCGCGTTTGCCGCGATTCCTCCACCTTCATAGTTGTAGACGTGAGCATACGGGTGGCAAATCACTTCGTCACCTGGGCTTAGGTGTGACATGAGCGCAATCTGGTTTGCTTGGGTTCCAGAGACACAGAATAACGATCCGTCCATACCAAAGCGCTCTGCCATTATGGATTCCAGACGCTTTACTGTCGGATCATCACCAAGGACATCATCGCCTACGGGGCTCTCTATCATGGCTTTTTTCATCGCGTCGCTCGGGCGAGTAACAGTGTCGCTGCGAAGGTCAACAGTAAACATAAATGCATCCTTTAGATTGTACGTGAAGATAAGAAGGGATGCTTAACTTTGTAGCTTATGGTTACAGCAGAACAGATAAAAGCCTTGGGTGAGCGTTTGGAGCGCTTGCAGAGTTATTTAAACCTAGAGCAAAAGCGAATACACATCATAAACGAAGAAGAGAAGACGGCTTCACCAGAGTTTTGGGACGATCCTAAAAAAGCTGAAGTGACTCTCAAAGCGCTACGTGGTGTGAAGTTTTGGGTGGAGGGCTATGAGAAGGCTGTGAAACTGTTCGGTGAGGCAGAGCTGAGTTTGGAGTTTTTCAAAGAAGGCGAGCTCGAAGAAAGTGACGTTCAAGAAGCCTATCAAGCTTGCGAGGATTGGATCGAAGAATTGGAGTTCAAAAATATGCTCAGCGGCGAAGAAGATAAGCTGAGTGCTGTGCTGCAAATTACCGCGGGAGCAGGAGGAACAGAGAGTTGTGATTGGGCCAGTATGCTAATGCGTATGTATTTGATGTACGCAGAAAAGCAAGGGTTTAAGACAAAGGAACTGGTGCTTCAAGAAGGCGATGTTGCGGGCATTAAAACGGTAACCATAGAGGTAGAGGGTGATTTTGCATTTGGCTTTTTAAAAGGCGAAAATGGCGTGCATCGACTCGTACGTATTTCCCCGTTTGATTCGAATGCCAAGCGACACACCAGTTTCGTTTCGGTTTATGTCTTCCCATTAGTGGATGACACGATCGATATTAAGATCAACATGAGTGACATTACTTGGGATACTTTCCGTTCCTCAGGAGCGGGTGGTCAGAACGTGAATAAGGTGGAGACTGGTGTCCGATTAAGACACAAGCCTACAGGCATTATCATTGAAAATACAGAGACGCGCTCGCAGTTGGGGAACAAGGAGAAGGCCATTCAGCTTTTGAAATCGCAGTTGTACGAGATGGAGATTGAAGCACGTAATGCAAAACGTGCTGAGATAGAGGCGGGTAAAAAGAAGATCGAGTGGGGATCGCAGATCCGTAACTACGTGATGCACCCGTATAAATTGGTTAAAGATGTGCGCACGGCAGAGGAGACTTCTGATGTAGATGGCGTAATGAATGGGAATATCGAACGATTCCTTAAGGCATTCTTGATGAAACAAGGCGAGAGTGCGAATGCCGATGAATATTAAAAAAGCATTGAGTAACCGCGTGTATTGAATGCACAATATGGGGTGGATTCTGTTAGGATAGTAGCTATCTTGCTAAATATGCGCAATTGGAAACTATTTCTTGCCTTGATATGGACGTTACCATTGGTGGCGCAGCAAGGTTTTGTGCACAATGAAGGCCAGTGGCAGGAGCCATTTAGCTTCAAGATTCAATTGGGCCCTAACAGCCTATTTCTCACACCAGACTCTCTAGTACTTTCTGTTTTAGATCCTTCCGATTTTCACAGTGAGCACATCGGCGAACATCATCACTATTCAGATACACTCCATTACCATCACTTTTCAATGGTTTTTAACGCTTCTCAAACCATGCAGTGGTTGGGGGAGGACGCTTATGATGCGCCCTTGAGTTATTTTGTAGGTAAGCAAGATTTTTGGCGCTCAGGCGTACAGTCGTTTCATAAAGTGCGCGCACGGAATGTATATCCCGGTATTGATTTAGTGGTATATGAGGCAGCCGGTGGTTTTAAGTTTGATTGGGAGCTTGCTGCCGGAGCTGATCCGGAACAGATTTCTATTGCTTATCATGGACTAGACGGTTGGCAGGTAAAGGGGAAAGAATTGGTCCTTCAAACCCGGTTCGGGGCCCTTGTGGAAGAAATGCCTTATGCGCTTCAAGAGGAGCGCACTGTTCGAGCCCGTTACAAAGAGACCGATGGGCATCTGGGTTATGATTTAGGCCGATTCAGCCGAGATCACCCGATCACCATCGACCCCATTTATATTTTTAGTACCTACACGGGCAGTTCCGTAGACAACTTCGGGTATACAGCTACCTTCGATGACAGCAGCAATGCTATAGGTGGGGGTATAGCCTTTGGAATAGGTTATCCTACAACCCTAGGCGCGGTTGACCTAAGTTTCAACGGAGGCTTTTTTGATGTGGCCATCAGTAAATTTTCTTCTGACGGTTCCCAATTACTTTGGTCTACCTACCTCGGCGGATCTAATTTAGACCAGCCGTACAGTATGGATTGCGACGAAAACGGTAACGTATACATTTTAGGTTCTACGGGGTCGGATGATTTCGGAGTGACCGCGACTGCCTACGATACTTCATTTGCGGGTGGGGCTTCTATTACCGCGGAATATTACACCTTCAATCAAGGTACTGATCTTTTTGTGGCGAAAATAAATGCAGCAGGTAATCAGCTGGTCGGTTCAACCTACATAGGTGGTGCCGGTAGTGATGGCATCAATGATAGTTTACGCTTTAATTACGGCGATAGTTTCCGTGGCGAGATCGAAGTTCAGCGCAACGGCGGTGCGGTATATTTTGTGAGCAGTACATTCAGTAGTTCATATCCAACCATTGCGCCTGCAACTTCACATCAGGGCGGTCAAGATGGAGTCATTAGTGTATTAAACAGAGATCTCACCCAGCTATTGGCTAGTACGTATGTCGGCACCTCTGGCAATGAAGCTTTATACAGTATCGCTCTTGCGGACAAGCAAGGTCTTAATTTCCCATCGCCGTCCTTCAAGTTCACACCATTTTATATTGCCGGTTCCATTAGCCCCAGTACCGACTCTTCGATAGCCATGGGTTGGCCTAACCCCGTCTATGATTACAGCATACCTGTAAGTAGTGATCAAGACGCTTTATTACTGGCGGGTAACCTTGGTCCGGCAGCCATAGGTACGGGCAATTTTATAACGATGAGTGCCGTCGATGTCCAGGCCGACAGTGGCTACAATCAGCATTTCTTTGTGGAGACGCACAGCGAAACGGATACAGCCAGTGTTGTTACCGTAGTAGGTCAGCACAAAGGCGGATTGGTGGCCGATTCGCTGACTTGGGGTCAGCCAGGAAGTGCACAGTATTTTCAACGCTACAAACAGAACGGGAATTCGGGTTTCACAAAGCTCAAAACTGCAGTTTGGGGTGATAGCTCACATGCTACCGTGGATGTCAGCCCTACGGCACTACTGGTTGACGATTGCGGCAATACCTATTTCTCCGGTTGGGGTGGCTCACCAAATCCAGAAGGCAACACCGAGGATATGGCGCTAAGTGCGAATGCGTTTCAATCCACTACCGACGGGAGGGACTTTTATTTCTTAGTTCTAGATCCGGATTGGAAATCACCGCGATTAGCCACCTACTTTGGCGGTACGGGGCGCGAGCATGTGGATGGAGGAACCTCTCGTTTTGACCGAACGGGTAGAATTTTTCAGGCGGTATGTGCCGGTTGTGGTGGAACATCCACGTATCCTACTTTCCCTAACAATGTATACGCTAGCAGCAACGGTTCGTCAAATTGTAATCTGGCAGTAACAGTCATCGATTTAGACGTTCAGAATGCCCGTGTTTCGGTGCAGCCCGATCCGCCAGTCTTCTGCCTGCCTAACACATTTTCAATCCTAGATTCTAGCATTAATGTTCAGAATTTCACCGTGTATTGGGGTGATGGGAATTCAACGAGCGGGACTTCACTCCAAGGCGGATATATCTATGCCTCTCCCGGAACGTATCCTGTACAGGTTATCGGTCACGATACCATTTGTGATACTTGGGATACGGCCACCTTCACGGTTCAAGTTAATCCTGCGTACGATTCGGTGTATACCTCATATATCTATGATTTCTGTGATCCGCTCCGCGGGGTTACGGCCCAATTAATGCATGCGAGCGACTCATCATTGGTCACAGACCGCATTATGAATTGGACCATTTCGGGCGCAACATTTACTACCCCCCAGGTGATCACCAACCTGCCTTCAGCGGGCTATAATGTCATTACCCTAACCACTGTGGATACGGTCTGTAATGTAGTGCAGTCCTTTACGGATACCCTGTTTTTTAGATTACCGCCTTACTTGAATATGATTAGTGATCCTGAAGAATGTACTTCGGACGAAACTGTCGATTTTATTCCTGTATTTAATGAGGTGTACCAAGGTTACAGCTGGCTCATCAATGGAACAGATCAGGGTAGTACTAACCCCCTTCAGATCGCACAATCTGGCATTTATGATATTTCTATTGTGGGTTACGACAGCATATGTGGAACATCAGATACCTTGACAGCGACTTACGACATCTTCTTTGCCCTGGAACCCTTTACCGTGCCTAATGTCATTACCCCCAATGGTGATAATGTGAACGATCGTTGGACCATTAACACGAATGAAGATTGGGACCGATTCCATGTTATTCTTTTCAATAGGTGGGGAATAAAGGTATTTGAGACTAACGCGCCCACATTTAATTGGGGTGCAGATTACGACGGGCAAATTCTCACTCCGGGAGTGTATTTTTACCAAGTCGAAGCTGAGAATAGATGCGGCATCACTTCAGAAGAAGGAACCTTACACATAACCTATTAATATGATTACGATTTACCATAACCCACGTTGCCAGAAATCGCGTGAAGCATTGGCGCTACTGGAAGAAAAGGGTGTTCAACATTCCATTCGTCTATACCTTAATGATGAGGAAAGCATGAGTGCGGCAGAATTTGAGGGCGTTTTAGATGCATTAGATATGGATGCCATAGATCTTGTGCGCAAGAACGAATCGGTTTGGAAGGAAGAATACAAAACGTTGGAACTGGATGAAGAAGAGATTATCCTCGCGATGATTGAGCATCCACGTTTAATGGAGCGACCAATTGTCATGAATGGAGATAAAGCTGTTGTGGCGCGTCCTGCGGAGAAAGTAGAGGAGGTGCTTTAGAATCTTTTTATAATTGTTTTTAGTTTGAATATAGATCTGCCTATGATCGTTTTTCTTTCCCATGACAAACGATTTACATGGTACTTCAAGTATCCTTGGCGATTGTAAAATTCTTTAAATGCCATTCCATCTCGACTGTCTTTATCAATTCTTTGAAAAGCACACATATTCGAAGACCCGACTTTGATTTCTATAAAATCTTTTCGATTCTTTTTAATGTAAGAACGAATTAAAATGAGGGCACGCATCCATAGGTCGTGAAAGACAACTATACCACCAACTTTCGTCATCTGGGCCGCATAGTGAAAGTCAACGAAAGCGCCACTGAACTTGTGGTCTCCGTCAATAAATATCAGATCAAACGATACTTTTTCTTCAAGTAGTTTTGGTAATGCACGGTCTGAAAAAGCATTTAAATGAGTGTGGCGATTGTGAAAATTTGCGGCTTTGATTTTTTTAAGTCCGCTGTTATTATAATCATCCTTTTGAAAGGGATCACAGCTAACAAGTGTTAGAGTACTGCTTGCTTCAAGAAGGGCCATAGAACTAGCCCCGTAGGCTAAGCCAATTTCGAGTGCCTCTTTAATGTTGTACTTCTCGACGAGATCAGCAAGTACTTTTTCTTCATGAGGTTTTATAGAGATTGTTCTCTCTCTCTCTCTCTCTCTCTCTCTCTCTTGTCATAATATTTATTTTTTGGTCAAAATATAAAAAAAACCCGAGCCGCAGGCTCGGGTTTTTCTTTATGCTTGAACTGAAATCTTATTCAGCAGCTTCTTCCTTGTGACCAATTAGCGCGTGCGCTAACTTAGGATTGATCGACTCTAGGCCGATCAATTTCAACCAGTATCCAACAAACAAGCCTAGAAAAGCAAGCATTGAAAAGCCCATTAGTGCTACTACTAAGAATACGAGGAATCCTAAAAATTTCATAGTCGTTGATTTAAGTCGCTGTAAAGATAGCAACACAAATCGTTCTAACGGAAATCTGTGCCCTAAATTTGTAGTGGAATTTGAATCCTATAATTACACAAGCGAATAGCATGGAATACAGAATAGAACACGACACCATGGGTGAAGTAAAAGTACCTGCAGATAAATACTGGGGTGCGCAAACGGAGCGTTCACGTAATAATTTCAAAATAGGACCTGCAGGCACTATGCCGCTCGAAATCATTGAAGGTTTTGCGTATTTAAAAAAAGCAGCTGCATATGCAAACTGCGACGCGGGCGTTTTACCTGTCGAGAAGCGCGATCTTATCGCGTCAGTTTGTGATGAAATCTTAGCGGGTAAGCACAACGACCAGTTTCCACTGGTAGTTTGGCAAACAGGCTCGGGTACGCAGAGTAACATGAACACGAATGAGGTCATTGCGAACCGAGCGCACGTCCTCGCCGGAGGTACTTTAGGTGATGGCAACAATAGCATTCATCCAAACGACGATGTCAATAAGAGTCAAAGCTCGAACGATACTTTCCCAACGGGAATGCACATTGCGATTTATAAGAAGGTCGTAGAAAATACGATTCCCTCTGTTGAGCTATTGCGCGATATGCTTGAAGCTAAGAGTAAAGAATTCTGGAATGTGGTGAAGATTGGTCGCACGCACCTCATGGATGCGACGCCGCTGACTGTGGGTCAGGAGTTTTCTGGCTATGTAAGCCAATTAAACCACGGACTCAAAGCCTTACACAACACCTTAGATCACATGAGTGAGATTGCTTTGGGTGGAACAGCTGTGGGTACAGGAATCAACACGCCAGAAGGCTATTCTGAAACGGTGGCAAAGTACATTGCGGAATTTACCGGAATGCCTTTCCGTACCGCTGAGAATAAGTTTGAGGCACTTGCGGCACACGATGCGCTAGTTGAGACTCATGGCGCACTGAACCAATTGGCTGTAAGCTTGAATAAGATTGCGAATGACATTCGAATGTTGGCTTCAGGGCCGCGTTCAGGTATCGGGGAACTCATTATCCCTGCAAACGAGCCGGGGTCATCCATCATGCCAGGCAAAGTGAACCCTACGCAGGCAGAGGCTATCACGATGGTATGTGCCCAGGTCATGGGGAATCACACGGCAGTAACCGTAGCCGGTGCACAAGGCCACTACGAACTCAATGTTTTTAAGCCGGTCATGGCGTATAATGTGCTTCAAAGTGCCGAACTTATCGGTGATGCTTGTGTGAGCTTCAATAATAATTGCGCAGTAGGAATCGAGCCAAACTATAAGGCCATCGAAAACCATTTGAATAATTCATTGATGTTGGTCACCGCGCTGAACACAAAAATAGGCTATGAGAAGGCCGCGAAAATCGCGAAAACGGCGCACGAAAACGGAACAACTTTAAAGACGGAGGCCGTCAACCTGGGCTACCTTACGGCAGAAGAGTTTGATCAGTGGGTTCGTCCAGAAACCATGGTTGGGAAACTGTAACTGCTGAGATTTAACTTTCCTTAAAATTAGTCATGGCTCTTCAGTCGTTAGTATTTATACAAACGCTTCGCCCAACTCTATTTTGACCGCTTTGACAATCTGCTTGATTGCTTGGTCATTGCCTTGCGGAAAAGTTAAGGTCGTAGATTCCGTTTGTACGACAATCTTATTGTTGAGGTCAGTAAGCACTAACGCTTTGTCTTTAGTTGCATTCACAACTAGACAAGAGGTGCAATTTTGAAGTAAAACATGTGCGCCGACGACCACATTCTCAGCAGTGTCTTTTGCGCCTAAATCATATATGGCCCCCCAGTTACCTAAATCTGACCATCCCATTTCAGCTGGAATTACGCAGACTTGATCCGCGCGTTCCATTAACCCGTAGTCAATAGAAATATTATCGCACTCGCCATAAATTCGTTCGATACTTGCCTTTTCATAGGCTGTTTCTAGATCATTCCAGGTCTC
>Ga0228641_1000185_pt1 | contig 18619 bp, 4 predicted proteins | sample 52DmetaG_FD_186022 | JGI IMG/M metagenome (GOLD analysis project Ga0228641, IMG submission 186022) | Seawater microbial communities from Monterey Bay, California, United States - 52D | ecosystem: Environmental > Aquatic > Marine > Coastal | place: USA: California | collected 2016-10-17 | reverse complement strand
AAGCGCTCTTACTCTTTGATTATGACGGGACACGTGGCCGGTAAATACAAGTCAACTGTAACAACGCAAAGGATATGCATCAACGTCGTGCCGTAATTTTGGCATTGTTAATGTTGACTTCTTCAATAGTATTATTGGTTAATAATGAAGATAACGATGCTTATTCAGAAATAAACGTTAATTTGTATACGCCATTAGATGCTACTATCTCGTCATTTCCTTCTCCAGGGAATCCTTGGATTGAGGATTCTATCAACATAAGAGTTGAATCCGGTGTAGAAAAGATTCGTGTCACAGTAATAACTTGGTCTTTAGCGGAATTGAATTATTGGCAACTAAATAATAATGCATTGGATAAACAAGCGATCGCTAAGAATGGAGAAATTTTTGAGGTTTACGACCCTACTTCAGGAGAAATTGACCATAGGACATTTTGGATGGCTGCAGATATTTTTCACAAATTACCGAGTGTGCCAGGGGTGATTTCAATATTAGACGCACAAAATAATCCTCAACCATATGATACAATTCCATTTGACAGGCCTGATTTCAATCCCGAATCAGTAAGGTCTGGGGAAATTCATGGAGCAAATGATGCTTGGGAGAGAGGATATACAGGTGAAGGCATGATAGTTGCAGTTGCAGATTCTGGAGTTGATTTCGCCCATCCGGACTTGAATGGGACGCAAGCAAGAGTTGATGACTCTCGATCTGATTGGTCAGGCTGGCCAATGATGTTCGATCATAACAGTATGTATTCTTATTTGGTTAATGGAAATTCTTACCCTCAGTCAAGTACATGGTATGCGGACACCTCAAACTTAGATTATGATAATGATTCTGATGGTGTGTTAGATTCATCTGGGTACAATATTTCTGGGATCCCTAATTCACTGTCTGGGGTCTATCATTTAGGAGAACATCCAGATTCAACATTGCGTTCAAGAGTAGGTGCTGATGTGCCAATTCTTGTCATAGATGAAGATGTTTCTGGAGTATATGAGACGGTTTACGTAGACATTGATGTAGATGGAAATTTCACTGGAGAGAAGGCGATTAAACCAGGCTCTGAAACAACTGGTCTGGACACCAATGGAGATGGTCTTTGGGACATTTCTGGAGGATTAGTATACTGGGTATCTGATGGAATTAACGGAGTCCCATATGGTCAAACATACTCAATAAGACATGGTTATCAAAATAGAATAGCAGGCGCAGGAAATCTGACATTGTTTATGTTAGATTCAGGAAATCATGGGACACTATGTGCTAGTGCAATTTCTGCTCAAGGAGTGATTGATGATGGAAGAGTAATGGGTATGGCCCCGAATGCTACTATTGCTTCAATTGGAAATCATTATTCTGGGGGTCATTCACTAGACGCTTGGCGATGGATTGCCGAGGGGAATGATGGAAAATCTGACACAAAGTATGATCAGGCTGATATCGGTTCTTTTTCATTCGGTTATTCCAGTATTGACGAATCTGGAGCAGATGGATATTCTCTCTATCTTGATTGGTTAACTAGAGTTTACAATGATAATGCCTCATATTCAGTCGCCATAGGTAATGGCGGACATGGTTTTGGTACCACGAAAGTACCCGGGGCAGCTCATGGAGTATTTTCAGTAGGTGCTTTTAGTTCGCGTTCTAGTGATTCATGGGGACAAAATGCTCCTTGGTCAAATAGGGGCCCTAATGTTGTGGGGAGGATGGATCCAGATATTGTTTCAGTTGGATGGAGTGCAACAGGAGATCAACCTCTAAATCTAAGGGATAATGCTAATTCCGCTTGGTCAACTTGGGGAGGAACTAGTCTAGCAACTCCAATTGCAGCAGGATTGTTAGCAGTAGTTGCTGAGGCTTGGCAAGATACACAAGGAGAATATCCGGATTCTCAGACACTTCGAGACTTTGTTTTATCCACTTCTGATGATAGAGGTTATGAACCATTTATTCAAGGTGGTGGATGGTTCAATGCTTCACGAGCGGTATCAACATTAGAAGGCGATAATGGCAGTTGGTGGATGAGTCCAGCACAATGGAATAGTGGTACGTTTCAGGGACAACATAGAGATGCTAATATCAACTATATGTTCCCAGGTGAATCACAAGTAGTCGATTTGGATTTCAAGAATCACGCAGATTCAGATGTTTTACTCCGATTCACACCAACTTTATTCCAGCCACTTGCTCATGAAGTAATTGTGTGGAATAGTACTGGTAATGGCAGTTCTAATGGTGAAAATGATACTTGGGATGGTCATCAGGGAGATAGACCTGATTTGTTAATCCCTTTGCATATTCCGGACACAGTCTATGCCCTCCCAGAAGATACTCGGCAACTTCGTGCTAGAGCAACAATAGAATACTCTGCATTCGATGAGAATATGGATAGAAGTACTGAAGAAAGAGTATTTTTACAAATTTACAGATGGTCGGATGATGATGGTGATGGCATTTATGTCGAGGATTTTGATAATGATTCAATGGTTGATTCTAATGATTGGACCGAATCTAGTGAATTAGAAGAGGTAACGTATTGGTGGTCTAATGGCCCTAATGCAGAGGTAAGAGTAGGTAATCCATTTGAGGATGCTAGAGATGGTATTTTACTCGGAGTTTGGAATCATAATGGAGACTTGTCTGATGAGCCTGTAAGGATTGAAATTGATTGGACTGCATTCGGAAGCGCAGATGATCAGTGGATTACAATACCTTCGACAATGGTTGTGCATGCAGATGGTAATGATACTATTCAGATGAATATTGAAGTTCCATTGGATGCTGAATCTGGTCTACACCAACATGGTGTTTTTATTGAGTCATTTGACTACCAAAATGGAACCGCATCTATCACATCTCATCGAAATTGGACTCTTCCAGTTGTAACTAATGTTCCATGGTCAGGTCCCTTTGAAATTAAACCTAAACCACTAGATGGGAACATGTCAAATCAAACTCTTTACGATGAAGAATGGATCAGTGGTGCTACAAGATGGAATTGGCGTGCTGAAAGCGGAGATTGGAGATTCTTGACAGTAGATTGGCCAGAGGAATGGGATACAGGCGGTACTGTGATTTTAGATGTTGACTGGGATGATAATCCATATACTGATGTTGATATTTTATGGCTTGATGAGACACCACATGGTTATTCAGCGGATGACCCGGATGCTTATGGTGACTCAACATTCAGTATTTCTTCCAGATCTGTAAACAATCATGTCGGAAGTGGAAAGCATAATTGGGGAACTTACACAGGTACTTCTAGAGAGGTATTCACCGTACCTGCATTGGCAGGAACCCATCAAATGGTCCTACATACTGCCTTGCATGGCGTTTCTACAAATGATAATGCTTTGAATATCTCAGTTGGTTATGTAGCGGCGGAAGCAGATGGTTTCTCACAGACAGTAACTGATTGGTCAGATGGTGACGGGGTTGATGCAGTTCATGTGGTTTCTACCGCCTCTATGGACATCGAGTCAGTTTCATCATATGGATGGACACAACCTATTTACTTCGATAATCAGACTGCATATCAAGATGTTTCAAGTGATAAGATGACTTCATCATGGTGGCATAATTTCACTCTTGAAGATATTACTGAATTGAGTATTTCCATGGATGCTTATGAGTCAGCTGATTTGGACCTTTTCTTATTCTTCGATGATAATGAAGATGGTCAATTCACATCTAACGAAGAGGTTTCTCGATCTTGGTCTGGGACATCTTCCGAAAATATAGAATTGAATGATGTAGAAAATGGCCTCTATGCAGTAGCAGTACATGGGTATTCCGTGTCAGGTGATGTTCAGTTTTGGATAGATATTGGCATGGTTGGAGGAGATAAATTAAATATTACTGATCAGATTAAATTATTGAACTCTGAAATAGATTCCATTTGGCCAAATGGTTCAGAAACTTTAGCCGGAAATGTGCCCACCAGTGCACATCAAATAAATTTAGCTTTCGAACGCCCAGATGCTGCAGGAATTTGGCAAGGAGAAGTAGAAATAATTCTAGTAGGGGGGATCAAATTAAGCCTTCCATACACTTATAATTTAATGGAAATTGAACCCTATATTGAATTTTCAACACCGGAGAATCTAACACAGACCAACGAATTATTGCCTATAGAAATTTATGCTCTTGATACTGGAATAGGTTTTTCTCTGGATGATGTTAATTGGTATGGGATTAATAATCAGACGATTATTCCATCTGCTGATTCAGTTGAGGCAATTGATACACTATTTAATTATCATAATTTAACAGAAATATGGAACTCCGGAAATCACTTCGCAATGCCAGAAAATATTTCATTCAGAGAAATTTGGATTAACTCAACAATTCCTGAATCAGAGCAGTGGCACGATTATGGTGTCAATATCACTGATAGATCTGGCCTATTTAATCAGTCATGGCTTTCTGTGAATTATGATGTCACATCTCCTCCATTGTTCATTTTTGGCATCCCAGAAATTACTAAAGAATCATATGTAAATCTGGTGATACAGACGGAACCAGGCTCTAGTGTGTATCAAGATGGTTATCCAATTTCTGGTTTTGATGAATATGGTTTCGTAAACTGGACTGTAGGTCTGATACCAAGTGAAATTGGTATTGAATATGATATCGAGGGGTTTTCAAATGACTATTACTTAGTCCCTGAAGAAAATTATTTTTCCATTACTTCTGTTGATGCGGCAGGAAATAGTGTGTCAAGCAGCCATATGGTAATTTTTGACAATGAAATTCCAGAGTTAGCTTCATTGTATATTGACGATCAAAATGGATTCAGGTATACAACTACCGACTTTTACAGCACACTTAACATTACAAGCTCAACTTTTGGATTAAATATGTCTGTGGATGTAAAAGAATGGTGTCTAAACATTACCAAGAAATCTTCGATGATTGACAATGGAATAGAAGTTTGTATGTCAAATGATGTAATTCCCGGAATTTTAGTAACCAATCTTTCAGGCTTGGAAAGTACAAGAAATATCCCAGTTGAAGTAGATTTGAATAATATTTCGGATGGAGAATATTTGATTAATATTAATCTAATTGACTGGGCAGGAAATTCTGCTTCAGAAGAATTTAATTTCCATCTTGATCGTAGTATTCCAATTGTTGAGTGGATGTTATCTCCATCCAACAACGGTGAATTGTTTGATCACCGTCAAGTGATGAATTGGGCTTCAAATGAATTATCTCATGTTTATTTCACTCATAACGGGGTTCAGATTGAAGAATGGCAAGGATTCGGAAGCGAATCTAATTTTACTTTGAATACTAAAGGGCAACACGAATTTTGTATAATAGCTTATGACTCTACAGAAGGTCAATATAATGAGAACATTCTAGTCGATTGTCAAATCTATAACCTTAACGAATCGATATATGCTACGAATGTAGTCGCTCCGTGGAATGGTGGAATTACGACTGAAAATATGGTTTCAACTGTCATTTACAGGGGACCAGACCAAGAAATTTGGTGGCAGAATAATGCAGGAGATGAGAGATTCCTAATTACTCCTGGTGCACTGGTAGTAGAATTAGAGTTCATCTTAAAAGAGGGATTTAATGACTATTCAATTGAGATTGAATCATTGGATCAAATAAATGAATATCAACTTTCCATAACTCGTGATACCATAGCTCCTCTTCTTTCATTCGAACAGATTAATGTACGAAATTCTACTTTGAATCAGATTAAACACATCGAAGGAAATTGCGAACCTGGCGCTTATGTGATGATTTGGAGCGTGATTGAATCATACGAATTCATTTGTGACTCATCAGGCTTGATCGATATTAACATTTCAGTACAAAATATAGTCGGAAAACATGTCATTCAGGGTACGACCACAGATTCAGTAAACAATAGAAACTCCTTTTCAGTAGAAGTAATAAATCAGAATTGGATTGATTGGGCTATTGACGATGCACAAGACCAAGGGCCAATGCTTTGGTATTTCTTAGCTGTTTTATTCAGTGTATTAATCCTTATTAGTTTAACAGTATTTGCACGTAGATCATTAAGAAAAAAGAAAGTAAATGATAAAAATTTAATCTCTCTCGAAGAGTCACTTGAAGAAATTAATGAATTATTGAGTTCTCCCTTGTCATCTGATTCTAACATAGATTGGGGGGTTGTCAATAGCGATTTACCTGAAACAGAAGAGCTGAAGTCTTGGAAAGAAAATAATCGAAGTATCCATTCAATAAATCATGACGATGACGAAGATACAATTGACCTTGATTGAGCATAAGCCTCATTGCTCTATGTTGCTTCGTAGATACATGGCTATAGAACACATTGCAATTATCGGTGCTGGACAAATGGGTAATGGAATAGCCCAAGTTTCAGCATGTGCTGGATACAAGGTGACCATGATTGATATCAAAGAAGAGTTTGTTGAGAAAGGTATGTCGACAATTAAACAATCTCTAAATAAATTAGTTTCTAAAGGCAGAATGTCTGAAAAAGATGCCGAATTAGCAATTTCTAGAATTAATACTTCTACTGAAAACTCATCTGCATCAGATGCAGATTTAGTTGTGGAGGCAATTCCTGAAGTTTTATCTTACAAAACTGCTCTCTTTGAACAATTAGATAATTTATGCAAATCTGAAACTATACTTGCCACAAATACTTCAAGCATAAGCATTGATTCCATTGCTGCATCTACAAGTAGGCCAGATAAAGTAATTGGTATGCATTTCATGAATCCAGTTCCTATCATGAAATTAGTCGAGATAATTAACGGCAGTAATACCTCTGATGAAGTCAATGAAGATGTAGTCAAAGCTGCAGAGAAAATGGGTAAAACTGCATTATCTTGTAATGATTCACCAGGTTTTGTTTAAAATAGAATCCTTTGCCCAATGATTAATGAGGCAATTATTACATTAGAAGAGGGAGTCGCTGAACCTGAAGCAATCGATGGCATAATGAAACTAGGGATGAACCATCCAATAGGGCCTCTGGCTCTTTCTGATTTGATCGGAAATGATACAGTATTACATATTATGAATGTCCTTCATGAAGGTTTTGGAGATGATAAATATGCTCCCTCAAAATTATTAGTGAAAATGGTCGAAGAAGGCAAATTAGGTAGAAAATCTGGCGAAGGATTCTACAAATATTGAATTTTACGTTTCGAGAGACTTCAAATCACCGCATCCCTTCCGTTATACGTGGATAGCCAAAAGAGAATCTCAATTTTAGTCTCAATATTGATGCTAGGTATGCTCGCAATGCCTGTATTAGGTAATGATGCTGGTACTGGAGGAGATGCAGGAAATACTACATCTACTGCAACACCATTACCTGCTGTAAATGGTACATATTATGGTAATCTAACTTCATCAAGTGACACCTCTGATTATTATTTGATAAATATGTCTTCGAATACTGGAATAGCAGTCGAGATAACTTATCCTTCTTCTGTAGACTTCGATCTCGCTCTATTGGATAGTGGTGGAGGTTATATCGATCTTAGTACTAGCTCTGGAACTACAGATGATGTTACATCAAATAGTACTTCAGTTGGTGGAAATAGCGTATATATCTGGGTAGATCATTATTCAGGTACTGCACAATATACTATGCAGGTATGGATTTTCTCTACTGGTTCTTCTGGTGGCGGTGGTGGTGCCGGTAACGGTACAAATGGGCATGATGCAGGAACAGGTACTGATGCGGGTAATTCACAAGCCAGTGCAATGTTAATTAATTCTACAAATGTTTCATTTTGGGGTGACGTCACATATTCAACAGATACTGATGATTACTATAAGGTCTCAATGCCAGCATATTTCGGGGTCAATTCTTCATTAAGCTGGAATTCTACTGCGGATTTAGATCTAGAAGTTTACGATAGTTCTGGAACTTTGATAACCTACAGTTGGTTTACTAATCCCGAGACAGTAACAGTGAATAATTATGGAGGTAGTGACTTATTTTTCAGAGTATTTGCATATGGCACAAATACAGGTTCTCATGATTATTTCTTATCCTTCACATTCGATAATATGACCAATGCTCCTGTAAATAATCAAGATGATGCAGGGACTGGTGGCGACGCATCTAATGACTATCTGAATCCAACAATTCTGAATGTTACTTCTGTAGCAGTGAATAATACATTCAGTGGTTGGGGGTCTCTCGATGAGGATTTGAATGATAACTACCAAACAAATGTCCCAATGGGACATGGAATAAGAGTTTCAGTTTGGTTTAATTCTAGTGAGAGCAACTTTCAAGTAATCTTAGCTGATGATCAGGCTAATACAATCGATTTTTCTAGTGGAAATAATCCTGAATTAGTTACTTCCAATGGTTCAGGAACTTACCCTGGAATGATTGTAGAAGGAATGGATATTCTACTCCAAGTTAGAGCAACATCTGGGAGTGGTTACTATGGTATGTCGTGGTGGTTTTTCACTCTTGATACAGACGGCGATAGTTTTTATGACACCGTTGAAGTAGATTGTGGAAGTGACCCAGAAGACAATTACAGTGTACCATTAGATACTGACTCAGATGGTATTTGTGACACATTAGATTCTGATGATGATGGTGATTATGTTGAAGATGTGAATGATACCTTCCCACTTGATGGTTCAGAATGGGAAGATACAGATAACGATAATATTGGAGATAATGCTGATTTGGATGATGATGGGGATGGTTTCTCAGATGTTGATGAAATTGCATGTGGTTCCGACCCGCTAGATGGTTGGAATCAGCCTTCTGATTTCGATTCAGATGGAATCTGTGATTTACAAGATTCTGATGACGATAATGATGGCTATGACGATGAAATCGATGACTTCCCTATGGATGACTCTGAATGGGTAGATACAGACAATAATGGTGTGGGTGATAATTCAGATACTGATGATGATGGGGACGGATATAGTGATAATCTCGAATCTTCCTGCGATTCTGACCCCTTAGATTCATTCAATATCCCTTCGGATTTGGATATAGACGGTACTTGTGATTTGATGGACAATGATATGGATGGCGACAATTATCCGAATGATAATGATGCATTCCCGACAGATAGCCAAGAATGGTTAGATACAGATAATGACGGTTTTGGTAATAATATGGATATTGATGACGATGGTGACTCTGTATCCGATAACTATGATGCCTTCCCACTCGACTTTAACGAGTGGGCAGATAATGATAATGATGGCATTGGAGATAATGGAGATCCAGACGACGATAACGATGGATGGTCAGATTCAGATGAAACCTCTTGCTCTACCAACTCCTTGTCATCTCAGTCCATTCCAAGCGACTTTGATGAGGATATGGTGTGTGATATAGTCGATACAGATGACGATGGTGATGGAGTTCTTGATGAGAATGATGCCTTCCCAATGGATAATGCAGAATGGGAAGATACTGACTCAGACGGGATAGGGAATAATTTCGATGATGACGATGATGGTGACGCATGGTTTGATATCTATGAACCAAATTGTGGCACTGATCCTTTGGATGGTGCCTCAATACCTCTTGACTTTGATGCCGATTGGGTTTGTGACCTTGTTGATGACGACGATGATAATGATGGCGTTATAGATGTAGATGATTCATTCCCCAAAAATCCTGATGAATCTCTAGACACTGATTCTGATGGAATTGGAAATAATGCGGATAACGATGACGATAATGATGGCTGGACAGATAATACGGAATCGTTATGTTTTACAAGCTCATTATCTAGTAATTCAGTACCTGAAGATACAGATGGGGACAAAACTTGTGATGTAAATGACCCTGATATCGACGGAGATAATGTCGTCAATGAATTAGATGCATTCCCATTAGATGGTAGCGAATGGACAGATAGGAATAATGATGGTAAGGGTGACAATGCTTATCCGCTTTCAATAACTGACAAAATGTCTCTCAATCCAATACCTACTTTCCTAATTTTGTTGACTATTATGGCATTAATAGGAGGGGCTATATTGGTTTACACTAACCAACAAAAATCTACTAAAAGTAATCTGCTTAAAGGAACAGATATGACTTCATATATGGAGAATGAGGCATATTCTGATGAAAACTTAGATTCTGAAGAGATTATTGGTGAAACATCTGATCAATCAGAACCAATATCCTTAGAATCTGAGATTTCTATCGAAAAAGAAATCGAAAAAGAGGTTGTAGTAACCAACATCCCTCCACTTCCTCCGGGTTTTACTCCTGACATGGATTCGGTCCCGTCTCCACCACCTGGATTTGGCCCTTTTTCAACAGCAAAATCTAATGAAATAGTTTCTAGTTGGGAGAGTTTACCTCCTGGTGGCGAATATACAACAACTGATCCTTTGAGGTACTCTGGTTTAGGTATTGGGACTTGGGAAGAAAGAGATGATGAATCATGGGAAAAAATATTACAATAGAGAATAAAATCACACTTAATTCTACAATATTTATTTCATCACTAAATCACCAAAAGAAATCAAGGGTGTTATTTTTTACCTAAACAGGAAACAGAGTGCATTTTTTCATACTTAAATTAGTGTTTATAGTCTCTATACATCCTTTTGCTAAATATCAAGTGTATAGGTGATTTCATGAGCATCTAACGGTACTGTTATATCCTTTTCATCGTGTGATGCACGATAGTGATACCCATGCAAAGCAACACCCTCCGCTCTGTTACACTTGCCTTATTGATGATTGCCTCAGTTATGGTGCCCCTTGCGGACATCAGTTCTGAACCCCCTGAAATGATGGAAGAAAAGATAGCCTTAGATGCTGTACCTTCTCCTTGTGGCGGGTACGATGCCTGCCTAGGTGTTGATGCTGGATATGACTCAAGTTCCGCAGCAAATATTACAACATTCTTTGATTGGACGGGTGTTAACGAATCTGTGACTATGTATGGAGAAATAGTGACGACATCAACTAGTACACTTTTGAATGATAACAAAGATATGTACATCATCTCTCCTCCCGCAGGATATGGGGTGACAGCGACTTTAGAATGGAATCATAGTACGTCAGGATCTTACACTTATGAAGATACATATGCGTATTACTTCTCAATAGGTCCCTCCTCGCAAACATCTTACAGTACATATTCTGGTAATTCATGGGCTTACACAAGATATTCTAACACAGGAACTCTTTCTCTGGGTACAGATGGATCCTATACTGGCAATTATCTTACTACTAGTTCATCAATTTCATTCCCAATAGATTTGGCTGGAGATGAAATGACAATTCTAGTAACAAGCTATCGTAATGCGGCCACTTCATATAATGATTATTCATTGACTGTTGATGTGTGGCCAGGAGACAATGGAGTGGCAGGTGATCCAACATCTCAAAGTCCATTAGGGGCCGAAAATTGGGATTCCGGTAGTGGCGTAATAGGCGCATGCGCTCAATATGGTAATTCTGGTGGTGCTAGCAACTGTGTAAACATAGGTACAGGGACGGCATCCGATACAATGACTATAGGTGCGGGTACATCACTTGGATTATTTGTAAATCACGATAATTATGCAGATACAGAATCAACACTAGATATGACCTGTACAAGCGGAACGACATTTTCAGTAGCACAGTATGACGGACAGATACCTAATGCAGATGGTTCTGCGTATCAATTAACTACAGTAAACGGTCCAGATACATGTTCAGTTTCCCTTACCGACCAATATAATGATGGAGGTCTTGAGGCTTACTTTGCTGGTCTCAGTGCACCACTAACTGGTATCCTGACTGGTGATGCTTTCACTCTAACGGATACCTCTTCCGGATTTGTATCTACTACGGATACAAGTGACTTATGGGGTCTAGCCATACCGGATGGATACGCCGCTAACCTAACACTAGAATGGGATCAAAATGCAGATTTAGATATGTACTTGTATGCAAACGCGGATGAAACTGGATTAATTTCTTACTCATATACTTCAACCCCTGGAGAATTCATTGATGTTCTATCAACATACACAAATGTAACATTGTACGTATTAGTTGATTACTATAACTCATGGAGTACAACATCTTCATGGGCAGGATATACATTAACAGCACAATTCGCCCCTGCGGTCCCTCCACCATGCTTTACCCAAGATGATGCAGGTTCTTCCACAGATGCAGCTGATGATGATACAACAGATGCAGACGCCACACCGATGGATCTAACTTCAATGGGGCTTGAAGGTACAATACAAGGTATGGTCTGTGACGGATATGATGATGAAGATTGGTATCAATTTACAGTCCCTGCATATCATGGACTATGGGCACGTTTAGATTGGACTGAAGATGATGGTTCTGAAGTACTAAGGATGTATCAATACTTAGATATAGGTTACGCTGCAACAGTATCGTCATCTGTTTCATCATACTTCAACCCACAAGCAGTTTCATCAAATGAATCTTATACCTTCAACGGTAGAATAACTGAAGAATCAACATTATGGCTGCGAGTAATGGTTGGATCACTCCCTGAGGATGTTGAGATGAACTATACAATTGAATGGTCGATTTACAATGCTACTATAGAACCAGTAGAGAGTGTATACCAAGATGATGCTGGATTAGGAGTAGATGCCCATGACAGTTCATACTCGGCTGTCGGAGCAAATCTGATCGCTTCAGTTAACAACACCTACACAGGATATGGTCACGACAGTTACGATATGTATGATATGTACGAGATTTACATACCTCAAAATTACGGATTAATGTTAGAGTTATCATTCCCTGTACAGAATGATCTTGAATTGTTTGTAAGATATGTAAATGGTAATTATCTGAGTACAGTTGGTTCTTCATACAATGATAATCCTGAAATGGTTTCTGCGCCTTATTCGTATGGTGGTCAGAGCCTGTTTGTTATAGTCCAAACAGATCGTGGAAGTGGTTATTATACACTTGATGTGACAATGATAACACCAGCTAATGAACCAGGTGCTAATCCTGATGATTGTGGGACAGGGGTTGATGCTTCTGATAATCTATTTAATCATCCTGGAGGAAATACATGGTTGAATAGTAGTACACAAATTGATGCAAATGGCGACCCTGACGATGTTGGAGGTACCTGTACCGGATGGATTTCAGACGCATGGGATGAATATGATTACTACAATATTCTAGTTCCAGCAGGTAAGTATATGGAACTTAATGTCACATGGGAAAGTGATGGTAATACTGTGTACACTTACATCTACAAGTGTTCATCCTATCCTGCTCCATGCAGTCAAGGGACTTCTGCATATTACGTCTCGCAACAGAGTAGTAACACTGGATCTACATCTGGCATGACCGGGCTTTGGATGACAACAGGTGGATGGCTAACAATTGGAATTTACTCAACTACAGCTGAGGATATCATGTACACCATGGATATCCGATATTATTCCTTAAGCACATTATTAGGTGGTGTACAAAATGATGCAAACTCAGGTTTAGATGCTGACGGAGGATATGATGGATTAAATGCTATACATGTGAATGACCATGTGAATATGACTAATAATACATTATTCTTTGAGGGTTGGACTCATGGAGAGGTAGATATCACCGATATGTACACATTCGATGTACCTGCTGATCATGGGTATGAAGTTCAATTACAACACGATGGTATATCATATTATTCACCTGGGTACAACACTTGGTTGATATTAGATATTTACGGTACAGGAATTGGTACAAGTAACATACTCTACAACGGGCAGCCTGTTTATTCGTCATCAACTCCTTCATGGAATAGTAGTTCTACGAATAGTTACTATGGTGATGCAGTCAACTTGATCGGCGTAAGGAATTGGGCTGGTTATTTAACCAACGATAATGGAATGGAATATAACATTACAATCACATTCTACAACATGGATTCCGATGGTGACGGATGGTATGATGATTTGGAAACACAGTGTGGCTCGAATCCAGAAGATGCAACGGATTACCCTGGTGACGTTGATGCAGATGGCATTTGTGATGCGTTAGATTCTGATACTGACGGAGATGGTGTTATCGATAGTGATGATGCATTCCCAGAAGATCCAAATGAATCCGAAGACAGTGACGGTGACGGAACAGGAAATAATGTTGACAACGATAATGATAACGACATGTGGAATAATACTGACGAGTTAGATTGTTTAACTGACCCGTTAGATTCAACATCTTTCCCTGTCGATTATGATGGTGACTGGATTTGTGATCTTTTAGATATGGATGACGATAATGATGGCTACTCTGATGAAGTTGATGCGTTCCCAAAGAATGATACCGAATGGGCAGATAACGATCTTGACTCAATCGGGGATAACGCGGATTTGGATGATGACAATGATGGTTTCGAGGATTTAAATGAAATGGAATGTGGATCAGATCCAATGGACTTAACAAGTATTCCTAATGATCAAGATTTGGATGGAGTCTGTGACGCTATTGATATGGATATCGATGGAGATTCCTACGATAATGATGTAGATGCATTCCCATTAGATCCTACTGAGTGGGCTGATTTCGATGGCGATGGTGTCGGAGATAATGCAGATCTTGATGATGATAATGACTTAGTTCTGGATGCTAACGATGCATTCCCTATGGACCCATATGAAACAATTGATACAGACGGAGATGGTGTTGGAAATAACGCTGATTTGAACGATGACGGTGATTTATGGACAGATGCTGAGGAATTAGCTTGTGGAAGTGACGGTTTAGATTCATCTTCATTACCTGATGACTTCGATGGCGACATGGTTTGTGACAAGGTAGATACTGATGATGATGGTGACGGCGTAGCAGATGAAAACGATGCTTTCCCATACGATGCTAACGAAAATGCAGATCTCGATGGTGATGGAACAGGCGATTACAGCGATACAGATGACGATGGTGACGGTTGGGCTGACTCAGTTGAACCTAACTGTGGTACTGACCCAATGGATGCATTCTCTGTACCTGCTGATAACGATGGTGACAATGATTGTGATGCAACAGATGGTGACGACGATAACGACGGAACAATCGATGTTGACGATGCATTCCCTCTAGACCCAAGCGAACAAATCGATCTAGATGGTGACGGATTTGGCGACAACAGTGACCAAGACGATGACGGTGATGGTTGGTTAGATGTTACAGAAACAATCTGTGCTAATGCTGGCGGAATGGGAGATGCAAGAAATGCAAACGTTATGCCAATAGACAACGAAACAAGCCCAGGTGCTGACGGGATATATGGTACTGATGACGATATGCCTGATGTAATAATTGGAGATGGCCTATGTAACGCAATCGATCCTGACGATGACGGTGATGGATACCCTGATCCAATAGATGAGAATAATATCCAACCTGGTGAAGATGCTTTCAAGTGGGATCCAACAGAACAATTCGACAACAACGGTGACGGAGCTGGTGACAATGGCGACCCATTGACACTTCTGGATGACATGAAAGCTGAACCTGCACCATTCGCAGGAATTGGTGTTGGTATCTTACTCGTAGGATATGCAGTCACTAGGGCACGTGGTGGACGCGATGATGATTTCAGTGAAGACGAAGACTTCACAGAAGAATTCACTGACGAAGACGACGAAGAATATGACGATATCGAAGCTTAGATTCGTAGTCGAATGAATACGTAAACCGGTTCGCTGGGACTTTCGAGTCCCGGCGTTCCGGCTTTTTTTTTTGATTTTCCAAACACTCTTTTGGAATATAATTACTCAATGCAGAGACTCAATTTTATTTTATTTATATACTAAGTTTGTTATTTTTATCAAAAAAGTACCTCAAAGGGTGGGTTAATAGATTCTATATTTCTTGAAGAAAGTAAATTTCTCTATATTTGAAATACTATACGGAACCGGCTGACAAACATCTCACGATCTAGTCCCAAAATCACTATCACCTAATTGAAGAATATTCTCTAATAGGAGTAATTATACCAATTACTTCAGTTAGAAGTTTTGGAGATTTCCTCAATTCCTAAATTCGTTGTACAGAGTCTGAAAAAGAAATCGAAATAGCAATTTTAATTTACCTTCGCTTTTTGACAAAACATGTGCATTATCTATCAAATGATTATCAGCCTATTTATTATGAATTAGGCTTTTTTTCCAAGATTTTACAGAATATAAATTTCATTATCAGCCAGATATCTTTCTAATTACCCTATAGGGTATGGACCGATATCTTCTAAATGGGATTAAGTCGTGGCAACCTACATGGTTGCAGCCATGCCGCTACAAAATGACGCACGCCCTAGTGAGAAAACCGTTACTCTTCGAGACATTCGAAGAGTTGCGTTCGGCCTAACAGCCGCGATAATGATCGTAATGATCGCTGGAGCGATAAACGATGACAGCGGTAGCTCTACAACTACCGTCCTTGAAGAAACTCCTTCCAAGAGTTTCATTGCAATTACAGCGGGGCAGTCGGCGAATGTCCCTGAAGGAACTAGTGCCAGTACCGCGGTCATGACGGTCGCGACCGACTCAACTCCTACGGGGTGCTCAATTTCTGATGGGCATACTGACGTAGACAGTGACGGCAACTTACCATTCGCAATTTCTGCAACCTGTGCGATTACGGTAAACGATGCTGATGATTTCGATTTCGAAGATTCAGATAATTCTTGGACTTTGACAATTCTTGCTAATGATGCTAGTGGCGCTGACGTAGAAACTGTAGCAATTTCTGTCACCGACGTAAACATAGCAATTACAGCGAACTCTGCAAATCTCGCTGAAAATGCAGCAAACGATGCAGCTGTTCTAACAATGGCATCAACGGGGGACTCTCCTGATGGAGACGGTTGGGCAATTACTGCTGGTAACACAAATTCTGATGGTGACAACAATTTACCATTCGCAATTGATTCTGGCACTGGTGCTATTACTGTAAACGATGCTGACGACCTTAATCGTGAAACAACAGCTTCTTACACACTTACAGTATCGATTTCTGACGGGACAGGTGCAGATGTAACTGCAGATGTAGTTGTCACAATTACTGATGTAGATGATAACGACCCAGTATTCGCAGATGAGACTGCATCTGCAAATGTTGATGAAGGGACTCAAGCAGTTGGCACATACACAGGTACAGATGCTGATTCTGGAGACACTCTAGCATATGCAATCGTAGACTCCGATACAGCTGCAGCGTCTGTAGATCACGATCTATTCACTATTAACTCAGGAACTGGAGCCCTTACTTTCTTATCAGCACCTGACTTTGAGAGCCAAGGTTGTGGTGTAGGCAATAATGATGAGGTCTGCGTTGTTGTAATTTCAATTTCTGATGGTTCAGGAACAACTGATACAATGACAATTACTGCTACTGTAGTAGATACCAATGACAACAGTCCAGTGTTTACTGCTGGTGATGCAGCTACTATAACTCCAAATGAAGAGCAACAAACAATTGCAACTTATGGAGCTACAGATGCAGATGCTAATACAAACATAGTATACTCAGTATCAGGCGGGCAAGATAGCGCACTCTTCACAGTTAACACTGGAACAGGTGCTCTAACATTCACTAATGCGCCTGATTTCGAAAACCCTGGTTGTGGTACAGGTACAGATTCAAACGCATGTACTGTTATTCTAACTGCTACTGACGGAACTAACGATGACACAATTACAGTAACTGTAAACATCCAGGATACAAATGACAACTCTCCTGTGTTCGGAGATGGAGACTCTGATGCTGTTACTGTTAACGAAGGCACAACAACAGTTGAAACTTACACTGCAACAGATGGGGACGCAGGCGCATCTCTAACGTACTCCATAGTTACATCAGGAACTAATGCTAACTCAGTAGATCACGACTTGTTCAGCATTGACGCTTCAAGTGGGGCCTTGGCATTCGCGAATGCTCCTGACTTTGAGAACCAAGGCTGTGGTGCAAGCGATAACGATGAGATTTGTGTAGTTATCCTATCTGTCTCAGACACATCAACCTCGGACACAATAACTGTTACTGTTACTGTTGCAAACACGAATGATAATTCTCCAGTGTTTACTGCTGGCGATACAGCTACTGCAACTCCGAATGAAGAGCAACAAACAATTGCAACTTATGGAGCTACAGATGCAGATGCTGGTACTACCATAGCGTATTCAATTTCGGGCGGTCAAGACAGCGGTCTTTTCACAGTTGACACTGGAACAGGTGCTCTAACATTCACTAATGCCCCTGATTTCGAAAACCCTGGTTGTGGTGCGGGTACAGATTCAAACGCATGTACTGTTATACTAACTGCTACTGACGGAACCAACGATGACACAATTACAGTAACTGTAAACATCCAGGATACAAATGACAACTCTCCTGTGTTCGGAGATGGAGATGATGCTAGTGCAAATGTTGCTGAAAATACCCAAACCGTCGGAACTTACGGTGCAACAGATGCAGATGCTGGTAGTACACTTGTTTATGCAATTTCTACTGGCGCTGGATCTACAGACAACGCTCTGTTCACAATTAACGCTGCTACTGGTGCTCTAACATTCACAAATGCACCAAATTTCGAAGCTCCTGGATGTGGTTCTGGTACTAATTCAAATATATGTACCA
>Ga0228641_1000162_pt1 | contig 19959 bp, 16 predicted proteins | sample 52DmetaG_FD_186022 | JGI IMG/M metagenome (GOLD analysis project Ga0228641, IMG submission 186022) | Seawater microbial communities from Monterey Bay, California, United States - 52D | ecosystem: Environmental > Aquatic > Marine > Coastal | place: USA: California | collected 2016-10-17 | reverse complement strand
TGCGGCTCGAGAACGACACGCTCGTGCTCAAGCAGAGGTGTTGCTCCTTGATGAGAAAATTAAATCCAACACAGCAGAACTTGCAGCCATCGAATCAGAGGCGAAAGCAAGTCGACGCAGAGCAGAAGAGGATCGAAACCGTCTTGCCACTGATGAGGCACGCCAGGCCCAAGTTCAAGCCGAATTGCGGGAACTCATGGGTGAGCGCCGCCAAATCTTACGAGAGTTGGGCGACTTAGGGGCCCGTCGAGGTCACGCAGAGGCAGAACTCGCTTCATTGATTGAAAGAGCTGAAGCGCTCTCAGAAGCTCATGAGGCGGCAGTTGCAGATATCCAAGAAGCCGAGCATCTTCGAGCCCGACTTGCAGATGAACCGCTTGCTCAAGCCCTGCTCGACGATGCCCACACCTTCGATGGTCTTGGACCGGTGCTCGAGCGCTTGGAGCATGCACGCGCCCTCGGCTATTCTGTGACCCTCTTGGATCGAGCGGTTGAGCGCGGCTTGCAAGTCATCCAATCCACAGTCGATCATGTTGCCGCAACTCCACGCCACCTGCTTTCCAGTGAAGTCATGACCTTGCTCGAACGTCAAGTTCCTCAGACGGCAGGAGCCGTTCGTGGTCTGGCGCGCTGGTCGGTCCAACAACGCTTAGAACACCAACTCGGCGAAACCGTAGGTCATGTAGTCCTTGACCTCGAACATCTACTGGAAGACTACGACCGCTCGATTACCATGCTTCGACGACTCCGCAACGTATTGGAACAACTTGTTCGGCTTGGAGCGCCACCTGAAGAAGTGGAGGCATTGCTCAACAATTGCACTCGCCCTGAAGCACTTCCAAGCATCGCACAGTCCACTCGCGGACTGATTCAAGTTGCTCTTGACGACATCTACCTCGAAGCCGACCAACGCGATGCTGGTGAGGCTGTTGCGCTTGAAGACACAGCTCGTGTGCTTGAGGAATTGATCACACAACTCGATGCATCTGGCTTAGCAGATGGTGTGCCAAGAGGCATGCTTTGGGAATTCCAACGCGATGGCCTCCTGCCATACGAGCGAGATTCCATCCCGGCGAATCAACGCACACCCGTCGAAGAAGAAATGATTGTGACCATGGAGTCCTCTCTGGCAGGCGAAGTTCCTGTTTCGCTTGACGCTCAGCCAGAGCCAAGCGCCCCAGACCAACAAGGCTGGGAGGAAATGCCAATTCCAGTTGACGATGCGTCTGCTCCTGCGGCGAAGACTGCACCATCTTCACCTGCTGTAGAGCGTCAAGATGGCATTGATGAAAGCGATGAACGTGCGGCTCTTGAAGCTGAATTGGCCCAACTTGACGCATCTTGGAAGCACCGTAAGGAGCCAGCGCCAACCGCTGCACCTGATCCTGCGCTTGCAGCATTGGAAGCCCGCCTCTCGGACTTGGACATGTGATGTGGTTGTATGGCGGATGAAGCAACAACACTCCTCGCAAGGGACGAATCTTCCGGCAGAAGTTATCCAATGTTCATTGAACGGCTTCTGTTCCTTGGTGCAATCGTGGGCTTCTTTTTCCTTCAACCAGTCGTGATGGAAACCGTTGATTCTCCAACTTGGCTCGCAGCCATATCCGGTTGGTGCGTGTTACCATTGCTGTTGATGCTGTCAACAGAACTCGTGGGGCGAATTTTGCAACGGACCCTTTCTGATTAAATTTAGATTTCAACGAAATCCTTTGTTGCGGCAGCAGGTTGTGCAGGGTTTTCTCCACGCAAGGAGTTCACCAGTCCCCAAACCCGCTCCCATGGGACAAAGAATCGCAACAACGCCATGATGCTCAAAAACATCAGTGCTGAAATCACTAGGCCGTAGGTCAGGGACAATTCGATTGATTCAGAAATTTGGCCTGCCCACTGACTTCCAGTCGATCCTTCAACAATGTCCAACAAGACACTATGGAATCCAAGTGCAACCATGGTTGCGATTCCAGTCAGTCCTAGGAAACCAAAGGTATGCTTGAGGTGGGTGTTGAGCACATTGTCCATTTGGCGAACATACTCAGGGTCCCTCTTGCACGATTCAGGGAGTCTGTAAGCGTACTCGAGGTATCGGATTACGCCGTAGGATGATTCTTGGAACACCATGATGAGCACAGCAATCATAATCAAAGCAAATTGCTCTTGGGTGACGAGCATCAGGCCGAACAAACCGATTGTGGGATCGGTAAATTGTGTTTCCACGGTGGCAAGTGCCTCACCATAAGAGCCAAGTTGTCCATTGATGAGCGGGAAGGCGAGGATTGCGTGAATGCCAAGGAACAACAGTGTGAATCCAATCGACCAGGCAATCGAGCGTCTTGAGAGCCCCCATATTCCTCGAGTGCCCATGATGACCGGTAAGAGATAAATGAACAGAATCATCAATGACATAATCATCAATAATGGCCATTCAAGCGTGGCGAGTTCTCCATCATCCGGAAGTCGTAGATCGAAGGAAGTTAACATTCCAAAGCCCCATGACACAATCAAGCGGCCAACCAAGACAACGATCAACGTGACGATGAAACCAAGTTTGATTCGTTGCTGTGTCTTTGGAGTTTGGAAGGCAAGAAATGCCATGCTGCCACCAAGAGACATACCGAGGATGAGCGGTACAGAGAACCGTCCAAGCCCGGTGTTTCCTTCACCCGTCAAGAAGTCTCCAATCGGCAATTGCTGGCCAATGAGCACTTCAATCGTATCAAACAGCATGGTGTGGTCGATTGAGCCTACAACATAGGTTGAGACCACCTCAAGGTACATCCCAACCAAAGCCACTGTTGCAATGACCTGAAGGGCAATGATTTGCCATTGCTTTCGTAGCAATTTGAGGTGGAGTGTTCTCGGGCGGTATTCTCCGCCGACGGTGACGTCTCGTTGTAGACCAACATCATCCGCCATCTCAGTACCCCCTTACCTGCATCAGCGCTTGAGACAAATCCATGTCTGGCATCCAGTCAATGACTTGTGCGCCGGAACCTGCTAACGTGGTGAGTCTGTTTTGCCGTTCGAGCTTGAGCACTTCATAGGACATGCGTGGAATGCGACTTACGAGTCGCTCGAAATCAATGCTAGACGGTGAAAGAACGGTCACTTCGTGGCCTCGACCAACAAGATCCCGAACGGCTGCAGGCACTGTTCCGTCGCCTTCACACGAGGAGATGATGAACACTGGGCTACCGCGGCTGAAGCGACCGCTGAGGGAGTTTGTCACCGCTTGCAGTGGCATGGCCCCTTTAGGCGATACGCCGGCAAGGGCGCTGAGGATTTTGAAGTACTGCTTGTCACCGGTGTCTGGAGGCAAGTAGGATAATTTTTCATCGAAAATGGCTAAAGCAACTGAATCTCGTCGCTTAAGGAAGAAAGCAGCAAGGCTGGCTGCAGACACTGTACCCATTTCGAGTGGGTTCTTTAGAACGGTTCCAATTCTTGAGATGTCTCGGCTGTCAAGCAACAAGTAGAGATCAGTAACTGCGTCTCGGCACTTTTCATTGACCATGAGTTCACCAGTCCGAGCAAAAGCCTTCCAATTGATGTTCTTGAACGGGTCGCCGGGGACGTATTCCCTCAAGGAGTAAAATTCTGAACCTTGGCCAGGTGTGCGAAGGGTTGTTGCCCCTGTGTACATCTTTGGTGTCCTGGAGCGCAAGAAAGCTTCCTCCACTTCCTTGATTTGCGGGAAGATCACAATGTCGCTGTGGTGGTCGACGTACATCTCATCGACACCGAGGTTGAATGTGTTGCGTGAACGCAACGAGACAGGACCGATGGAATAGTGACCACGAAGGGGGCATCGCAACACATAGCGGATTCGTGCGCTTTCTCCTGGTTTGAGGTTAAGACGCATTTGATTGAGTCCACTTCTCAACTTCATTTCGTGAGGAATGTTGTCGTACACCTCCAACAGCTGTGTGTTTCTGTTTGAGCGATTGGTCACCAGCAGTTCGACATAAAGGTCGTCGCCTTTGTAGAGGTTGTCTGCAGAGAGCGTGCGTTGAACCTCGACTTCACCGTGCCCGGAAATCCATGAGTTGACGACGATGAAGGCGACAAATGTCAGCCCAAGGATCATCATTTGGAGGTTTGAAATCATCATGCCAATCAGCACGAGTGCGATACCGCCAGTGAATGTGAATGAAGCCTTACGAGTCCACATCATCTCACCTCAGGTTCTGCCCCACGCTTTGATTCGTTTTACGACCGCTACGGTTTGCTCCAGTGAGTATTTACTGGGTTCAATGGCAAACTTAGCCAACACTGGGTCGTTGATGAGGGCGACGAGATCCTTTGCCGGCATGGCATGGAACTCTTCTCGAGTCAGACCGTTTTGGTTGCGGACTTTGGAGAGGAACACCTGGCGAATCTTCTCGCTCTTGGCGTAATATGTGTACCGATTGGCATCACCAAAACCGTAGTAGATGATGCTGAAGACGTGGCGCCATGGTTCTGGATCGCGCTTCTTCAACAACACGGCTTCGAAGGTGACGAACAGCACCAAGAAGAGCAAGAGCATAGCCAGTCCTTCTCCGGTGAAGTACACGAGAAGGAAGTACACTGTGTTGTAAGAATCAGCGAGAAGTGCGTTTTGAGGGTGACGTGATTCGTCAAAAATGACCATCGCCGTTTCTGAGGCCTGCCCAATTTCAGTGGGGTCAGAAGACATCACTGCTTCTGCAATGAAGTCCATGGCCCACTTGCGATTGTCGTTTGCAGGAATGGTCTTGTTGGTTGGACCATACTCGCCCTCATTGAATCCTTCATAATCATACATGGCGTTGATGAGAGCCGACCCATCGGCCATGAAGACGATTCGTCCTCCATCATTCGGGTCGCATGTGCTTCGAGCGCATGCTTCGAAACTGAGGTTGAATTGGCCCCACAAATCAGGTGTTTCGGAATTTTGTTCGTTACCAACCCAAATTTCACCGTCGCCGTTGACGTCAACGGTTGCTTCGTTGCTGGTCACTGCACGAACTGAAACATCTGGCAATGCACCGATGGTGCCAGGAATGAGTTCCAAGGCGGTAATATCATTGAGAAGCATTTGGTAGGTAGCGTTGTACTGAATTTCACCTGCGGTCCAATGTTGGGCGCACAAGCCAGCGTCTTCGATGGCCATGGTTTGCCCGTCGAGGATGCTGCACGGGTGTTCGCCTTCTCCAAGGTTCCCGCTCCAGCGGTCATGCACGGAGATCGTTGTGTCGTCTAGCACGCTACCATTCATGCCACAAGGTGTTGCTTGAACGCACATCCAAATGAAGTTGTAATCCAATTCCTCAACATAGGTTGTGTCGTAGAGTTGGTAACCGGTGTAACGCACCCCAAAGGCCTCGGCAATGGTTCCTGCGAATCCATAGTCATCAAGGACCAATGCCGTTCCTCCTGCATCCACAAATTCTACAATGGCGTCAATTTCAGATGGTGAGTATCCGTCATCAGCGGCGATGGTGATGAATCCGTCCTCATCAAATTGAGGCAGAGAGAGCGTGTCCCGTTCAACGCCTGCAACGATGTAAGTCGTGTTGCGTGGATCTTCGATGTCCGCAAGAAGCAACGGGCTGCTGACCAAGGAACTGGTTTTGATACCAGCGTCTTTCAAATCGGCCCTGAATGCTGACATGTCGTCCCAATCATCGTCGTAGGCGGACAATTGATTGGTGTTGGAAAGGTTGACAAAATTCAACAAAACAGTAAGCAAAAGCAAAGACATCACAAACCAGAACGCGGCTTGAAGGCCGATTCGTCGGTAGTTGAAATTGCGGTCGCTAAACATGAGGGGGCCAACTGGAGCGAGATTCCGACGCGAGGACGCCCTCGCATCGGTTTAGAAGGTTGTGACTGCTTGTCAAACAAATGCTCAACCATGATGGTTCAAAAAAACTTGAGAAATCTTGGTTTTACTAGCGTTTGAGGTGTATCTTAGCCGCTATGCGGTTGATTTCTTCCACGGGGATTTGAATCAAGCCGTCATGCATCTCCCAAGGCAGTTTTGAGACATCAATATCGCTCTCAATTTTGACCCTCAGCGCAAGGATAGAACCCGTTGGAGTGTCAAAGACGACGTCTTTTAATTCGCCCAATCGTTCTAGATGTGAGTCGACAACATCCCTGCCGATGATCTCTCTTGCGAAAATTGCCACGGATTTTGCCCTCCTTCTGTGACCTTGCCAATATGTGCCGCATCATGAATGCGTCGCCTGCAATGCAAGCATCACATTGATTCCATGCCAAAACTCGTGTCGCGGTTGCGCTTGATGTTTGACAATCCACTTGTGAGTCTGGTTTCCATCTTCTGATAGTAGTCCAACATCTCGGGGGTGACGGTTGGTCGCACCCGCTTGATTGCTTCTTCGAAGTGTTTCTTAGTCACCTTCTTTTTGTTCGCACGCATGCAAATAAGGGCAGCTTCTCTACAGACCGCTTCAACATCAGCACCTGTGAATCCCTCAAGGCCACCGATGATGTCCTTCATGGAGAATTTGGAGAGGGGCATACCTTCGCTGTGGATGTTGAAGATTGCTTCACGAGCGCCAAGGTCTGGCGGTGGAACGTGGAGCACTCGTTCAAAGCGACCGCTGCGAAGCAATGCGGGGTCGATCATCTCAGGCCTATTGGTCGCTGCGACGATAATGACTCCATCAAGAGATTCGACACCATCCATGCTGGCGAGCAGTTGGTTCACCACGCGGTTTGAAACATCGCTGCCAGATCCATCTGAGTTCGATGAACGCATGCTTGCAATCGACTCAAATTCGTCGAGGAAGATAATCGCCGGTGCGGATTGCTTCGCTTTCTTGAAAATTTCTCGAATTGCTCGTTCGGATTCACCGACCCATTTCGAAATAAGTTCCGGACCTTTGATGCTGATGAAGTTTGCTTGAGCCTCGTTCGCAATAGCTTTTGCAAGCAACGTCTTTCCAGTACCTGGTGCACCAAAGAGAACGATGCCACGAGGTGGCTTAATGCCAAAGTGCTCGAAGAGTTCCGGTTGAGTCAATGGCCATTCAACAGATTCCTTCAATCGGTCTTTGACCTCTTCGAGGCCACCGACTTCTTCCCATGTGACTGCTGGGATTTCGACGTAAATTTCTCGCAGAGCCGATGGTTCCACGTCCTTGATCGCTTCTTTGAAGTCGTCCATTCGAACTTCCATCTTTTCCAGCACTTCTGGTGGTATCGTCTCTTCATCGAGTTCAATTTCGGGCAAGTATCGGCGAAGAGCCTTCATGGCCGCTTCACGAACAAGCGCGGCGAGATCAGCTCCAACGAAACCGTAGGTGTTGTCCAAGACCCAGTTGATTTCGAAATCCTCTGAGATTGGCATTTGACGGGTGTGGACATCCATAATCTCACTTCGCCCGTCACGGTCAGGCACTCCAATTTCGATTTCACGGTCGAATCTGCCAGGTCGGCGAAGCGCAGGGTCGAGTGCGTCTCGTCGGTTTGTGGCGCCGATGACAACCACGTTATCTCGTCCTTGCATGCCATCCATGAGGGTCAGCATCTGAGCCACGACGCGCCGTTCAACTTCACCGCTGACGTCCTCGCGCTTAGGGCAGATTGAATCGATTTCGTCGATGAAGATGATTGCGGGTGAGTTTTCTGCGGCTTCATCGAAAATCTCGCGCAGTTGCTTTTCTGATTCACCGTAATACTTCGAGATGATTTCAGGTCCGTTGATCGACTTGAAGTGAGCATTCACTTCGGTTGCAACTGCCTTTGCAATCATTGTTTTTCCTGTACCGGGAGGTCCGTGCAGAAGAACACCCTTTGGTGGGTCGATGCCAAGACGACGGAACAGTTCGGGATGCTTGAGTGGCAGTTCGATCATTTCTCGAACTTTTTGCAATTGCTGGCCGATACCACCGACATCTTCGTAGGTGATGCCTTCGGATTGTCCAGCATCTTCATCATCAACAGTTTCGTCTTTGATGACAATGTCCGTGTCGTTGGTAACCTTGACAATTCCTTTGGGGACAGTGTTTACCACTGCGAAGGGCAGTGCTTCAGCAAAGAGGGTCATTCCAGGGATGAAGATGCGGTCGCCTTGAACGACAGGACGCTTTGAGAGTCCTCGGCGAGCGAAGCCTTCGATGCCCGGGCCAAACTTGACCTTCTGTTTGTTGGCCATCACTGGTGATAACACCAGCTTCGTGCACTCTTTTGCTTCGACTTTGGAGACGGTGACTCGGTCACCGAGGCTGACGCCTGCATTTTTTCGGATGATTCCATCGACTCGAATGATTTCCATCTTCGTGTCCTCTGGGCGGCTGCGCCAGTAGATGGCGGCAGTTGAGCGCTTATCGCCCTTGATTTCGACGATGTCTCCAGGCTTGAGGCCTAGGTCATTTTCACCCGAAATTCGAGCACGACCGTGGCCGACATCAGAGGGGATTGCTTTTGCAACTCGCAAGGACATTGTCTTTTCATCTCCGGCCATTGTATCACTTCATTGGGATGCGTGGTCGAGTACATTTAAACATCAATTCCACGCCTCTCCCCCCTGTCTTCACGCCGACCCTCTTTTAACCTAATGTCGATTTTTCATGATTCTTGCTCCCTGAACCTCAACGCACTCGTTCCATCACTTTGAAGAAGGGAGTTTTGTTGGCCTGACCATGGTTCATGTTCTAGAAACAGGTCTCGAGTTCCTCGCCGCAGAAAACCCAAATGGAAAACCCGCTGTTCGCGGCTACAACATCATCAACGGCCAGTTGACGCTTGCCAGCGATGGTGCAACCTTTGCTTCAATCAACCCGGCAATTCTCAACGATTCACTGGGTGAATTCCCTCTCTCAACTCGTGCTGACGTTCACGCTGCGCTCGATGCTGCACAAGCTGCGTTCCCAGCATGGGCCGCAACTCCAGCACCAACCCGTGGTCAGATCATCGGCAACATGGGGCGTTTGCTCATGGAACACAAGGACGCCATTGTCGCTCTTGAAACCCGTGAAATCGGAAAGACCCTCAAAGAAGCAGCAGGTTCGGTTCAAGAAGCCATTGACACATGCTTATTTTTCCAATCGGAAGGTCGCCGTTTGTACGGACAAACCGTCAATTCTGAACTTCCAGACAAGGAACTGTTCACCTACCGTCGCCCGCTGGGTGTGTGTGGAATCATCAATGCTTGCAACTTCCCAGCAGCCGTTCCATTTTGGAAGATGATTCCGGCCATCATGTGCGGAAACACTTGTGTGTGGAAGAGTCCACAAGACGCACCACTGCTCTCATTTGCACTCGCTCGCATCATGCACGAAGCAGGACTGCCAGACGGTGTTATCAACCTCGTTCACGGAAAGGGAAGCGGGGCAGGACAATACCTCGTCGACGCTGTTGATGAAGGCAAGGTCAACAAGATTTCCTTCACCGGTTCGACAGAGGTCGGAAAAATGATTGGAGAAGTTTGTGGCCGGAATCTGGTTTCTTGCTCACTTGAATTGGGTGGCAAAAACCCGCTTGTCGTGATGCCATCTGCCAACCTCGACAACGCTGTTGAAGGGGCCTATTGGGGCGCATTTGGAACTGCAGGACAACGCTGTACCTCGCTTGGAAACCTAATTCTCCACGAGGACATTTATGACGAGTTCATGACCAAATTCATGGCCAAGGTTGAGTCAACTCGCATCGGTGATTCACTGGCCCACGATGGTGTGCTGTACGGCCCTATGCTGTCCGAAAAGTACGCCAAGGACTTCCTCGCCGATCTCGAGATGTGCAAAGCATCCGGAGCAAGCCTAATTCACGGTGAAGGACGCATCACGAACAACAACAAACCAACGAATTTCTTGAGCAATGCTGAAGATGGCGTCTACATGTGGCCACACGTGTTCACCAACGTCACCGAAGACATGCAATGCTTCCATGATGAAGTGTTCGGCCCAGCGGTGACCATCTGTAAGGCAACTGATTTCGACCATGCCCTTCACCTTGCAAACGCAAGTCCATACGGTCTTTCGTCCGCTATTTACACCAACGATCGACTCGAAGCATACCGCTACAAAACCGGCATTAAGGCTGGTATGACCGGGATCAACAACTCAACGACAGGAGCTGAAGCTCACCTTCCGTTCGGTGGCGTCAAAGGCAGCGGTAATGGTACCCGTGAATCTGGAATTTGGGTGATTGAAGCCTATTCATACTGGCACGCCGTCAACGACGAGTTGTCAGGGAAACTCCAACTCGCTCAAATGGACGTCGACGAAGTCGAAATGGTCGAAGCAGACGTGGATTGGACCGAATTGGCCTGAACTGAAAAACGAGCGCAACACAACGGGAAAAAACCACAGTTCAAATACGGACATTAGGGAATCACAAATGTTGCCAAGGTGATTATGCATGACATCAAGTTTCCTTCTCTCCGAAAACGGTACCTCCTCCGTGGAACGGCTTGAACGAGCTTACGTGGAGTGCGAAGACATCGCCCGGGCAGCTTCCTCTTCTTTTTTCCGTTCCTTCCGCCACCTCCCCGAGCCGAAGCGCAGAGCCGTCAATGCACTCTATGCCTTCTGCCGTCGCGTCGATGACATCGTTGACGGAGATTGGTTACCTGAACACGATCTCACACATCTCAACGAAGCCACGACGCTTCGGATGGAACAATTGCTTAGCGAACGTAAAGTCAATCCAATTTTTTCAGAAAAGGAACACAAAGACAGGCTCAGAGCGCTGATGTTCTTCCGCGAGCAACTTGCAGCCATTCAAGACGGACAAGCCATGACTGATCCTGTGTTCGTAGCACTGAGCGACACCTTACGACGGTACCCCATCGACGTTGAGCATCTGGGCGAATTGATCAACGGGATGGAAGATGACCTGTTCGAAACCACATACGCCCGCTTCGAAGATTTGCGCCGTTACTGTTATCGCGTCGCCTCCACCGTCGGACTTTGCTTAATCGAAATTTATGGCTACTCGGATGCTAATGCACGGCGTCACGCTGTTGAGATGGGTCTGTTTCTGCAACTTGTCAACGTCTTGAGGGACATCCAAGAAGATCTCGGCAGAAATCGGATTTACCTTCCAACTGAAGAACTTGCAAAATTCGGTCTTACACACGCCGACCTTAACGATCCCACACTGGCAAGCAGACCCGCTTGGCAAAATTTCATGCGCCACTATATTGACCATGTCATTGCGAATCGAAACAACGCACTTGGCTTACTTCCTCTGCTTGACAAAGACGCTCGGCGCTCACCTCGATTGATGTGTATGGCCTACAACGCCATTCTGAAAGAGGCAGTCCGTCGTAATGGCGACGTGCTCAGTCGACGCCTTACATTGAATTTTTACAGAAAAATGCAGGTTGCCTTCGCAACTCTCCTCTATCCTGGTCTGGATTGAACCAACGGAATGCGAGCCAACCCTCTGCATCGCTTATTCAGTTTACGAGTTGGCAAATCAACGTCATCCGAATCTGCTCCAACGGATAAGAGTCCATTGAACAGACAGAGGATGATCTTCACCGCGGTCTCGAAAGTCGTTTTTGTATCTGCGTCCACCTCTATTCACGATGTGTCGTATTGACCATCATCCCACCCAAGGCGACATCACCCTGAAGCGCTCATTCATCGCATTCAGTGGATGAATACGTTGAAGAAGAGAGCATCGAAGCGGTACTTGATGGGCTTGAAGGCTTCGTTTCCGTATCGAGCCTTGCGCTACGGTCTGCGACTCCCTGGCCGTATCTACTCCAGCTACATCACCGAACCCATCATTAAGCGATGGATCAAGCAATCCGAGTTAATGGTGTATGTCCACGACCCTAGGCGCGGGCTGCTAAGGCCTGTTCTTGAAGGTCAACGGCTCAAGTGGACCCTGAAGGAAAACCTCTCTGTTGATGCGACCCACTGGCTGGATGTGATTGAACCGCTGCTCACCAAACAGGACATCGTCTTTGACGTTGGGACTAACATTGGAACCATCGCAAACTGGTTGGCCAATCGCACTAAGCATGTCCATGGGTTTGAGCCTCATCCGGAGAATATTGAAATGACAAGGGACCAAGTTAAACTTCGAAAAACAAAAAACATCACCCTTTCCCAACTTGCCCTTAGCAAGAAACCAGGTACACTTCAGCTTCACGTCAAAAGTTTCCACGGCCACCATTCCCTCGGGGACACAGCCGCTAGCCCCACGGTTGAGAAGATCGACGTCGAAGTAGAGACTGTGGACCGTTATTGCTCAACCCACGGCATTGATCGAATTGATTTTCTCAAAATCGACGTCGAAGGTTTTGAAGACGATGTGCTCGAGGGTGCCACCTCCATGTTGAAGGACCACAGAATCGGATTTGTTCTGTTTGAACTTCGACATTCAATTCTGGCATCCGTCGATAAACATGCTAAGGACATTTTCACTCCACTGATCGAAAACGGCTACTCAATATTCACCCTCGACGGAAGAACACTTGCCACCGACGAGTTAGAGAATCCATCAGATGCAGATTACTTGGCAGCGGTCAACCCCGCAGAGTATGTGCCTCACTTAGGCACGTCAACGGCACCTGTCTGCTAAATCCTATGGATGGCCTTCAGTGGGCTCAAGATACAATCTGTATCACGCATTTGCCCTTCGCACGACCAGAAAACGATCGATTGAACGCCCCTTGCCAACCTTCTTCGGAATCTTCTGAATGGAAATCCCAAACACCATCGAGCACAGGCTTAATTACGCCGCTTTGAAGATGGCTTGCAAGCGTTGAGAGGTCATCTTGACTTGGTGAAAGGAAAAGGTAATTCCAGTCCGCATTCTTGGATTGAGCCGCTTTGTATTCCTTGCGCTTCACTCTCCGCTTGACAAAGAGTTTGAGAATCCAAGCTGTTCCACCTATGCGACGTAGCTCCTCAAGAGTTGCCATGCCCGCGATGGTAACGATCCGTCCACCATCTTTGACGATCGCCGTCATCTTGAGACTCTCGGCAGTCGTATCGAAACAGACGTCAAATTTCTCTGCGTTCATTCCGCCATAGACTTCATCGAATTTCGTAGTCTTGTAATCAACAACCACATCTGCTCCGAGGCTCTTGCACAACTTTTCTTTCTCGCCATTGGATGCTGTCGTGACGACGAGGCGAGCCTTGAACACGTGCTTTGCAAGTTGAATCGCCATGGTGCCAACGCCGCCTGCTCCTCCAGAAATGAAAATCGAATCCCCTTCCTTGAGCCCAGAGGCTTTGAGCGCCTGGAGAGCCGTCAAACCAACAAGTGGAATCGAAGCAGCTTCCTCAAAAGTGAGGTTTTCTGGTTTTAGTACAACATTGGATGTATCCGCAACACAGTACTGCGCCATGGCGCCTCTGTACCAAGGGGTTTTCTTTCCATCCTTTTCGCTTCCAAACAGTCGAGCAAAGACGGGTTGACCCACAGAGAATTTCCCCTCAAGGTCTGCTTCTTCAACAACACCAGCCACATCATAACAAATCACGTGGGGAAAGGTTGCCACGGGAAGGACCATCTTTAGATCGCCCGAGAGCAGTCCTTTATCGACCGGATTGATAGCCGCTGCGTGAACCTTGATCACGATGTTGTCTGACGCATCAAAGCCATGGGGATAAGCCACATTCGTCTTCTTTAATTGAGTGGGGTTGCCGTATTTTTCGAAACCGATGATTTCCATGGTTTTGCCGCTTGGGTGTGCCATCATGACCCAGCCTAAGGCCTTCTGTATGTAAACCAAAAAGGGACGAAGGTGTTCTTTTGTAACAATGTTGTAACCCGTTTCTTAATAACAAAATGATACTTAGGATTTCCATGTCTCAAGTACAATCACAGCGCATGGCTTCAATGTGCGATTCAGCTCGTATTCACGTTGATGATTTACTCGTGCTGCTTTCGAAATCAAAAATGCTCAACATTCTCTATGTCATGAATTGCGATCCCACCCCAATACGCTTTTCTGAAATTAAAAAGAGAGTGAACTCCTCATCAACAACAGTTGCTAGGCGATTAGGGGAGCTTGAAGCCCATGGACTCGTTACTCGCACTGCTTATGCAACTGTGCCGGCGACCGTCGAATATACGCTCACAGAAGATGCCATTGCACTTCAGCCCAGTCTAGAATCGATGTTTGAATGGGTGTTGAATAGAGCAGATAACGCGGTTTGAACCTACAGAATTGTTAACAATACGATGACAGTAGAAGAAGCGATAGCAATGGATTCTCTTCGTCAAGATTTACGATTAACGACAATCGTGGTAGCTGTCGCGTCAATCATCGTCTTCTTGATGGTGAATGCTGTTGGAAAGAATTCAGTCCTCTTGAATGGCTCTTCTGCTGTCCTCTATTGTGCAGTGATTTGCTTCGGTACACAATGGGCAGCATGGGTGCCTGCATCCATCCTAAAAACCGAACGCTTCTATGATTTGATGGGTGGCTTGACCTATCTCGCAGCAGTCGGGTTTAGCCTTTGGGCGGGTTCACAGTCCGAAGCTCCAAGTGTGAGGGAATTGATCATCAGTTTCCTTGTTGTCATCTGGTCTTTGCGCCTGTCCAGTTTCCTTTATTTTCGTATTCATAGAACCGGAAAAGACGGGCGTTTTGACCAACTCAAAACCTCGCCGATCCGGTTTCTTGTCCCGTGGACTCTTCAGGGCCTGTGGGTGTTCCTCACAATGATTGTCGTGATCGTCATCAACAGTCAAGCAGGTTCAGCACCTGAATTAGGGATGTGGGATGCGATTGGATTGTCAATATGGATCCTAGGGTTTGGCATTGAAGTCATATCGGATCATCAAAAAACTGTATTCAACACAGAATCGAATAACCAAGGTAAATGGATTGACAGTGGCTTATGGTCCTACTCCAGGCATCCTAACTACTTGGGGGAAATTCTCCTATGGACTGGAATCGCCTTCTTTGGAATCTCTTGCTTTACCGGTCTAGAGCGATTTGCTTGGGTATCGCCGATCTTCATTTATCTTCTGTTAACCAAAATCAGTGGCATTCCTATACTCGATAAACGATCTTTAGAAAAGTGGGGCGATGATCCAGAATATCAGAAATACAGAGAAAATACTCCTGCGCTCATCCCTCGGTTGAGTAAAAAATCATAACATTTGACAAGTTGTTTGAATTTGGAACCTATTCTTGATCCTCACAAGTCTTTGTTGCAAGCATGGCTTTTTCTCTCGCCAGCTCTCTTTTTTTCAACCGGTCCTTTTCATCGCTTCCAGTTGTTTGAGCGCTGGGAATGTAGGTGCCGTTCTCAAAATATAATGGATCTCCAAAAGTCCACTGAATTCCAGTCTGGAGATTTCCATCTCTGAATTCACCTTCTTGCCTTCCAACACCAGATGGATTCCCCTCAGGATAAACATTCACGCCTAAACCGTGGAGAAGAGCATCCTTGAATTCGCCTTTGAGTACCCCACCGTCTGGTAATGTGAATCTTCCACGGCCGTTCGGCATGCCGTTTTTGACTTCGCCTTCAAATCGAGCACCGTCGGGGAGGTTGACTTCATGATATCCATCCTTCATGGGCTGAGTATCCTATGTCGATATTTTACAGGTTCGGAGAGGTTGCAAAGGGATACGAGAAAATCTTCTGTATTTTGATAATGGCGTTGAACGGGGATTCAGTAAGTCGATATGTGTTGATTGTTTACCGGGTTAATTATGATAAGAGGGGGGGACTCCACCCCGGATTATGGAAGAGGGCAAAACACGGATTTGGCAAACTCATATCCCTGAAAGAGCACCTCTAATGGCTTGGCTCATCTCATGCGTGCTTCTTACATTTTGGAACTTAAGCCGAGGATTAGATCTCTGGGCTGGATACAATTTTGGTGGAGCTGTAATGGCGCTTTTGGCTATTTTGATTCTCTGGAGCGGTCGTGCGCACATCCCTGCTCTCCCGTTATGGATTGGCTATTCAGCAACAATGCTCCATTTTGTTGGGGGGTCATTAGGTGCTGCAGACAGCGGCCCTGGTCCCTTCTGCTTTGATGGAATGCAACCCGGTGAATGGTTGTGCGCAGATGGAGTGAACGGAATGTACCATGTCCATCCTTGGTGGGACAAGTTGGTACACGGGATGAACAGCACAGCCATTGCGATTGCGTGGTCGCTAGGTTGGAGACGAATGTCAGAGCACAACGGGTGGCAACTCTCTCCCCGAGTTGTGGCCTTCACGGCTTTCTCTCTCAGCGTGGCCATTGGTGTGGCGTACGAAGTGTACGAATTCTTTGGCAAGACCTTTTTCCAAACAATCGATCAAGGCGGATACGTCAACACGGCTTCCGACCTGGTGAGCGACATGTTGGGTGCAGGTTTGGGTGTGTTGTTTGCTCATTTCTACGACCCACTGAAAACAACTTCAAACCAAAGCGGGCAGATTCCATTTCCCACTCAATTGACGCTCACGAACAACGGGTCCATACCGCTCATGGTTGCGGGTGCAGTTCTCTCATTTGACTTCCTTTTGTTGGATGGTGGTATTGTCAACGCTGATTACGATTTGATTGGACAGGTGATGCTTGTTTCACTTGTTATTTCTGGATTAATGGTCGCTCGTTGTCTTTTTCAGAACAACCGATCAGCCAAAATTGAGGCTTTGGAAGCCCCCGAAGTGCCGTCTTAAATTCAAAACCATCGACCAGGTGGGCTGTAACCAAATTGGCTGAGGTTGTAAAATCCAGACATTGAACCTGCAAAGAGAGGAATTTAGCGGGCAATCCCTCGACGTGACGGTGTTAGCGCCACATGCCTAGAGTGTCTCGCAGGGCCGGTTCGAGCGTGCTGTGCTCAAACCTGTACCCGAGTTCTTGCAGGCGAGTCGGGTTCACTCTGCCACTGTCAGTGGTCAATGTGACACCCATTTTACCGAACAGAATCCAAACTCCAAATGGGGGTGTTGGGATGAAGGCGGGACGTCGGAGCACTTTGCCCAACACCTTGGCGAATTTCTTTTGACGCACGGCTTCAGGTGCGACTAGATTGTACGCACCTTCGCACGTCTCAGTCATCAACAAGTGATGCATAGCATATACCTCATCGTCCATTGAGATCCAAGAAAGCCACTGTTTGCCTCGACCAATCGGACCACCTGCCCCCATCTTGGCCGGTAAAAGCATCTTGCCCAAACCGCCACCTGTAGCGTCTAAGACGATACCTGCCGTCCTCGAATGTAGAGTGCGGATGCCTGCATCCTTTGCAGGTTGAGCAGCAGCTTCCCAAGCAATACAGGTTTCAGACAGATACCCTTCACCCGCAGAGGATGCTTCGGTGAGTTCTTCATCACCACGGTTGCCATAGAATCCAATAGCGCTTGCAACCAAGAACACTTCAGGCTTTTTCTTGAGTGATGCGAGGGTCGTTGCGAGCAATGCTGTGCTTTCAGTTCTGCTCGTTTTAATCAGTTCCATGCGAGCTTTGCTCCATCGTTTGTCACCAATACCGGCGCCACCCAAATGGATCACAGCGTCAAATCCTTCCATGGAAGAAGCATCAAGGGTGCCGTTTGCAGGATCCCATTGTAGTTCTTGAGCCCCCTTCTTAGGTGCCCTTCGAACCAGTCGCCATACTTCATGCCCCCCCGTGTCGAGGAACGCAACGAGTTGCCTTCCAATGAGGCCAGAGGAGCCAGCGATGAGGATTTTCTTGCGCGAAATGTGTTTGAATTCCTTGTGCCTTGCAATGTCACGTGTCAATCGGTTTCCTCTTGCGGTGAACATCCGATGTATACGCTTGTGGATGCTTCGGCCAGCAACCAGACGCCCAAGAGCACCAAGTGGGACACTGAAATTGACTGTGTCTTCGACCCTGCATGTGCCGTTGTCATTTTCGACAAAAGCGTGAACGTGATGCCAGGATTTGAATGGGCCTTTGATCATGTCATCTTCAAATGCATGTGGAGGATTATACCCTTTGTGACGCGCAATCCATTGCAACTTAATTGGGCCCATAGGGAAGCGGAAGATGCGTTCGGAACCGTCTTCCAATGTTGGGTCCGAGCGGACTTCTTCGACGTCTTCCCATGGAGGCATCAGTCGGCGGAAAGACCCCTTGTGTTCATGCCAGTCAAATGTGGTTTTGACATCGTCAGGGACTTGAGTGGTATGAGTGTACAACATATTGCGGTCTCCCGATTTCAATGGCCAAACTCTTGCAAGTAAGGTTTGAGGTCGAATTTCCGTCGAGTGTTTTCTGACGACATGTAACGGATTTTCCCGAAGATAGCGCGCTCGGGGCCCCAGGCGCGGTCGTGCCGTCCAAGAACCCAAAATATACCGGTGTAGGAGTTTGGATCTCGTCCGTCGAGTGCATAGGTGTCGTTGAGTTCAATCATCCATTCAGCAGCCTGTTCTGGGGATTTGGCCCATTCGAGAATGCGCTTACCCCACAACATGCGCAGATAATTGTGGATGATTCCTTTACGGACTAACTGACGTTGGGCTGCGTTCCAAATTTCATCGTGGGTATCGGCGTTTCTGATTTGCTCCAGCGTGTAGGTGGTTCGCTCATCGTCAGCGTGTTCGGAGAGGGTGATTTTGGCCCAGTTTGGTAATGAGTTGAAATCATTGTGCTCTGGGTTGTGGAACGCATTGTTGAATCCTAGTTCTCTCCATGTGATGATTTGGTCGAGGAAGGCTTCAACTGGTTCAGGAAGGCCCCACCATCCAGCGCGTGCACCACGTCGAGATGCGTTGATGAGATCTGGCATCCATCCGTTCGTATCGAGGATGCGTCGCACAACTTCTACCGTTGAGAGATGGCCGAAGTGAAACCACGGTGAAAGACCGCTTGTTGCGGGGTTCTTGACTTGATTGCGATCTTCATGGTAACGGTTCAAGCGGTTTGAGAGGAACTCCCTCAGCATTCGAACTGCTGTGTCTCTGCCGCCTTGAATGTTGGCAACGGGTGGGATTGAGTGGTCAATATCGAGCGTAGAGAGCGCATCGAGGCCAGAAGATCCCTGTTCACCAGCCCGCCACAGCCACTCAAAGGGTGTGACACCAAGTTTCGATTCAAGTGATATGGCATTGAATGCGTCATTTTCCATCCACAATCCGTGACCTGGTTGGACGGGTTCGTGCGACGGCCATGTTTCAATGCAATCCACGAAGCGTTCGTGAACAAAGCGTCTGAATCCATGCGCAGTTGGGTAGGCTCGGTCGGTCCACGCCATTGGGAATACGCCGTTTGAATCCACGACCATAAACCTCAATGGCAGAGAAACAGCTGCGCTTTCAACCGCTTTTCGAGGGAAATATGTCGGGAAATCATCGCTGATGACCATGACAGCATCTGAGGCAAGTTCGTGCAATTTTCCGATGTGGCCGGAGATCGGTGTTTCGACCCAAGGAATGTAGCGAATCTTATTTTCTCTGAATGTGCGGATGTTGTCGAGCATGCCCTGAATCATGAAGGCGGTAATTCGGTCGTTGGCGAAGGCGTGGCGTGTTGAAATTTCTTCGAGCACCAAGAGAGGAACTTGGCGTTCTTGGGCCACTTGTGCGGCGTATTCGAGGGCTGCATTGCAATGAAACCGTCGATTAGCGATCATCCAATACAGGACGTAATTCCCCTCATTGTTGAGTGGTTTCGTGTTGAGCGCCCGTGCCCTGTCGCTAAGATTGCTTTTCATGAACATCCACCCCAGGCTTCGGGCAACGTATGAAGGACGTACGGGTGTCCACGATCGGCTTCGTAGTCGATGCTCGACAGTGCTTGCTTTGAATTCACTGCATTAAGTGCCATCTTGTGCATTGCATCGCTGATCCACTCAAGCGAAGAAAACTTCTCGACAGGGACAAAGCATGCCTCAGAGACTTCCTCGTTTGGCAGGGGTATTGCCTCAGGGGATACTTCTACAAGATAGGCGATGAAAAGCGCAGGTGTTCCATCAAGGAGGCGCTCTCGAACAGATTGGACGCCAAGAACCGTGCCATCGAGGCTGCATTCTTCTTTCAACTCCCTGAGCGCTGCATTGCGCGGGAGTTCGCCTC
>Ga0228641_1000063_pt1 | contig 29415 bp, 44 predicted proteins | sample 52DmetaG_FD_186022 | JGI IMG/M metagenome (GOLD analysis project Ga0228641, IMG submission 186022) | Seawater microbial communities from Monterey Bay, California, United States - 52D | ecosystem: Environmental > Aquatic > Marine > Coastal | place: USA: California | collected 2016-10-17 | reverse complement strand
ATGAATTAGGTCCGGGCGGTAAGATCATTAGAAAACGTGAAGACGTTATGGCTGACTATTACAGAGACAATCCTAATGTTGTTGCAGATGAACAACCTGTAGCAAAAAAGGCTGAACCTGTAGAAGCAGTTGTTAATGAAACACCTGTTGCTAAAAAGGCAACTAAAAAAGTTGAGAAGGAAACTGTTGTTGAAGACGAATGGGTCGAAGACGACGATGGCAATTTTGTAAAAAGAGGTGACTAATGAGTTTAGACTACGAAGCAATGGCGGCTGGAAAGCCTGCTGTTCCAACTAAAGTAAAAGGTAGTATCAGACCTATCCATAATCGTGTTATTGTAAAGAACATGAACTTCGGCGAACAAAAGACCGCAGGGGGAATTATTATTACAAGTGATGATGGTAAAGATAGAGGTATTAAGCCACGTTGGGGACAAGTTGTTTCCAAAGGTAAAACAAATACTGATCCTTATGAAGTAGATGATTGGGTTCTTGTAGAACATGGTCGCTGGACACGTACATTCCAAGTTGATGTAAATGACGATGGTAATTACGTAGACATGCGTACAGTTGAAGCAGAATCAATTCTTGCTTGGTCAGATGAAACACCTGAAGACGTTGCATTTGGAAGTTATACAGATGCTGGAGATAACGAAGCACATAGGCCAGAAGACTTTGGCGCAAATTAAGAAGTGGAAGTAAAGTTGAATAACGTAGATCTAAACAAGTACAAAGATTTTGTAGAAAAGGTTACCTCATTACAAAGTAATGAAACAGGCGGACTAACTTCACAGTTAGAAAAATTAGAAAAAGATAGTGGTGTTAATATGGCACTACTATTAACTGGTGCAATTGGCATCGCATCAGAAGGAGGTGAATTTGCTGAAATTGTTAAAAAATGTATATTCCAAGGTAAACCATTGGATGCAGACACAGTATTTCATGCTAAACGAGAACTTGGCGACATCGCTTGGTATTGGATTAACAGTTGTCGTGCTTTGGGCCTTGACCCTAATGACGTCTTAGAAGAAAACGTAAACAAATTGAAATCAAGATATCCGGGTGGCGAATTTGATGTACACTTTTCGGAGAATCGCAAAGACGGCGATCTTTAAAAAAGACTTGACAAACGTCCCGTTTGCAAGTATAATAATACTATGAATACAGGAATAACATTCTCATCGTTTGATCTGTTCCATAGTGGACACGTTGCTATGCTCAAAGAAGCAAAAGCAAACTGTGATTTCCTAATAGTAGGATTACAAACAGATCCTACAATAGACAGACCAGAAAAAAACAAACCAATACAGAGTGTGTTTGAAAGATATGTACAACTTGAAGGTTGTAAGTATATCGATCAAATTATTCCATATGCAACTGAACAAGATATAATTGATATTCTATTAACTTACCAAATTAATACTCGTTTTATTGGAGAAGAATATAGATCAAAAGAGTATACAGGTAAAGAATTATGTGTTGACAAAGGCATAGAAATATACTATAATAAAAGGCAACATTCATTTAGCACAAGTGAATTAAGAAAAAGGATAAACCAGGCATGAAAGAACTATGGGTAGAAAAGTATCGTCCTAAGACAGTAGAAGGATATGTTTTTAGAGATGAACATCAAAAGAATCAAGTAAAGCAATGGATCAAGGAAGGAACGATTCCGCATTTGCTATTCAGTGGTAACGCAGGTATAGGTAAGACAACACTTGCAAAACTATTGTTTAATGAACTTGAACTTAATGATTTAGATATATTAGAAATTAACGCAAGTAGAACAAACTCTGTAGAAGATGTACGTGATAAGATTGTAAACTTTGTACAAATGATTCCATTTGGTGAGTTTAAGGTTGTACTACTTGATGAGGCAGACTATTTGTCGCCTAACGCACAAGCGGCGTTGCGTGGTGTGATGGAAGAATATCACACAACAAGCAGATTTATCCTAACTTGTAATTATCCTAACAGAATTATTCCTGCATTGCACAGTAGATGTCAAGGCTTTCATATTGAACGTATTGATCAAAATGAATTTACTGCTCGTGTGGCACAAATTTTAATTGACGAAGGTGTTACTCCAGACTTAGATACACTTGACACTTATGTAAAAGCAACTTATCCTGATTTACGTAAATGTATTAACATGGTGCAAATGAATGCAGTTGATGGTGCTTTACAAAAGCCACAAGAAGGTGATACAGGTGAAGCAGATTATAAACTTGAGATGGTTGAATTATTTAAAGCAGGAAAAATTAATCAAGCAAGAAAACTTGTTTGTAGTCAAGTACGCCCAGATGAAGTAGAAGATATCTACAAGTGGATGTATGATAACATTGCATTGTTCGGTGACGAAGAAAAACAAGAAAGTGCAATACTTGTAATTAAACAAGGCTTGGTAGATCATACTCTTGTTGCAGATCCTGAGATTAACTTGGCGGCGACCATGATTAGATTAGCACGTCTTTAATATTAATAAGTAATAATATGACATACCTTGTAAATGAGAATTGTATTAAATGCAAACACATGGACTGTGTCGAGGTATGCCCTGTAGATTGTTTTTATGAAGGTGAAAACATGCTTGTTATTAATCCAGATGAATGTATTGACTGTGGTGTATGCGAACCTGAATGTCCTGTAGATGCAATTATTCCTGATTCACAAGATACTGGCAAACGTTGGTATGATATAAACACAGAATATGCAAACAAATGGCCAAACATTGCAGTAAAAGATATTAGCGATGTTCCGGAAGATGCAGAAGACTGGGCAGACGTTCCTGATAAGTTTAACAAGTATTTCTCGCCCAAGCCAGGAGGAGCAAGTGACTGATTTTAAAATACAAAAGTTAAGAGCAAGCCATATTTTAATTAGCCACCTGGGTGCTACTGCACAAACAAGTAACCGTCCTGCACCAGCGGCAGAACAAGAAGCCGGTTTTATTATTCAAGATATTATAGAAGGTTTACTAACTTTCGATCAAGCGGCAAAAGAACATAGTGCTTGTAGAAAAAGTGCAAAGAATGGTGGCGACTTAGGGTGGTTTCACTATCCAGGTGATATGGAATACGAAATTGCTAAACCTATAAGTGGAATAAACAAAGACGAAATGCTTACATTTCCAATTAAAACTGAGTACGGTTATCATATATTACTAAGGACGGGATAGTTGGAAGACTTTTTTCAAGTAACACCATTAATTTCACAAGAAGAATTCGACGTAATACAAGTCAGTTACGGCAATTCTGATACACTTAATCCTATACTTGAAAAGAAGATATATGATATGGGTGATGAGTTACAACATAGAAGCAATGTAAAAGCGGATATGACTGACTTTAGACTATACGAAGATCCTGACTTTAAAAAGATATGCGACTTTGCTATAATGCAATGTATTAATAGCATAGAAGGATTAAGTCAACGTGGCGCACAAATGATGCGTTGGGATATAATTGACTGTTGGGGAATGGTTTATAGAACAGGAGTAGGTCATCATACAGTTGAACATGCTCACTGGCCTGCTACATTTAGTTTTGTATATTATGTAAATGCATGTGAGAACTGCTCCCCGTTACAGTTTACAAGATCAAACTTTAAGGTCAAACCAAGAACTGGATTGATGGTAATATTTCCGGGGAACACAAGTCATAATGTACCACATCAGGATTGCAGTCATGATAGAGTTGCAATATCAGGCAACATCAGTGCAACTATAAACAAGAAGGAACAGGAACATGCAAGTTAAATTAGTAAGTTATTCAAAGCCTACTGAAGATTATAAAGATAATTTAGAAAATGTACAAGACCTTATTGCGTTTTGTGCCAGAGTAAGTAATCCAAGTAACCAAATGAATAAAGAAACTAATGAAAGACTTATCAAGTATCTAATTAAACATCAACATTGGTCACCATTAGAGATGGTTAGTGCTTGTTTAGAAATACAAACTACAAGAGATATTGCACACCAGATTGTAAGACATAGAAGTTTTAGTTTTCAGGAGTTTAGCCAACGTTATGCTAATCCAGATGAGCAGGGCGATATGTTTGAATACAGTGAAGCAAGACTTCAGGACGAAAAGAATAGACAAAACAGTATTGAAGTTGATGATGAAAAACTACAACTTGATTGGTTACACGCACAAATGCGTATTGCACATTTAGCCAAAAAAGAATACGATTGGGCAATTAAAAAAGGCATTGCAAAAGAACAAGCACGTAAGGTTTTACCAGAAGGTATTACTAAAACAACATTATATATGAATGGTACATTACGTAGTTGGGTTCATTATATTGAATTGCGTGGTGCTAATGGTACACAAAAAGAACACATGGAAATTGCCCATGCTTGTGCCAAAGTAATAGCCACAATATTCCCTCTTGCTGAAAACCTCCAATAAGTAACTATATGTTTAACTATATTAAGAGTCTTTTTTCAGACGACACACCTGTGATTAATTTTGCTTGTGCGAATTGGGGAGTACGTAAGTATGCACCAATACAACCTGCAGGTAAATTTTTTCCAGAAAAGTTTAAAGAGATGAGTCCTTACTATGAAAAAGGTAAGCATAATATAGATCATCATAAAACTGTTAGAGCATGTCCAGGTATTACAGATTACATGAGCATGGGATTTGTTATTCCTGCATTTTGTGATATAGAAATTACACCTACACCAGATGGAAAGTTTGTAGAAACACGTTACAGTGAACCTACTTACAATGATGCCTTTCATCCTGAAGAACAATTAGGCAATTTTCTAAGTGAAAAGTTTCCTGTTAGAGGTGCAGTTAAATTAGACAATCCTTGGTTTACTTGGAACAAGGTTGGATACAGTACTTTATATCTTCCTATGTATTATCACGAAGGTAAGAACTGGGAAGCAGTTCCAGGTGTAATGGATCACGATACAGGTGCTCCACAGAGTCCTATTAATATTATGTTAAAAGAAATTAAACCCACTATGATTAAGATGGGTGAACCATTAGTTCAAGTTATTCCGTTTAAGAGAGAATCGCAAGTTGCAAAGACATTTGAACTAAACGAAACTGCTATCAAACGACATCAAGCAGTGTCCAGCCTACATAATATTACATACGCAGGCTGGATCAAGTGGGTTAAACAAAAGAAATATTATACTGTTGACGCTCACGATACCGACTTACCCGGCGATCAATAAACATCTCCATATATTTCTAATACTTCTTTAACTGCCTCGTGTCTTTCAATATCCCCTCTCTGGAATTCGATTACTGTTAGCCGTTCCGTAGTACCTTTGTTTTCTAAATGCCTACAAAAATCTATGAGTCCGTTATCTCTAAGCCTATCTGCTTGAGCAAGATCACCAGTAACTGCCATTTTACTTCCAGTACCTAATCTTGTTAATAACATTTTCATTTGATTTTGCGTAGCATTCTGCATTTCATCAGCAACTATAAATGCTTTCTTAAATGTACGACCACGCATATATGCCAAAGGTGCAATTTCAAGTACACCTTCTTGTGTCATACCTTCAAGTTCATGTGCTGTAAAATAATCTTTAAGTACATCGAATATTGGCCTTGTCCATGGCGCCATTTTTTGCTCCATAGTACCAGGTAAAAACCCAAGATCTTCGTCTGCACTTACAGCAGGTCTTGTTACGACTATTTTATCTACCACGCCCTCTTTAAATTGTTTAACCGCGGTTTGTACTGCCAACAGAGTTTTACCTGTTCCTGCCGGCCCTATGCCAAAGACTATGTCTTTCTTAGGGTCTAACAGTTTCAGTACGTATGTTTCTTGGTTAATGTTTCGGGGTAGTATTTTGACTTCTTTTTTCTTCTGTGGAAGAAAGTTGTTAATTGCCACAATGTTATTGTAGCCTTGTTTGCTCTTCCGAGCACTTCTTTTTGCACCCATTAAGTTCTCCTTGATAAAGTACACACTTTGTAGGATACCTTCCCTACAAAAATATTTAGCGAGATATCCTGTGACAAAACCACATACTTATAATCCTAACCCGGATAAATAAGTGTATAAGATTGGAAATAGCATATGAAAGACGTATTAGAAGTTATACAAAACATTCAGGGCATTTACGAAAGCGATACCGCATTTACGGTTCTAAAAGACTTTGAAAGAGTGCTTGACGAACTGGATTTATATGTGTACGATAACTGGGAAGATGGCGAATTAGTTGCTGGTCCTAAAATTGGTAGACATTGGGTTACTTGTGCGTTTATGTGGCCAAGAGATGCAATGCCTGATCCTATGGGCGGTAAACGTTTATTAGATTATGACTGTAAAGTATCATATAAAAAAGATCATATACTAAAACCAAGAAAGATTCGTAAGCCAGATGATATTAGACCTGGCACTAAAAAAGGCAAACTTGACCGTGAAGAAATTTGGGTCGTAGAAATTAATATGCCTAAGAAACTTATTGTAGACATTTACAGTGGATACAATGAAATGGTTGATATTAACACTGAGCCTGGACAAGCACCAGGAGCCGCACCAGAGGCAGAGCCAGCAGAAGCAGGCGTTGAAGCAGGTACAGGTGCAGGCGCAGAGACTCCGCCAGAAGGAGCAGTATAATGGGATTAAGAAAAGGCGATTTAGTTAGTCTTGTTGACCGTATTTTTGAAATAGATGCTTTCAAAAGTAAAATGGGTGATGACAAAGACATTGTTACTTTAAGTTTTTCAACTAAGAATGAAGGTAGTGCAAAGGACTTAGAAAACTTTATTGAAAAAGGTTACCCTTTTGTACTTGACGCTGATGCAACCAACGGTGAACAACGTGATGGTATGTATAAAGTGTTTGTTGAAATTGAAAGAAGCAAAGATGCTCCAACACAGATACATGAAGTTATAGACGGAGTAGCAAAGATTGCCAGTTTAGAAGGCATGAAATTTAGATATTACAAAGGCTTTAAGAGCCACGATTGTAATGAGGCTAATTTAGCCGAGAAGGTCCCGACAGACCATGACGCATATGAAATCAAAGTTAATGAAAGTAATATGGATAATTATAAAAACTTCTTTAGCAAGAGTTATGCTGAAGAAATTGATATTATAAACGAGAACCAATTACGTATTAAGAATACATATATGGATCCGATTTATCTCAATATAGTCGATTTCGCACCCACTGAGAAGGTAAATATCAATGAGTCATTAGATGTCAACGGCTTTGCTGAAGTCATCTACTTAACAAAGTACTTAGGTGATTATGACATTACCAAGTACGGTAAAAAACTGGTACTTGAACACAATGGGTACTCACTAATTTGTAAACGAGGATAGAACCAAATGGCAAAAGATAATTTTAGAAAGTGTTTAGAAGTTATTCTACATCACGAAGGCGGGTACGTAGATCACCCTAAAGATCCAGGTGGCGCAACGAACTTAGGCGTTACCAAACAAACTTACGAAGACTGGATGGGCAAAGTAGTTACTAAAGATAGAATCAAAGAACTAACTATCGACGATGTAACACCTATCTATAAAAAGAATTACTGGACTGCAATTATGGCAGAAGATATTCCAGCAGGTTTAGACTTATGTGTATTCGACATGTGTGTAAACGGTGGACGTCACAGAGCAACAAAAATGTTACAACAATTAGTTGGAGCAACAGTTGACGGTTGGATTGGTCCAAACACTATTGCTAAGACTCAAGCATTCTGTGAAGCAAAAGGCGTTACTGCCGCTATTGAAGGATACCAACAAATTAGACAAGACTTTTACGAGTCATTAAAAACTTTTGAAACATTTGGTAGAGGATGGACACGCAGAGTAAACGAGACCAAAGAGACAGCGATATCAATAGCCAAGTAAGTTGTAAAAACTGCGGCCACGAATATCACGAAGGTTCACTATACAAAGAATTTGCAGACGGCGACGGTAAGATGATTACGATTGAAGTTTGCAAACAAGGAAGATGATGGAAAAAGTAGTTAAAGCCATAGCAGAACATTTAGACGTTGACGCATCTAAGGTAGTACCAAGTGCATCTTTGATAGATGACTTAGGTGCTGACGAATTTGATATCATTGAGTTAGCAGTTGCAATACAAGAAGCAACAGGCAAAACTATTTCAAGTGAAGATGAAGCAAACGTAAAAACAGTTGGCGACTTTATTAAACTGGTAGAAGCATAATGTTTGGATCAATTAAAATAGCAATGGTTTTAATTATGTTGGCAGGTGCTGGCGGAGGCTTTGTATATGTTAAGAATATAAAAGCAGACTTGGCTACATCAGAAGCAAACAATCTAAAGTTAGAACAAAGTGTTGCAAGTCAAAAGGCTGTGATAGAACAACAGGCTAATGACTTTAAAAAAATCCTCGAAATAAACAAAGATCTTGAAAAAACAAATAAAACGCTTGCCGCAGAGTTTGCCGCTTTGGACAAACGTTTTAATAAAATTAATGGTCGTGGTGAAGTAAGAGACTTAGGTGATCTTGCTGTAAAAAGATCAGAGTCAGTAGAACGTGTTGTAAACAATGCTACCAAGAAAGCAATGAGATGTGTAGAAATTGCTATGGGAGCAGAACTAACAGAGAAGGAAATTAATGCTACACTGAAATCAGAAATCAATTCTGAATGTCCGAGTATAGCAAATCCAAATTATGTACCGTATAAGTAACATATTAATTATTGCCTTACTTGCTGTTGCAGTGAGTGGGTGTTCAACTGTGAGAGAACTACAAATCTTTGAACAAGAAGTTCCAAGAGAGAAGTTAAACTTATCACATCCTGAAGCAGTTAAGATGGAGCCTTTACAATGGGTAATCATCACAAGCGAAAACGCAGAAGAAGTATTTGCTAAACTAAAAGAACAAGGTAAAGATCCTGTACTGTTTGGTTTAAGCGATAAAGACTACGAATTCCTTTCTAAAAACTTTGCACAGATCCGTGCATACATGATCAAGCAACGTCAAATAATTGATCAATACAAAGAATATTACGAATCCGAAGACGAAAAGACTGAAAAGTAAAAACAGTGAGACATATATTGATCCTGTTGGTGCTGTTCGTATTGGCTTCCTGCACGAAAACAACCTGTAATTTAAAACCTGGTATTGAAATAGATACTGAAAGCATAGAGAAGATAGAGGATCTAAGAGATCCTAATATAACACCTAAGGGCGAAGTCGCCTGTACTTTCTAAATACTGTTGTGTTTACGATGTTTTGTCTTGTCTGCCCAATCCTGGATAGCACGTTGTATGGCTTCTTCAGCCAATACAGAACAGTGTATCTTTATAGGCGGTAAGTCTAAGAAATCAGCGATTTCTTTATTGCTTATTTTTACTGCTTCGTCAAGTGTCTTACCTTTCAAGAACTCTACAAAAGTTGTTGAACTTGCAATAGCACTACCGCAACCATATGTTTTGAATTTTACATCAACAATGCGATCGTTATCATCTAATTTTAGATCCAACTTCATAACGTCACCACAAGCAGGTGCTCCGACCATGCCTGTTGCAACCATTGGATCATTAGGATCAAAGCGACCCACACCGTGTGCTTCTGGGTGAGCAAGAACAGAATTGAATCTGTCTACTACTTCTTTTGAATATGCCATAATGTAATGAAAATTTATAGTGTACTATACAACTATTTATATAGTATGTCAACTTATTTTGGCGAAATGTCGATAAATACTAATATAATAAAGAGGGAAACTTATGTGGGAAATGATTGAAAGAATGGCGAGCGATCGCTTGTGGATATACACAGCATTAGTTGGTTCGCTATTTGGTTTAGCGTTTTCAACATATTTTAAGAGTACAAGAATAGGACTATGGTTATATAGTTGGTTCGACAGAATAGCAGATTATCTTGTTGAACGTTGGGGCTGGACTTGGTTACAACAACCAGATGATGCTTGGAGACAAAAGTATCCATACGTTACAAAGAAAATAGACGAACTTGAAAAACGTCTTAAGAAATTAGAGGGTAAAAAATAATGAGTGATCCAATTAAAAAGAGCGTACAGATTGATTTAGAAGTAGACACTTCAACAACTGATAGTTCTTCAAATCCTTACCAAGGACTTATCCATTTAGCAAAGGCAGTTGATGCTTGGAGAATTTTTCCAAGATTATTCTTAACTGTTTATATTGTATTGTTATACAAATGTGTTATTTGGTACATGAACTTACCTGCACCTACAATGGAACAATCAGGTTTGATTAGTATTGTAGTTGGTGCTGGTGCGGCATGGTTTGGTCTTTATACAGGTACATCTAAAAAGTCAGACAAATAGATCAGATACTTCTTGACAAACGTCTAAAATAAGTATATAATACTACTATGGATTATTATGACAAATTAGGCGTAAGTCGAGATGCCTCAGACAGAGAAATCAAAACTGCATTTCGCAGATTGGCGGCTAAACATCATCCTGACAAGGGTGGTGATCATAAGTACTTCACCGAATTAAATGAAGCCTACCAAGCATTAAGTGATCCACAAAAGAAAGCAATGTACGATCAATACGGAACTATTGATCCACAACAACAAAATCCATTTCAACAAGGCGGTTTTACCTTTGATGGGAATAACATGGAAGACTTGTTTGGCGCAGTTTTTGGTAGAGGCTTTCAACAACAACAACGTAGACCACAACGTAATTCAAATATAACTATTGCATGTGATATTACACTGGCAGAAGTGTACACAGGTAAAGGTGTACTTGCTACATTTAGAACACGCACAGGTAGAGAACAAACAGTTAATATTGATATTCCAAAAGGTTCAAGACACGGAGATACAATCCAATATAATGGTTTAGGTGATGATAGTATAGCACAATTACCTAAGGGAGATCTGCTTGTAAAAGTTCGTATAATGCGTGATCCAAAGTTTGAAATAAATGGATTTGACTTGCATACACAAACAGAAATTAATGTGTTCGATTTAATATTAGGTACTGCCACAAATCTAAGTTTACCCAACGGGCGAACTATAAGTATTAATGTACCAGCAGGCACACAACCAGGCACAACATTAAGCATACACGGACAAGGTCTTCCCAACTATAACACAGGTCAATCAGGAAACGTATATCTAAATATAAAAGGTACAGTTCCTACAAACTTAACGGATGAACAAAAAGAAATATTAAGGAAGTTATGAAACTAAAATTAGTACTACACCCGAACGAATGGTTAGAGAAGAAAGTCAAACCTTTTGATTTCAATACACTTGACGCAAAAGATATCGAAAAGCAAATGATTGATATTATGGAAAAGAATGCAGGTGTAGGTCTTAGTGCAAATCAAGTAGGACTTGACGGACAAATATTTATTTTGAAGCCACATGAAATGGAAGGCTATGATAAATCGTTTGCTATCATCAATCCAGAGATTATTAAGATTGACGATAGAGTTATAGAAGGTGAAGAAGGTTGTTTAAGTTATCCTGGTTTATACTTTAAGGTTAAACGTGCAACTGCTTTGGTTGCCAAGTGTCTTGACTCTGCAGGCAAAGAGTGTACAATAGAGTTTGTAGGTTATAATGCAAGAATATTCCAACATGAATATGATCACTTACAGGGTATTAACTTTACAGATAGAGTAAGTAAACTTAGGTTGGATATGGCAAAGAAGAAACAAAAGAAATTATTTAAAAAATATAAGGTGGACATTAAATGGTAGAACCAAGTGATGAATTACAAGCAGTATTTGACAAGTCTATTAATGATGCAAAGAAGTTAAGGCACGAGTACGTAACACTTGAGCACTTATTGTTTGCTATGCTATGCGTAGATAACTTTGTAAAGGTAGTAGAAGGTGCTGGTGCTGATCCTGAGTTCATTAAAAAGAATATTGAGCATTACTTAAAAACAGAACTTAACGAAATTAAAGTTGCTGACGATGTTAAAAAGTTTAAACCAAAGAAAACTGCAACAGTTGAAAGGGTTTTAAATAGAGCATTCACACAAGTATTGTTCAGCGGTCGTCAACACATAGAAACAACTGATGTGTTCCTAAGTATTATGGGCGAAAAGAAAAGTTGGTCATATTATCATATTCAAAAGTCAGGTCTTACAAAAGAAGGCTTTGCAGAATATTTGAACAACGAATTAGATACAATTTATGAAGATGAAGAAATGCGTCAAGTCGCTGAAAAGGCTTTACGTGACTTTACAACTAACCTTAATAAACAAGCAGGCGATCAAAAGATTGATCCTGTAATTGGTCGTGCAGAAGAACTTGAAGGCATTGCACTTGCATTAGGTAGACGTAGTAAGAATAATGTACTACTTGTTGGTGATCCTGGTGTAGGTAAAACTGCTATTGCTGAAGGACTTGCATTTAATATTGTTAATAAAGCAGTGCCAGAGTTTTTACAAGAGTATTCAGTTTACAACTTAGACATTAGTGCTATGTTGGCAGGTTCTAAATACAGAGGTGACTTTGAAGAACGTTTTAAACTTGTAATGAGTGCAATTAAAAAGCAAGGTAAAACTATTGTGTTTATCGATGAAGCACACATGATGAATGGTGCCGGTAATGCAGGGTCAGGTGGTTCAAACGACTTGGCTAATATGTTAAAGCCTGCATTAGGTAAAGGCGATATTAAAGTTGTAGCAAGTACTACATGGGAAGAATATAGAAAATACTTTGAAAAGGATCGTGCATTAATGCGTAGGTTCCAAAGAATAAGTGTTTCAGAACCTGATAAAGGTGTAACTACAGAAATTTTACAAGGTATTAAAAAGTATTACGAAGAGTTTCATAAAGTTAATATTACTGATGAAGCAATTGACGAATCAATTAAGTTAAGTGTAAAATATATGGCTGATAGAAAACTACCAGACAAAGCAATTGACTTATTAGACTTGGCTTGTTCACGTTTTAACTTAAAAGAAGTTACTGAACGTGTTGTAGGTAAAGAAGAAGTACAGTTTGAACTTGCTAAAGCAGTTAAACTACCTCCAGAACAAGTACAACAGAAAGAAACAAGCAATCTTGCTAACTTAGATAGCAATCTTAAAAAGCAAGTGTACGGACAAGACTCTGCAATAGAAGAAATTGTAGATAAGATTCTTGTTGCACAGGCAGGACTTAAACAAGAGAATAAACCAATTGGTTCGTTTGTGTTTATGGGTCCAACTGGTGTAGGTAAAACAGAAACAGCAAAACAACTTGCAAATGAATTAAGTGTTGAACTTGTAAGATTTGATATGTCAGAGTATCAAGAGAAGCATAGTGTTGCAAAACTAATTGGATCGCCTCCAGGATATGTAGGTTATGAAGATAGTGCAGGACTATTGATTACTAAATTACAAGAACACCCTAATTGTGTATTACTGTTAGATGAAATTGAGAAAGCACACCCAGATGTTTCACAGATTTTATTACAGTTAATGGACAACGGAAAAGTTACAGGTAGCAACGGTAAGGAAGCCGACGCAAAAAATGCCATTCTCATTCTAACAACCAATCTTGGTGCAGAACAGGCAGAGAAAAATGCGATCGGCTTCAATGAAGATATGGAAATGGATTACGAAGATACTGAACTTAAGAAGTTCTTTGCTCCAGAGTTCCGTAATAGACTTGATGGCGTTGTAGCATTTGGCAAACTTGAGAAGAACGTGATGATTAAAATTGTTGGTAAGTTCCTTGTAGAACTTAAAGCAATGCTAACAGATAAAAACGTTACTGTTGAGATTACAAATGATGCTATTGACTACCTTGTTGATGTAGGATTTGATAGCAAAATGGGTGCAAGACCATTACAAAGAACTATTGATAAAGAAATCAAGAAGGATCTAAGTAAACTATTACTGTTTGGTGCCTTAAAAACAGGCGGACATGTTGTTATCGATATCAAAGATAATGCTATAGTACTTGTTACGGATAAAGCAACTAAACCCGTAACTGTTGATGCATAAGCCTTTAGATAAATACATGTATGCCAAGCAATAGCGAAACAATTTTATCAGCAAATACCCATCCAGGAGATAGTACTGTTGTGACCGTTACAGGTACTGACCACAAAGGTGATGGATATTACGGTCGTGCAGATGGTTTGCACACTGTACAATACAACTTTGCAGGTCTTACAGGTACAATTACTATCCAAGCCTCACTTGCAACTACACCTACAGAAAGCGATTGGTTTGAAGTACACTCATACACAGCCGCGGAAGAGACTGCTAATAAATTTGCTAACTTTACAGGTAATTATGTTTGGGTTAGAGCAAAACTTGTGTACACAGATGGTACAGTAAATAGTATCATGTTGAATCATTAGGAGTTATTATGGAAAGTATTAGTATTATATGGCCTAACAAAGAAGAAGATGTTGATGCTATTGTTGCCGAGCAAGTGCTAAACTGTACAGGCGAAGCACTTAATGAATCAGAAACGCATTATGAGGTTATAGAGACCGATAAAGGCGAAACAGTGCTTACTATTGACACGCATAACAAACTAAACGAAGCACAAAGCAACGAAATCGCTGAAAATATAGCCAATAAACTATTCGATATGGGCTTCTCCAAGTTCGATATTGAAATCTCTGTATAAACTTTTAGTAGACAATCTGTGATAAATACTTTATATTAGCAGTATAAAGGTTATTATCATTATGAAAACATTTCAAGAATATTTAAAAGAAGCGGGTTTCCGTGAAGGTAGTGACGCAATTATCTTCAAGGGTAAAGAAATAGATACAGATACTATCGAGTACGATATGCAAGATTATAGTGATATGATCTTTGTTATAGATATTGGCGTTAAGTACACAGATGGTACAGAAGTAGAAGATGGAGATATGGACGAGTTACAGGAACTTCCTGAAATAGTTGATTGGGTCTCTGATGATTACAATGACAGAATGGCCGACAAAGCAGACGCTTATAGAGATGCTGTCAAACACGGTGATTTTGAATCTACCAATGAAGATACTAACAACGAGTTACTTGGCGATCTTGAAAGTGGTTTAGAAAATGCAAAAGCAGGCAATGATATGTCAGACTTTATAGCAGACGAAATAGGTGATTATATCCGAGCAGGTATTGAAGACATGGGTGAAGAGGCTTGGCAAGATTCTATAGAAGGAAAAGCACTTGCAGAATTAGATCCTGTAGACTCACCAGAAGAACAAGCAAAGGCATTTCAAAATGCTATTAATGTTTTAAAAGGTGGAAATGAATCAACAGTAGAAGATACAGGTGCATTAGATAAATTTAGAGAATTATATATAAAAGGTATTGGCTCAGATGATGCTGAATTTGTTTTAAGAGAATTAATTGAAGTAATTAATGATGATGCTTTATGGTCAGATGATTTTCCAAAACTTAAATCTTTCGTAAGTAAATCAGAGTTTAACGACTCAGAGGTAGTAACAGCAAAAGATGTACCTGGAAATAGTGCTGATGAAAAAATTGAAACGCTTACAAATGCTATTGATGACAAAGCATGGATGGACGAGTTTGCTGAACACTTAATGAAAAAGAACTCTATGACTGATAGTGTAGAACTTAATAGAATAAAACAACTTTCTGGTGCATCTACTGATACAAGTCTTGACGAAACATATGATGACGATGATGACTTCTACGAAGCATACGGTGAGATGTGGTGGAACGAAGATGACGATCCAATAGACGAAGCAGAATATCAAGGACGTAAAGTTAAACTTGGCAAACCTATGGCAGGTGATGTTAAGAAATTTAAAGTATATGTCAAAGATCCTAAAACAGGAAATGTTAAAAAGGTTAACTTTGGACACGGCGGTAGCAGTGTAAAAGGTAAATCAATGCGTATTAGAAAAAACAATCCAGGCGCAAGAAAGAGTTTTAGAGCAAGACATAATTGTGATAATCCAGGACCAAGAACAAAAGCACGTTACTGGTCATGCAGGAAGTGGTAATATGAACTTAGACGATTTATCAATTGGTGCAAACAAATACGACAAGCCATCTTATGATGTGCCTACAGATTTAATTGTATTCATGAGAGATGACCCAATGTTTTATAGAAAAGAATACTATCCAACAATGTGTGGTTGTCAAAACTGTTACAACAACGGCGACAAAGATAAGAGCATGAAATTATTAATGCCTATGATTGACAAGGCTGTTAGCGGTTATACTAAAAAATACGACTTACCATATGAAGAAAATGATCTTGTACCAATGGACGAGAGAAAAGAAATCGCACAAAGAATTTACGAGGAAGAAGTAAATCATTTCAAAGAAGGCGAGTACTAATGTTTTTAAGGGAACTTTTTGAAGGCCCGGGGAAAGAAGCAAGTTTTGCATTAGGCAGAATGAATCCCGCACACAGAGGACATGGTCTTCTTGTAGAGGCTATCAAACAAGGTCCTGGTGATGCATTTTTATTTTTAACAGATAGAGCCGCAAAAGTTCCTACAGACCCTTTAAGTCCACAAGAAAAATTAGATTGGGCACAAAAAAGTTTTCCAGATATTACTATAGCACTTGCAAAAAATATTTTTCCTGTTGCTGTAGATTTACACAATAGAGGTTACACTGACATAACAATATTTGAAGGCGAAGACAAACTACGCCCATTGTTACAAAAGTATAACGGCACAGAAGCCGCACATGGTTTCTTTGAATTTCAAAGCATTAATCAAAAGAAACTTTCACGTGATGCTGATGCAGATGATGCCAGTGGTGCAAGTGCAACAAAATTAAGACAAGCGGCAATGGACGGCGACTTTGAAACTTTTGAAGATAATGTTTCAGATGCGGCTAAACCATATGCTAAAAAGATGTTTGAAAAATTACAAGGCATCTTAGGCAGTAAACAAGAAGAAAATATTAACGAAGCGGCACCACTTGTTATAATAGGTCTTGGAAGATTTCTTTTATGGGCATGGAAGAATAAAAAATGGCTTATGCAATTATTTGCTGTAGGTGGCGTTGGTATCGGCATAAACGAGTTAATTAAAATGATTGAACCATATAAACATCTAATTCTTGGAGTATTAGCAATTCTTGGATTAGCATGGAGTTACAAAAAATATGCACCACTTATTAGTTTAGTATTTGCTGGTGGAGATGTACTTTATGATAAACTTAAGAATACAAAGTCAGAAGAAGAAGCAAAAGAAGTTATTGAAAATCATAATTTTGACAAAAAATTGTTTAACGATTTAATGGCAGAACTTGAAGGTATGGAACAACTTAAGGCGAAGGCATAATGTACGATAGCATAGACGAACTTAAAAAACTTGCAGGTGTAAACGAGTGGAATGGTTATTCGCCATACAAACTTGATGAGAACCCAAGTGTTACTGCTACGGCATTAAAAGCAAAAGAAAAGAAATTAGGATTAAAGCCTGGCGATGCTGAATGGTTTAAACTTTGGTTTAGTCAACCTTTCATGACTGGCACACCAACGTTTAGAGGACGTAAAAAATGAGATTCGTTGATATAAAAGAAAACGGCGGTCGTGTTGTAAAAGGTGTTAACACTACACCCGATGTTGGCGTTGATGCTATTAAGAAACAAGCGGCCAAGTTTGGAAACAAAGTAGACAAAGACGGTCGTCCACCTACACTATCTAAAAAAGTAAAAGGTTCTAAAACAAACGTACTGTTTAATTTAGGAATGGCTGAAAGTGTTGAAGAACGTTCATTATCTAAAGGCGAAGAAAAGAAAAAAGAAAAGTATGTAAAAGGTATGAAGAAGTCTAAAGGCGACTTTAAAGACCGTTACGGCAAAGATGCTGAAGCAGTTATGTATGCAACAGCAACTAAGATGGCAAAGGAAGGTCAAGTACACGAACTACAAGCAGATGAATTATCAGAAGCAAGTGAAATATACATTGACATGGACGGTGTGCTTGTTGACTTCTTTGGCGAGTGGACTAAAATGCAAGGCGTTAAAGATTGGAAACAAATTAAAAACGTTGGCAAAGCATTACAAGACATTAGAGATACAGAAGATTTTTGGCTTAAACTAAAGCCTACACCTAACGCAGATAAACTGTTAGGATTAGTAAAAGAAATTAGAGGCGAGTACAATATTTTAAGTGCTCCTCTTGCAGATGATCCAAGAGCAGAACCACACAAGCGTGAATGGATTGAAAAGAACTTAACTGCGTTTCCTCCTAAGAAGGTTATTATTACAACAGACAAAGCCAAGTATGCTACTTCAACAGGTGGTACACCTAACATACTAATTGATGACTTTGGACAAAACGTTGCTAAATGGGAAGCGGCAGGTGGTGTTGGATTTAAACACAAAGATCATAAGTTTGAAAGAACTGCTAAAGAATTAAAAGCACACATGAATAAGCCTGTAGATGAAGAACAAGTTTCAGAGTTGGTTGTACAACAACAAAGACCAAAACTTGATGTAATCTATAACATTGCTGATCGTAAAGATGGAAAACCTTTTCCATTAAGTTACAAAGATACTGGCGGTGCAAGTACAGGCGGAACAGTTAGTCTTACACCAAAGCAGGCACGTAAGTTTATTGACTTCTATGAAAAACGTGCTAAAGATGAACAAGAACTTATGCAAAAAGCATTAACAAGTGTTAACAATGCAAAAGGATTGTTTAACAACTTAGGTATACAAGTTGACATTACTTTGCCTAACAATCCAGATGCTGACATACCACAAAGTCCAATAGACAAATTAAAAAAGAATTTAGACAAAGATACAAACGAAGGTGATCTTATTCCGTTACCAAAGAACAGTGTATCAGTAGATAGTGATGCAACAGACTATGACTTTATGAAGTTAGGTCGTAACATGGCTAACATAAAAACTACAAATCCAGATGATGCCAATATGGGCGATCAAGATATTATGTTAAACTTCTTTGGTGGAGCAGATGAAGCAAAACATATGATCAGTAACTTAAAACGTTTAGGATACAAGGTAGGTGACGTAAGTGGATATCAAGATCATAACTTTGACCCAGAGCCTACAGACGGACAAGCACCACCACAAATCAAAGGCAAAGATGTAGATGGTAAAAAAGGTATGATGAAGTTATCAAACATGAAGCCTGTACAAAAGGAAAGAGATTTCATTAAACTTACAAAACAATACAAAAAAGTACGTGAAGATACATACGAACCAATCGTAGTAGATCGTAGAGGCAGAATAGTAAATGGACATCATAGATATGATGCTCTTGCTACACAAGGTAAAGAAATGGCTCGTGTTGTTATGCTTGACGACTATGTACAAAACTTACATGAAAAAAGATTAAGCAAGGGTAAAGATGACGAAGGTGAAGTAATTAAGGGTTTTGATCCTGAAACAATGCAGGCGTTAGCAGATCTTAGAGCAAAGTATCCACATGCAAGTGATCCTTTAGATGCATTACTTAAATCAGTTGTTGATACTGATCAAGATAACGATAAAGTAGATGATGAACAAAACGATAAACTTAAAACAGTACTAAAAAAGTTTAAAGAACTTGAACCAAAAATTGATGCACTAAATGCCAGACTTGCTGGTGTTGAAGTACAAGCAAATGACTTTATTAAAAAGAACACTACAGATAAAAAATTCTTAAAGAAAAAAGATAAAAGTTTAATTAAAAGATGAGAGTATTAGAAATAGTTGAAAACTTTGCTGATGGCAAAAAGAAGGGCAAAAGTAGGCCCGGAAGAGTCAAAAAATCGGGTGCAAGTTGTAATGGTAGCGTAACATCATTGCGTAAGAAGGCTAAAAACGCATCTGGAGAGAAGGCTAAGATGTATCATTGGTGCGCCAACATGAAGGGCGGACGAAAGAAAAAAGGTAAATAGTAGTATGAAACTGAGAGAAATTACAGAATCAACAGTAGTAACTGAAAATCCGTTAACCGCTGTGAAAACAGGTGCTCAGAAGGCGGCAGGTGCAGTTAAGTCGGCGGCTGGCAAAGTAGCACAAAAAGGTGCTGATATGGCCGTAGGTGCAGTAGCAGGCGCTACAGGAGCATCTAAAGGTGATGTTAAAGCGGCGGCACAACAACAAGGTGGCGTTGCAGGTAAAGTTGCTGGTATGGCTTCCGGCGGTGATAAACAGGCGGCGGCAAAGACTGCTCAAGGTTCTAAGATGGCGGCAAACGCTATGGGAGCAAAAGGCGGATCAGGCGCAATGATGGCAAAGGGTTTAGATAAACTTGCATCAGGTGGCGCAATGACAGGTGCACTTTCTAAACAGATTGCTCCATTTGCAAAACAGTTAACTACTATTTTAGGTAATCAACAACTAAGACAAAAATTTATGATGCTTGTTAAACAAGCAGAAAAAGGTGCGGCTCCGGCAGAAGATGTTGCACAAGAAGACATGGCTAAAAACAAAGATGATTACCAAGCAAAGAAAAAAGCACTACAAGATATCCAAATGGATCCTAACACGCACAAAGACGATGAACTTAAAAAAGAGTTAATGAAAAAGAAGTACGAGTTAGACAAAGAAGGAAAAGATAAAGGATACAAAGAAGATGCTGAAGTAGATGCTATTAAGCAACTTGCAGGTATAGTTTCTAAAGCAAGTACTCCACAAACAGCATACTCAGAAGAATTAAAAAAACTTGCAGGTATTAACGAATTTGCAACAGCAGGAGCAACTTCCGCTGGTAATATTGCATCAGTAGCCAACCCTGCTCAAGCAAAAGGTCAAAGACCTAAAGACTCAAAAGGATTACCTAAAGCACCACAGAAGAAAAAGGCAGACGGTACAGCAGAAAACGCTCTTGATATCAAAGATAATTTGATGGGCGGAGCAACAGTTAGAAGGTAAATACTATTATGAAAGCAAAACAACTTAAAGAAGGTTTAGCAGATTTAGCCTACAAGGCTGAATCAGATCACGAAGTGCAAATGGCACGTGCAGAACTATACAAGATTGCCAAGTATGCAATTAAGATGCACGAGATGCTTAAAGGCGTAGAAGAGCGTGAAGGACTTGAAGGTTGGGTGCAATCAAAAATTACTAAAGCCGCAGACTATATGGGTTCAGTTTATCACCATATGGACTACGAGCAAAAGTTTGACGAAGTTCAAGAAGCAAAACAAACTACAGAAAAATACAATCACGATCGTGGTAGCAAAAAGAAAAAAGAAGACGTTGCTAAAGAAGGCAAAATGCCACAAGCGGCTATTGACGCATTAGCAAAGAAGAATGGTAAAGATACTAAAGACGAAAAGAAAAAAGATTACAAAGAATCTTTAGCACAAGTACTTGAAAGCAAACTTGCTGAAAAGTCTAACTGTTCAGAATGTGGTAATCCAAGTTACACTACACTCCCAGAAGAAAAGCAAAAAGGCGTTGACGGCAAGGTATGCTGGAAAGGCTACAAGCGAATGGGTACAAAGAAAAAAGGTGGTAAAACTGTGGACAACTGCGTTAAGATGTAGTTCACTAAACTACCTTCCACTCTAACACTTTCATATAAATACTCAGTAACAAATTTAACAGAGGATCCATATGGCTTTCTTAGTACATAACCTACCACCTGTAGAAGTATATGTTAAAAAAGAGTATCTATATGATCACCAGAAGGGCCACGGAGAACTTACTCCAGGTGTATGGATCTCAATAAGAAGCATTCAATCCAAAGCATTATATTTTGAAACACTGCTAACAGAGTATGGAGCATTGTATGACAAACTTCCTATCTCAGCATTTGTATGGAAAGAAGATTTCAATCCAGAAGATCAACTTCCTTTAGACACATTACAAATATGGGATTGTTTTGATTACGACATTACACTAATTAAAAAACCTTTACTATGCGATTGTGAGTTTTTTGGCAAGGACAGAAAGATGCACAAAGGCGAATATATGTTTACACTTGATACGTGTCATGCACAACACTCAACACTTGATATTAATTTTAGCGAACACGATCCAGAGCATAAGACGTTTAATGTTATTAAATTAGACAACGGACAGTTTGCCGCACAACCAAATAATAGAACTGTATTCACAGACCAAAGCCTTGTAAATCCAAACAGACTAACACCAGACTTCAAAGTATGTACTCAAAACTACACAGTTGAAAACACACCAAAATGGTCAGTAGGACACACTGACGATTGGGCATACAAATCAAAAGACGAAACTTTGGACACGTAGTCACATTAACAGTTGACTTCTGTATCTAACGAATATATAATATAAAACATAATTTAAACTTAGGAGATGATTTATGTCAGACAGAACTTATGGTGGTGACGAAAAAGCCAAACTTGAAAGATTGGTAAATGAAGGTGCTACTGTTCTTAGAGAAGTCGAAGACTTGCAAGAAGGTCTAAGAGAAACTGTAAAAGCAGTTGCTCAAGAATTAGACATTAAGCCTGCATTGATCAACAAGGCAATTAAGATTGCACACAAACAAGATTGGCATAAAGTTGCTGATGAATTTGATGATCTTGAAACACTTGTTGTCACAGTCGGCAAAGACAAGTAATGCAAAAGATAAAAGACTTTTGGATTAACAGTTACAAATCAGATAAGATTGCATTTTCATTCGAACTTGTCAGTTTTATTTTTACAGTCGGCGCAAGTATGACGCTGGCAATAACAGCCAAAGAACCTAATATGTTATTAGTTTATCCTGCATTTTTTGTTGGTAGTACAACACAATGCTATGCATCTTATCGTAGAGGTGCCGCTTGGGTAATGTTAATAACAGGTTGGTTCGTATGCGTTAATATATTTGGATACGGAGTAGCCGCAGGTTGGTACTAATGGTATTAGAAGAAGATAAAAAACGAATTGATGATTGGTTAGAGATACACCTTAAAGAATTATCTCAACCAACAGATGGCTCAGTGGCAAGATGTCCTTGGGCATACAGTTCGAAAGTACCAGTAATTCACACAGACCAATATATGGATATCATGAAGCACATGATTAACTTTCCTTATGAAGATAACTTACACGGATTGTTAATTGTATTGCATGGAGTTCAAGATAGAAATGAAGGACAAGATTTAATTGGTTTGTGTAAAACACAATACTTTGTAGACAGGGATTTGTTGTTTATTGAATATAATTATGATCATTATAAAAATGAACTAAACGATCCAACAATTAGGCTATTCATTATACAAAAGATTACAGAAACTAAAAAGGCAAGCGAAAAACTATACCAAACGGATTATTACAAAACATATCCGCATAATATGATATTCAGAAAGATACGAGAAGCAATGGGTGACAAACACTTTTTTGAAGAACCTAAGGAGTCAAAATATTGAAATATATGGTTGACATCGACGGGACTATATGTTATACTGTTAACAGTAATTATGAAAATAGTGTTCCCAATAAAGAGCGAATTAAGTATTTTAATGAACTTTTGGCACAAGGCAATGAGGTACACTATTGGACTGCTCGGGGTGCAAACTCGCACAAAGATTGGTCACAGTTTACAGTTAGGCAATTAGAAGAGTGGGGAGTAGAATATACAAGTGTTAGATTTCACAAACCACACTACGATATTTGGATAGATGACAAGGCACAAAACGCAGATGAGTACTTTAGAAACAAACGATATACAGGTTAAACCATATCAATGGTTAGCATGGACAGGGACAACAGTATTATTGATAGCCGCAACAATGGCCGCTTTCAATATGTATCCTTGGTATAGTTACGCATTTACTATTGCAAATAGTATTTGGGTACTTGTTGGAGTACTTTGGAAAGAAAAGTCGTTGATTATTTTAAACGCAGGACTTACAATAATATATATTGCAGGTCTTATACAAGATGGTTTTTTCGGCCAATAAACGAAACAATTGGTATATGTCCGCCGCAAAGGACAAGAGGAGAATGAATGAGTTATGTAGACGCACACTTTGATCGCAACGCAGATATTATTCGTGTTGTAGAACGAAAAGACGGCAAACGTCAGTTTGCTGAATACCCTGTAAAATATACTTTCTATTATGAAGATCAACGAGGTAAGTACAGAAGTATTTACGGTGATCCATTAAGTAGAATTGTATCCAAGAATACAAAAGACTTTCGTAAAGAACAAGCAATTAATAAAAACAAGAAATTGTTTGAAAGCGATATTAATCCTATCTTTCAATGTTTAAGTGAAAACTATCTTAATCAAGATGCTCCTAAACTAAACGTAGCATTTTTTGATATTGAGACAGACTATGATCCAGAGCGAGGCTTCGCTGATCCAAGTGATCCGTTTATGCCTATTACTGCTATTTCCGTACACCTACAGTGGCTTGATACACTTGTAACACTTGCAGTACCGCCTAAGACACTTACAATGGAAGAAGCACAAGAGCAATGTAAAGAATTCCCTAACACACACTTGTTTGCAGATGAAAGAGATATGTTAAAAACATTCCTTGATCTAATACAAGACAGTGATATTATTACAGGTTGGAACAGTGAAGGTTATGATATTCCATATACTGTTAACCGTGTAGCAAAAGTATTAAGCAAAGATGACACAAGACGTTTTTGTTTGTTTGATCAGTTTCCTAAGAAAAGAGAATATGAAAAGTTTGGTAGACAACAAGAAACCTATGACCTAATAGGTAGAGTGCATTTAGATAGTTTGGAATTATATCGTAAATATACGTATGAAGAAAGACACACTTACAGACTTGATGCCATTGGTGAAATGGAAGTTGGCGAAACGAAAACTGTGTACGAAGGTACACTCGATGCCCTTTATAACAATGACTTCAGAACGTTCATTGAGTACAACAGACAAGACGTTGCACTACTGGACAAGTTGGACAAAAAACTAAGGTTTATTGATCTTAGTAACGAACTTGCTCATGCAAATACTGTTTTGCTACAGACCACTATGGGTGCTGTCGCAGTTACAGAACAAGCAATTATTAATGAAGCACACAGACGTGGACAACAAGTTCCTAATAGAATAAAACGTGAGCCAGGCTCAGAGCCAGCGGCGGGTGCCTATGTTGCATATCCTAAGGTAGGCGTACATGAATGGATTGGATCAATGGACTTGAATTCACTGTATCCATCTGTTATTAGAAGTTTGAATATGGATCCAGCAACTGTTATAGGACAACTTCGTCCAGAACACACTAACAAATATGTTGGTGAACAAATGGGTCTAAAGAAAAAGAGTTTTGCCGCGGCATGGGAAGGTAGATTCGGTACTATCGAGTTTGATGCTGTCATGGAAAAACGTAGAGACATCAGCATTACAGTTGACTGGGAGAATGGCGAGTCAGACGTAATGAGTGGTGCACAAATACATGAAGTTATCTTTAATAGCAACAAGCCGTGGATGATCAGTGCTAACGGTACAATCTTTACAACAGAGTTTGAAGGTGTTATTCCTGGACTACTTAAACGTTGGTACAGTGAACGTAAAGAAATGCAGGCTATGAAGAAAAAGGCATTGGCCGCAGAGAACAAAGCAGAAATAGAATTTTGGGATAAAAGACAACTTGTTAAGAAGATTAACCTAAATAGTTTATATGGTGCTATTCTTAATCCTGGTTGTAGATTCTTTGATGGACGTATTGGTCAAAGTACAACACTAACAGGTAGACAAATTGTTAAACACATGAGTGCAGAAGTAAACAAAGTTATTACAGGTGAATACAATTACGTAGGTAAGAGTATAATTTACGGAGACACAGACTCTGTGTACTTTAGTGCATATCCAATACTAAAAGACGAAATAGATAAAGGTAGTATTCCTTGGACTAAAGAAAGTGTAGTACAACTATATGAACAAGTTTGTGATGAAGCAAACAAATCATTTGGTAAGTTTATGTTAGATACTTTCCATTGTCCAAAGAGCAGATCAGATGTTATCGCGGCAGGTAGAGAGATTGTTGGCGAAAGCGGATTGTTTATTACAAAGAAACGTTATGCAATTCTTGTGTATGATGATGAAGGTACAAGACGTGATGTAGATGGTAAGCCAGGCAAAGTAAAAGCAATGGGTCTTGATCTAAAACGTTCTGATACTCCTGTGTTTATGCAAGACTTCTTGAGCGAAGTACTGCTTAAAGTATTACAAAAAGGCACAGAAGATGAAATACTTGACAGCATTGCAGAATTTAGAACAGACTTTAAGAGTCGTCCAGGACATGAAAAAGGTAGTCCGAAACGTGCAAACAAGATTGGACATTATCAGAAACTTGAACAGAAACAAGGCAAAGCAAATATGCCCGGACACGTTCGAGCAAGTATTAACTGGAACACATTAAAACGTATGAACAGTGACAAATACAGTCAAGAGATTGTAGATGGTATGAAAGTTATTGTTTGTAAACTAAAACAGAATCCAATGGGTTATACAAGTGTAGCATATCCTGTAGATGAATTACACTTGCCAGAATGGTTTAAGGAACTACCATTCGATGGTGATGCTATGGAAGAAACAATCATTGATAACAAGTTGGGTAACTTGATTGGTCCGCTAAACTATGACTTAGAAAGTACAAAACAAAAGAATACATTTAACAACTTGTTTGACTTTGGAGGTGAAGAATAATGGCAACACATGGAATGATAGATTTAGAAACACTTGGTGTAGAACCAGATAGTGTAATCATAACACTTGGCGCAGTTAAGTTTGATCCTACAACTAATGCAGAGCCACATCAACCTTTGTATCTAAGACTTGACATAGAAGAACAAAGTGAAAAGTATGGACGTACAATAGATGACAATACACTTGAATGGTGGGGCAAACAAAAGCCTGAAATACGTGATGAAGCATTTGGTGACCATGAAAGAGTAAACATGGACACACTAACAAAGCAATTAAACAAATGGTGTGTAGGACTTGATTACTTATGGTGTCAAGGTCCTTTATTTGATTATGCAATACTACAAAACTTGTATAAAAATATTGGTAAGCCTACTCCATGGAACTATTGGCAAATTAGAGATAGCAGAACATTGTTTGCACTTATGCCAAGTGATCCACGTAAAGCAATACAAGAAGAATTGCACAATGCACTTGCTGACTGTTATTATCAAGCAAAGTGTGTACAACAAACTTACAAGCATTTTAATATTACGAAAGCAAGGTAATGGCTACTACAGAAGAAAAACAAGAACTTATTGAGAATATTAAAAATCCTGATAGGTACTTTCGTGTATCGCTTTATGGATATGGTGCAGAAATGTCATGGTGTCCTATAACAAAAAAGTGTCATGATTGGTGGAAAGCAAATGAGAATGAAAACGATATCTATGCCTCAGAATATATGAGTGGTGCTGAAGAATTTAGACAGCAACATGATATGCCTCAAGAAGCAGACTTTCTTTGGGATCAAGATAGTGAAGGGCATAGTGAATGGCATGAACCACCTAATGAACAAAGTCATTGGTATGGTGGTAGCATTGGTAATTGTAAATTAATGATTGAAGAAGTATCAGGCGAAGGTTATTCTGCACAAACTATAAAAGAACACTATGACGGAGAGTTTTACGATTTCTTTGAAAATGTAACTTGCGAACATGATATTGATGACAAAGGATATAGTATTCCTAAAGGACATTATGCACAAATGATTAGTCATGAGAAAGGTACGTTCTATGATGGTATGTTACATTTGAGAGGCGAAAAGTTTGATATTAATAAGTTTAAGTTTTATTCAAGCACAATGCCCAATGACGAAGAAATATTAGAACGTGTAACATATGGAGAACATGAACTTGATAACGGCGGTGGCGACACACGTGGCAAAGGTTATGATGTATTTTTTTATGAGGAAGAATAAATGAAAATAATGGATCCTGATTTAATGGTACAACAACAGGTTGCTAACTTATGGCAACACTTTGTAGGTGTTATTTGTTTGAATCAAACAGGTAGGGTACAGGTTAAAAGAGTATTACCAGAGTTCTTTGACAAATGGCCTACTCCACAAAAGTATTTAAAAAGCGATAGGAAAACTGTAATAGAAGTTATTAAGAGTTTAGGCTTTTATAATAGACGTGAAAACACAATTAGACAAATGTCAAAAGACTTTTTAAATTGGGACGGAGAAGATGCTACTAAACTATATGGCGTAGGCAAGTATGGTTCGGATAGTTATCAGATCTTTTATAAAAATAATATACCAAACGATGTACAAGACCATGAATTAAAAAGATACATCGAGGAGGAAATAACATAATGAGAATATTACTAACAGGTAGTGACGGAATGATAGGTTCAGTACTTAAGAAGTATTGGGCAGGTATGCATACCGTAATACCAATTGACATTAAGTCTGGCAATGACTTACTTGACTGTGAGTTAAATTATCAAGTAGATGCAGTAGTTCATTTAGCGGCAATGAGTGGTGTAAGAAAAAGCCTTGAAGTTCCGCAAGAATATTTTGATAATAATGTTGTTGCATCAAATAGATTGTTTAAAGCATTTCCAAATGCAAGGATCTTATATGCAAGTTCAAGCACTGCAAAAGAGCCACAAAGAAATCCATATGCAATGTCAAAATATGTTGTAGAACGTATTGCACCTGAGGATAGTTTAGGTATGAGATTTACAACTGTAATTGGTGGAGCAGGTAGAGACTATATGTTTGTACCAAAATTATTAAACAATGAAGTTACATTTATTAATGTAGATCATAAAAGAGATTTTATACATATATCTGATGTGTGTAGAGCAGTTACTCAATTGTTAGAAAGTGATTTAACAGGAGTAATTGATGTAGGAACGGGTACGTCAAGACCTTTATCGGATTACTGCAAAGCAGTAGGCTTAGAAAATTATGAAGAAAGAAACGGTGACGAGCATGAACGTAAAGACAATGTCGCAGACATTAGTCATTTATCATCAATTGGTTGGAAATCAAAAATTGATGCATTAGAATTCGTCAGCCAGGAAAAAGCACTTGACAAATCATAATTTTGTAAGTATAATAGTTAAAATAGGAGACTAAAAAACATGAAAGACATTTTACAAGATATCGTTGCTCATACACATTCGTTAGGATTTCTTAACATTGTAAAAGTAACGAGCGAAGCAGATACTACTATTGAATCGATGGCAGAAGATAGATCTGTAATTTTAAGTTCGCAGACTAAAAACCCAGTGGCAGAATTTGCTGGTACATTTGGTATGCCTAACTTAGACAAATTAGCATTACACCTTAAGTGTCCTGAGTATCAAACTAACGCAAAAGTTAGTGTTGAACAAGCAGAACGCAATGGTGAAACTGTTCCAACTCATATTCACTTTGAGAACGAAGCAGGTGACTTTGAAAATGATTATAGGTTTATGAATAAACAAATCATTGATGAGAAACTTAAAACTGTAAAGTTTAAAGGTGCATCGTGGGACGTTGTTGTAGAACCAAGCATGGCTTCAATTCAAAGAATGAAGTTTCAGAGCATGGCACACGCAGAAGAAACTGTATTTACAGTAAGAACAGAAGGTACTAACCTTGTGTTTAGTTTCGGTGATGCTTCACAACATGCAGGTTCGTTTGT